>Ga0179591_1277446_pt1 | contig 12873 bp, 12 predicted proteins | sample CZOMad2_1_08_16f_FD_182891 | JGI IMG/M metagenome (GOLD analysis project Ga0179591, IMG submission 182891) | Vadose zone soil fungal communities from Angelo Coast Range Reserve, California, USA - CZOMad2_1_08_16fungal (PacBio error correction) | ecosystem: Environmental > Terrestrial > Soil >...
TAGTCCACAAATTGAAGGGGTAAAAATCAAAGAGACCTAAAAAGGGTCCGCCTACGGGCGAGCCGGGTGAGGGTAATGAGGGGGAAAGGACAGTGGATCCTTCGTGGGAAAGCGCGGGGCAACAAACAATGAGAGGAAAGGGAGGGGGGGACAAAAAAAATAGACAGAACCTCATCAGTTCCGGAAGAAGTGTTGCGCACAGAAAAAAAAAAAGGGTACAATATTCTGTAAGATGGTACTTATTGTGCGTACCTTCAATCTCCCGATGAATGTATAAAGGGAGAAAGCTACTCCATAAGAAAGGAACTGACCGTGATTAGAAACAACACAAAAAGGGGTTTATGCTATAAATACCTAAAAAAAGAGGTCGGGAGTATAACTGAAAAAGACGGAACGGCCGGCAACTGAAGAAAGGGGGATGAGCCCAAGTTTGATAGACAATCGGAGTTTGCGAGGGGAGAGACAAAAGGCCGCTGTGCAGGCCGGAATTTGGCCTGCGGTGGTGGTGAAGCCGGTCGGATTCGCGGTAAGAAAGCAGCGGTAACCATGAAAGAGGTGTCAAGATGTTCAAAAGGAACTCAAGCTTCCCAGAGACCGCGTGAGGGGTGACGGAACGGGTCGAGAGTTGGCGAGGATGAAAACTGAAGCGTCAAAAAAATGATCGGAGGGAAGCAAGTAAATCATCGATAACAGGGGGGGCAGGGAGGATCGGAAGAGAAATACGGGGAGTAACTCCGCGCCTAGAGAGGACACTATCTAGGCTGACCGCGCATTAACCTGACTCGAGCTTGCTGGTCGTGGTTCCAAACTCCGTAGCAGAAAACAAGTAAGGGTGAAGGGCTATTAACAAAGGGTGCATGGGGCAGGTGTTGGCGCCTAAAAAGTGAACAAATCTCTACGCAATTGGACCGCCTCGCGGCGTTTTTTCGCAGACGGTCGGGACAATCCGGTATTGGGGAGGGGGCGAGTTCAGGTGAACCAGGAGAGTAGGGGGAGAACAAGGACCCCGATCGGAAAGAGGAACACCGGACTGCACTTCCCGGCGCGCGCCTTGTACGCTACCCCAAGAGTACAAACCGAATTGGGCAACTGGGTAAAAGAACAGGGGTTTAGGAGGGGAAGAAGCCACAAACGGGACAAACGTTATCTGCGCGGGATCTGAAACCATCAGTTTGAGTGCACCAAGAATCGTGCCGGTTGGCGAAAGCGTAGCCAAAGACAATCAAAGAAAGTAGTCACAAAAGCATTGAACGTTGTCTTTAAAGATGCAGAAACGCCGGCCTTAAGGTCGAGAAAGGCAGCGCCGACTAGAAACAGCCCCCACCAAGAGTCGTGCCGGAAAAAAAAAACGGGACGAAGCAAAGGGATTCGGGGGATTTCTAAGTCATGGAGGCCGAAAAAAGAAGATGTCTTCGGAAAAGAGACAACATCAAATGTGTAAGAATCTCCCCTAGGCGCAGGTGTGGGGGGGGGTGATAGGAATCAGAGGTTGAAAGTGAGAAGAAATGGCGTGCGGGTCAACCAAAAGGGGGGGGGACAAAAGAAAAAAGAAGAAGAAGAGAAAAAAAAAAAAAAAAGAAGCTCCCAGCGAACTGTTCACGCATGACCTCGAGAGTAGCTTGTAGCCAACGTCGAAAGGGGGGGGATAAAGCAACAAGGTCGGGGAGTCGTGAACTTATGAAGGTAGCAAGGTTCACCTAAGGCGGAGCAAGGTCGCTTAACGATCGGCCGCAGTAATGTGGCAATCGGGGACCGACGCGGGCGGGAAAAACGAAAGACTACAGGGTAAAAGCCTTGAGAGCATAGTGATAAAAACCGGCCAAAGGTAAGATAAAAAGACAGAGGAGGATTCCAGCGGACGTGTAAATTGCACCGCGCGCGCGTGCTTCAAGTCGCGCGGAACGCTTACGCGAGCCCGCATGTCTTGGTTATTGGGGGGGGCACGGGTGAGGGGAAAACACGGGGGAAGACTCAGCCAGGGAAAAAGAAAGATAGAAGGAACAAGAGGTCAAGAGAATGACGGCACCTGCTTGCGTGGTGACCGGAGCTGAAAAAAAAGGGGGTTCAGAGAAAAAAAAAAAAATTAAAAAAAGGGGCGAAGCTGTTCCATGGATGACAGTCAGAGAAAAGAGGCGGCAGGCAAACTTGAACAAAAAAAAAGAGCAAAAAAAAGGACCAAAACCGCGACCAGGCCGGTCATCATCGATTAGCAAAGATTGGGCTGAATGAAAAAGCTGGGGAAAACAGAAGAAAAGTCATTAAACGACATCAACAAAAAAAAAAAAAAAAAAAGGGGGAACTGAACCATTTCGAATACAGAGCGCTGAGTACTCTACAGGCGGACCAAGAGTCCGAACAAAGAAAGGCTGAATAAAATAAAAAAAGGTCATAGGGGGGTTGAAGCCACTCAAAGGCTGAGTGGCAGCAAGCCGGTCCAAAGAAGTCTGGGTGGATGAACTTCAAAGGGGAGATCCTGCGGGGGCCGTTCTTCAAGATCCTTTACGACAAGGATCCTCAACAACACACGGAGGGGAAAGCCGTGTTCAAGGGGACCGGGAGACTATAGGGGGGGCCCCAAGGGAAGAACAACAACCAGGTGAGACTTTCATACCACCCGAGGTTGAGTGGTGGGAAAACCGGCGCTGAAATCAAAATCGTCGGGAGGGGGCTAAACGATGAGGGCATCGGCATTGAGCATGCGGGTCGACTTGAAAGGGAATGGAGTGAAGGAGCATTTCTATGAGGGTCAAATTCAGGGGAAAATGAACAAAGGAGGAGTAGGACGTTGGAATGTCATTGTAAAGTCGGCAGGAGGCATGGTGGATTGGTGCACGGATTCTTAAAAATTGGTCAAGAAAGGAAGGCTGCTAAGCTATGATGGAACCGAATATGGTCCTAGTTGGGGTCAGGGGAGGATTCAGGGCGGGAGAACAAGGTTTTGACTGAAAAGGCGAATACCGCTTGCAATATTTACACGGAGAGAAAAAACCAGGGATGAGTGGTAGAATAACCTCATTAAGGAGGATGATCGGTCAGGACACAAAAAACCGCAACAGCAGTTGGTAGGCGGACCTGCGAAGGAGAAAAAAGGCAGGGGAAGAGACTGGGGGGAGGAGGAATACAGTACTTTTCCCCAAAAACCAGCAGCCCCCGAGAAATCGGCTTCGCGTAAGACCGTCTGGTGACGCGACCGACTTGGGGGGGAATTCGGGGAAAAACTCAGGGAAATAGGTGGAAGGCTGAATCCTACTCTTTGCATCTGACCGTTTGAGGCGTAATCACGCCGCGTTACGGTAGTCGGGAAAGGCGGAACCACCGCGCGATTGACAACGACGACACGCTCATTGACACATTACAAATCTGGACTCCAGGGGCTAAGGGTCAAGTAATGATGGTGACACTAAAGAAGGAAGGAATTTCACAGAAATCCGACGCCTTGATCCAATTGAGACACGGGTCGCTCAAGCTCACCGACTAGGTCGAAGGGAAGGTCTCTGGAGAATTCGAAATTCGGCGGAAAAAAATAGTCAAAGGGATTTGTTAACCGCAACGCAGTGATTTGACCGTCACGCGCACGTCCTCAACACATGAGCGACTGCGCCTCAATAGGAAGGAGGGGTGGTGAGGGTGAAAACTCCCTATTGGAGGTGGAAACTGACTCAGGATAAAGGAAGAGAAAAAAGGGGGAACACGCCTTGCCTAGGAACACGGCGTCGTGTTGTGTGACGCCGAACTCTTGGTGGGTGATATTCTAATCGGAAAAATTGATCAGGAAGGGAGGGAAAGGTGAAAAGGAGGCGGTGGAACGGAACACGAGAAGGACATCTAAGGACTAAGGGCATTACCGGTGCGATCGGTGATGAAGTTGTCGGGGGTGTTTGCCTACGCTTTGAGCACATGGGGAACGCCTTCTTTTTAATCAAACAGGTAATGGTTTCAGACAGACTACAACAGTGGTGCAAGGGGGAAGAGTCATCGCACGGTTCTGGAACGTGACCGGCGGTTGCCCAATGGGAGGGCGAGAAAACGAAGACGTTTCACTCAAAAACAGAAGTGGGTAGGAGAGATATCGGGGAAAGGGTGTCATCAGGGAAAAAGCGATGGTCACCGACCGACCACCGCAACATTCAATCGCAATTCTACCGACATGCACGAACCACAAAAATGGGGGGGGAGAAACTAAAAGGCTTAGGGGGAAACAACAATACTGAGGGAAACTAAAACAGGGTAAAAACCTGAACCTCCTGAACGGTCCCTCCCATATAGCGGTGGAGCGCATTGGTTGGGGAACGAAGGAAAGAAAATGAAGATAATGGATCTGGAAAAGGAGGCAGCTTTTCCTAATTGCCAGGGGGAAGGGGCTAGCTCGTAGTGTACCTGCGACCTTTTTCGATCAAGCACATTCCCCTCTAGATGATCCTGCCGGATGGGATACCACAATAGTGAACCTAATCTAGACAATGAGATGACAACAAAACACTCAAAACGGAGTTCAAGGTAAACACACCCCCTCCGCGTATCGGAAGATTGAGCAACAATCAAGACCCCACAGAAGGAAAGAAAAGTCTTAATCAAAAAAGCGAAGTGTCCGATCAGACTCGGTTCTTCACAAACGAACCGCAGGACCAAGACACAATGCAACAGAGGCCGGGTCTCGCCATCTGGGGAAAAGAAGTTTGGGTTGGGAAAAAATAAAAATTGGCGAGTAGGGTAAGGCTTTCCGGCAAAGGGGGTCGTCCTGGTTCAGACAGCCTCACAGACCGCATGATTAGTTTGGATCCGAAAAGTGTTTGGAGAATACTGGAGAGGGTGAAAGGAGTCTCCTTTTTGGGCTTAACGGATGTAGTAAAAAAGGACAAATGGGAAAGGCCTGGAAAAAAGACAGCAACGACTCATCACGAAGGGGCAGTTGCGTGGTGGTGGAAGGTCTATATAATGCTCCAAACATGAAGAAACAGGGGGGGAAGTACCGTGCATGAACAAGGAGTTGGTCCGAGTAAACGAATGCGCGAATCGTGAACACGGGAGGGACATGGGATTGCCGAAAGATGTCAGAACTTCAAAAAACATAGCGCGCCCCAGGGCCCAGAGACGGATGGGCCAAGAAAGTGGGACGATTTTTCAGACGGAAAACTTGACTCTAAAAAAAACAAAGGGTTTTAAGGGAAGGGGGGAAAGTCAGCAAGCCTGAAAGGCGTCGACTGGGTACTTGTCTACCAATCCGCTCCGGCTGGTCCGGCTCGGGGGTCTGAGGGAGACCTTGCAAGTTCGCCAGACGGGGGGGGGACACAGAAAGGGGGGGGGAGCTGAGGAACGAGGAACGATCGAAGGCCGGGTTTAGGACACGCGACGGCCTTACATCAGTTCCGCGACCTGGCGACGATACAGGCAAAAAACTCAAAAGGAGCTGCGTGGTGCAGTCGGGGGGAACATGCAGTTTAGAAAAGGATGTTCCGGATCACAGTCCCCGGGTCAAAATCGACTGAGAATACCTCGAATATTCGCCAAAAGTGGAGAGAAAAGCAAACAAAGACGGTGACGGGGGGGGCTTCAGGTAATTACAGAACCAAGAACCGGCAAGCTTGGAGAAACATATGGGGAACCTGGGTGTTCTCAACAATAGTGCGATGGCGAGACCAAAGGCCGTGCAGGGTGGCGGAACTTGGAGTGGGGACCTTAGGGGATATTGTTAAAGGTCGGCAGCGGAGGCCGTCGCCGGCTGCGAGGGGGTCACGGTGTCTGCGCCCAGGTCACCAGCGAAATTAAAACGGTAGGTTGGTACAAACGGGTCGAAAAGGTTTTGCGATGTAAAGTGGCTCGGCAAAAGAAATTGGAGGCACCTCAAAAAAGGAGAATCTCGAGCCGTGAGGTGTTGATCGAAAGGTTCCAGACGGTCCGCAGACGCAAGAAGGCCTTAGCAAGGGCTCCGGCGGACTCGAGGAAAGAAAGCTGGGACTGGGGGGAAAAAGCAACAAAAAATCCCGGGATCATCGCTCCACTTGCAGGATATTTGCAGGCATGTTAGTGTCGCCGAAGGGGGGTCCAGAATCTGTACGCAGAACTTGAAAGAAAGAGGGGGGCAGGTGGGGAGGAAACGGACGTACGAATTCGCGAGTGGGGGCGGTTGTCGCGGTCCATCGAGTTCATAACGGCCTTCCCCCGAGCAGGAAACCGGATGCGGAGTGCCAGAATCTTCCAGTTCAGGAGCGACTCAAAGACCCTAGTCAGACTGTTAAACGGGAAAAGGTATGCAAGAACCGGTGGCGATGACCTGCCACCAACATTGCCCCACCGGTAATTCCGTCGAAACTACGTTGAGTGAGCCTGTATGGCAAAGAGAGAAAAAGAACCTTAAGCAACGGAATTCAGAAAGGGAAATAAAGGAAAGTATTCCTTACTTGTCCAGGGGGCGAGAGTTCCGAACGCCGCGTAAAGAAGGAGATAAGGAAGCAGGAATAAACTAAATAAGAGAAACAACCACCCAGGGAAAAAGGAAGCAAAAACCACGAGTTGGTCCGAGCAGCAAAGGCCGTTTGTTTGCTGCATCAGGATTTTAAGGCAAGGTCAAGGCAACTCGGGGTCGTCTCAGAAAACTCAGAAATTGGAAGACATCCCCCAAGGAGGCAGGCTGAGCAGTTGGTGCGAGGCCGCGCGGAGCGGTCAAGACTCCTGGCTTGCACACAAATGGTAACTGCTAAGGAGAATGATGGAACCCGAAATGTCGGTTCAAGAAAGGACGAGCGATTCAGTTAGCTTGGGGGACGCACCGGAGAACAGCATTGGATCAGCCGGCGGATTTTGAACTTCACGGAGGAAAAATAGGGGTAAGGCTAAGTTACGAAGAGGGTGACGGAGTAAATGGTGTCAAGCGTGTCGCGTTGAACCGCGCGCGGGGGTGCAGCAGCGACTCGAATAAAGAAACGGCGCCAGTCTGATAAGCAACCAAATAGGTTGAGAAAGAAACTGGCTTAGTCAACTTAAAGGTTCAAACAAGGAAACGCGGTCAGAAGTCGAGCGACGTCGCAAGACCGCATTACGGACCGAGAGGTTCTGGTGATGCTGCAATCGTGAAGGAAACGATCTCAGTAGAAAAACAGGACCATCTCATCCGGCTAGGGACACGAGATTACCGAAAATGCGCACTGGGGAAGACAGAGAGAGAGATACATAAAGAAATGGCAGGGATGTCAGACAAATCACCAAGTTCCGTCGATAGTGAAATACAGGCAGTACCTGTCAAAAACGCTGGCATGAAAAACACCTTGGACACCTCAAGACTCAAAAAAAAAAAAGCTGAACACGTGGGGCGGGAAAAGTCAGGGGGGGGATATGACAGAATAGATTCTCAGGTATTGACGAGGCTGCATCCCCCAGTACGGCAGACCTGCATACCAATCAGAATTGGACCAGAAGAATAAAATGACTTGAGGCAAAGAGAAGAGGGGGAGAAGCAAAGGGCGGCAAGAAAAAAAGGCTTTGAAGACTTCCCTAATGAACTAGTATAAGTGGGCAGCCCATCCGCAGCTTGGATCATCGCGGTCAAAATACTATCGGATCACGGAACGAAAAGAGGGCAGTTCAACGAAGTCTACCAGGAAAGACAGGATCGAGAGAAAAAAAAACAAGGGAAGAGAGGATGATCCTTGTCTTTACCGGTCATATAAGAAAGGCCGCCCGAGCGACACATCGAGGAGTTCATAAGGCCTGAAGGGACAAATCGAAGGGACCTGAAACAACACCGAGGAGGACATTCTGGCATGGAGAAAGCCGTCTTTTGTGCGTGCGCACTCTTTTTCAGTTAGGAGGAAGAAATCGGACATGGGGAATTGAATGTCTGAGGTGAAGATGTCAGTGTCACGACTGGATTCATGTTGTGCACAGCATTCCTACATGAATCCGATCATTCTTGAATGTCTGAAAAAAGAGGAAAAAGGGGGGGAATATGGGGGGGGTTATCAAGATTGGGTGGAGGTGGGACAGGCACCGATGATAAAGATGCATATTCACATCGAAACCGTTTGGTGCTTCTGTCTGAAACCTACCCGGCATGCCGGAACTTCCGAAGGGGACACAAAAAAAGGTGCAACAAGACCGTTCATGAAGACTTTACCAGACGCGTCAAAGTTTCTCGGCGTGAGATCGGCGGATGACTACGTGACCAAGCCATTCACGAACTCGCGGCTCGACGTACGCGGTCTTGTCGCCGAAACGGAAAAGGGGGGAAAAGGGGGGAGCTGGAGTGTGTCATGGAAAGGTGTCAAAGGCAAAACGAGAGCGTTTTTCATATTTTGGAAGGGCGTATCGCTGGACGCGCCCGAGTGTCGGGGGGAGAAATACGTGGCGGCGCAACCCGCAGATGTGCATGGCTGCAACGCGAATGGGGGGAACACCATTTCGCCGGCCAAACATCGTGACGGACCGGCAGTGACGCGAGGTAAAGGCGACGGGACACGAAACCGGGTCCGTGAAATTGGACTGGCAAAAGTCCAGGCGAACAGCTCAATCGCGAGGTCAGTTCTAAAGCAGCGCTGGAAAATATAGAAGGAAGAAGTTAGGAGAACCCAAGGTTAGGGGGGTTAAAAAAAAAGAAAAATTTAGTCTTTGGACCGCTTCACGCGCACGGCCCTCCACACCGACTGCGCCTTCATCGTGGAGTAGTACATGGTTGGAGGGCGAAGGCGCCGAGTTGGGTGACCCCAAATGGGAGAAAAAAAAAAAAGGAAGTGTAATAGGCTGGAGCCAGAAGCATGTGGGTGTGTGCTGTTCAAACAAAGAACGCCTGGGGGGCGGAGTAGTCGGCCGAGACGGCAGAGTGCGGCCGTACGCGCGAGAAAAAAAAAGGAACCGCATAAAAAAAATCAAAACCTGTACTACTCGGGAAGGAAGGGACGAGTCGGGGAGAATTGGGGGCAGACGCTTGTTCGAGAGGACCGATTAGTGGGCATGCCAACAGTAAAAGATCAGCGGGGCAGCGAAAATTGGGGGGTAAGGTGTGAAAGGAGTCATCGACGGTCGAAAACGTTTAAACAACGGCAAGGGTTGCCAAGCTACGCGGGCGGCGAGCGTACGACAGGAAGACCGTGGAAAACCAAAGAAAGAGAGGGGGAATTGGGGGTAAAGTGAACTCGATTGGACCGACAAACAAAAAATACAAGCGCGGAAGTCGGCAAAATCATGCAAGACTACAAACGCCGGACGCGGTCCAAAGGGAGCGTATCGAAAACGGCGCCGAAAAAGAAAAACAAAAGGTTACGCCATGAATGACAGGGGAAGCTTAGCGGGGGGGGGAAAGAAACGAACCAGCAAAGATGGACCGAGGATGCGCTCAAGAAGGAGCGAGTGGACGCCATCGTTGGCGCAAGAACCGTACTGGGACCAACTTTGAAAACGATAAAAAAAAGAAAAAGACCGGCCTCGGATACTCCTGCCGGGATGTGATCTTCTGATGTTTCCCGAGTATCAAGCCTCGCCAAAACTCTATCAAAAACTTGGAAGGAAAAAAAGAAAGGGTGGGGGGGGGGAGGGGGGTGGAATATCAACTGCGAGTTGGAAATGGGGAGCGAACAAATCAAGAAAACGAAACAAGGAGACCGGGCTGCGGCATCGAACGGCGGATTTGCAAATATTCGACCGTTCTCAACCGAACCGAAGGAAACAAGACCCGACACGTCACAGACGCCTTTTCACTCCATCAAACAAAAGAAGTTTATAAAATGCAAAAAAGGGGGAAAGAGGGGGCCGGGAAGGGCGTCTGTGTCAGTTTCAGCTCCCTGAGCAGGAGGGAGTAAAACCCGTGGTTGGGGTGCTGATAGGGGGGTCCAGGGAGGGGGGAAGGGGGGGAAGAAAGGAGGACCGGATGTAGTGATCCGGGGAACTCAACTGGAGAAACTGCCGCGGTAAATCGCAAACTGGAAGAAAAAAAAAAGGGACAAGTGGAGGGTGGTGGGGTGTTTTTGAAGGGGAGGACCAGGCAAACGCCTCTTTAGGCTGCGCGGAACCGAGGCGGAAAGGACGTCGAGCTAGACGAAGTAAACCCGAAATCGACGAATTGTTTCGTGAAAGAATGGCGGTGCACATACGAGTAATCAAAACTCTGTGAATCTGTTCGTCGTACCAAAAGGGGTGCTACAGGCAAAAACAAAGCAGGTCGCCTAACGGAACATGGCCAGAGGGGAGCAATAGGTTAAAGTGTGCAACAGGCAACGGGGAAAAAAACAAAAAGGAAGAGGAAAAGAGAGATACTTCCGTCTGTGTAACCAAGGCCGGGGGAAACATCAGCGGAAGGAAAGGTTTGAAGGCCTCACAAAAATGGTTGGCCTGGTGAGCCATCCGGAGGCAAGTCCAGGGGGCTCCGTCGGCACAAGTAACGAACATCGAAAAACAGGGGGAAAGGTTACTCGAAGACTATTCTTTAAAAGCATGGACTAAAATGCAAGGGTGCGGAGATAGGAACGACACCACCACAGCACCTGAACGATACCGGGGGGCGGGGGGGCAGGTCCCCCTTTTTTTTTGTGGGCGGGGGGAAAAAAGGCCGTTGAGACAGTTACAAAGGGGAACTTATCCTACAGAAGAAAACAAAAAAGAGCTGCCAGAATAACGACAGTATTCGAAAAAGTTTTAGGATCAAAACGAATCAAAAAAGGGAAAAAAGGGAACTAAAAAACGCCCTGAAAAGAAATCGGGAGAAACAAGATGCCAGAAAAAAAAAAGTAGTCTCACAAAGCTTCTTGGCGGGGAAACAAGCCGCTGTGGTGCGTTGGGTGTTGGTTGTGGGTTTGGTTGGGGTTGGGGGCCCCGGGGGGGTGGGGGTGTGGGGTGCGGGGAACGCGTCTGGGGTCCGCAAAAGGTAATGGAAAGCAAAATGGAGAAGGGGGGAAAATCATCAACGGGATCCTGCACGTAGGTTGTCACTGATTTTGCGCCCAGGGAAAAGTAGCAGAGTAAAGAAAAGCTAAAAACGGAAAAGGAGGGGGTTTGCTAGCAAAGGGGGGAGAATGATGAGCATAGCTCGGCGAAGAACTGGGATCTGGGCCACATCGCAGGATCATAGCGACCGGCAGTGCTTGACGAAAGTATACAGAAAGGAGAAAGGGGAACCGAAAAAACGAAACTACATTAGTAAAAGACTCAATGGAAGAATCTCATCTCCCGAAACGAGTCGGGGGGGAAGGATAGTTTGAGTTCCCAAATACGGATCATGCGCTCTTCGTACGGTATTGGCGAGAACGTTCCGTGTTGGAGAAGTCCGGTGTCAATAAGATCTACGCGGACTTGAAAATCCGAAAAAGGGTTGAAAGTCAGTGCAATGACGGTACGAAGTCGCGATTGTTAGGGTTGCGTTTGTCAGCTGTGACCATCGATTAATAGACTGAGCCAATTCAATAGGGGAGGAAGAAAACGCAACGTTAAACCAAGAAACGCGGCCTTGCGTACAGGACTCCAGAAGAGGACCAATTGGGCACCGGCAGGGACAACGTGTAGGCCATAACCGTTCGTGAGACTACCAACCAACCACGGTAAGTAGATGATAGGAAAACATACGTGGATGCCCAATAATCGCTGATTGGAGGTCCGTAGGCAAAAATCAACGTAGAAAAGACTAAAGATTCAAAATATGAAGGACAGGGGAGGGCGGGCGAGATGTTCCTTTAGCGCCCGGACCGGGCCAGCAAGAAGACGACTTCGCGCGACTATCACCCCACCAAGGGTTCTGCAGAAGAAAAAAAGGTTCCCAGGCAATTTTTCTGTTTCTCGTAGGAATGGAGGAGGCATCAAAAACTCATGAGGGCAGTCAATCAAAGTAAGACTGGTACTCCCCTCCACGAGAAGGCCGCGATAATTGGGAACGTGCGCGGTCAAAGGCAAAGGAAATCAGGAAGAGGTTTCAACCAAGGAAGGGGGGACGAAAAGACTAGCCCAGCGAAGTCAGAAGGATTTAACACGAAGGATTCAAGAACGAGAAGTCATGGGGTAAAAACCGGGAGACCTTCTCAATGGGGGGATAACTAAAAAGTCATGATAGGAGGAACTTACGAGGCGTTTCACATGCGTCATGCTCACCAGGGAAGTAAGGTCGTGCCGGACGAGGTGTGGCCAGGATCGTTTCTCTTTTGGAACCTAGAAAGAAGAATCAAGACATCGACTAACCCCTCCGGGCGCGGTCAGCTACGCAGGCCCAAAATAGGGCGAAACGCCTCAGCGGGGAGGGGAAAAAAACAACAAAAAAACAAGACACAAGAAATATTTCATTGCACGCCGCCCGCGTTCCGCAGTCAAGTCAGCGAGGGAAAGCTAACAGCAAAAAAGGTACTATTTCCAATTGTGCTGGGGGGGAGGGTGAAAAAAGTAGCCGATAGACAACCGATAACCCTGTACATCCATCCGTACTCGCGTCAAGAAATGAACGTGATGCTTTTCCGGGGGGGGAGAAACGGAAGAATCCATTAAAATTCTTTAGTTTAATAGCCAAAGAAAAAAGAAGGGGTTTCGAATCAAAAAGCTAGACGGAGAGCCAGCGGCGGAAGCAAACAGGGAACCTCGCCCTGCTCCACATACCCACCTCGACCACTTCAGAAAAATCGAAAGATGGAAGGCTGAAAGGGGATAAACGAAATTCGTGCAAAAAATCAAACATGAATACCGAAAAAAAAAAGGGAACACTAAGCCGACTCCTCCTTGTCCCATGTCCTAATGGAAGGAGCGGATCTAAAATATGCGAACAAAAAAACAAACCTCGCAACAAATAAGAGGGGGATGCCGCGAATTACTACTCTTTCTTCAAGAAAGCAAGACGTCTTGGTATTTCGTCAAAATAAAACTATCGGTTGGAACCGAACGTGTCGCTCCTAGGCGTTCTTCAAGTATACCGGC
>Ga0179591_1382527_pt1 | contig 12871 bp, 15 predicted proteins | sample CZOMad2_1_08_16f_FD_182891 | JGI IMG/M metagenome (GOLD analysis project Ga0179591, IMG submission 182891) | Vadose zone soil fungal communities from Angelo Coast Range Reserve, California, USA - CZOMad2_1_08_16fungal (PacBio error correction) | ecosystem: Environmental > Terrestrial > Soil >...
AGTTGTGATTGGGAAAGAATAGATTGGGGACTAAATCAAAAAAAATTGAGAAGGGGAAGGGAGATGTTTGAAATCGATTGGGACACAACAAGTCTACACGACCGAAGGTAAAGCTCAGAAAGGAAGGTGGATGACTTGTCAAGAGAAGGGGGGGGGGGGACGACTATCGGGAGAGGGAACGTTTTTGCCTATTCGGAGGGTTCCATGAAAGCGTTTCAGAAAAAAGAGCGAGGGGAATCCGGAAAAAGAGATGACTTGATCCCAGGGGGGGTTCCGGATGGGAATCAGCTCTCTCATACCTCAATGAGAAAGAGGGATAATGAAAGGGGAAGATACCGGCAAATCAAAACATAAGCTCATATTTCGAAGGGCCGGGTGCCACAATAGGGGGTAAACAAAGCACAGGGGAAGAGGGGGATGAATTGGGACCGGAAGGCCGCCCCGCCACAGATCGGCTGGAGCAGTACTGACTGGTCGGGGGTGGAGCCTTCTGCGAAGGCTTGAAAGATATCCAGAGAGGATAAGGAGGCTTCAGTGTCGGGGGGTCGATTCCAGGAGGATCTATATGGGTAATACAGCAAATGCTAGGGGAGCAAGACGAAATCATCCAGGGAATCACGTCGGATGATTGGGGGAACCACAGTTAAGTTGTCGCACAAGGGAGGAGGGGTAAGAGTAAAAAGAATATCAATACGGTGAAAAAGGAAGGGCATCAATCGATGAAACTCAGTGCCGTTTAGTAAGGGGGGGGGACCACAAAGAAGGAGAGCCAGGGCGGTAATTTCAGGGGTGCAATGCACCTAAAGTTGTTCAGAAAACCAAGCGTCTCATCACTGCCAGAAACAGAAATGTGGGAAGGATGAGGGGGGGTTGTGACATTTGAAAGGGAAGTGCGTATGGCAGCTCTAAGGGATTTTGGGGGCGAGGGGTCACGACCCCACAAAGAAAAGCGAATGCCGAGGGTAAAGTAAGATGGGAGGGGACTTGGAGAGTAGAGCTGGATCCATTTAATGGGGAAAAACCAAGTCTGTCTATAATGGAGGCTGCGTCTTCACATTGAGCCCTGCCGGGGCCGGGAGGAAAATCCCCGGACACATCACATGGGAGGGGGGGAGGGGGGCAATACGTTAACTCTGAGAGTTTTATGACAGGCATATAGAACAGGGGACATCCTTGGGGGCGCTTAGGGGAGATGGATGCCCAACGGTGCGGAATTTTTGAAAATCGATGCTGAAGAGAGGCATGGGGCGAACGGGACAGTGTGCACGCAGCTACGTCTCCTGGATTGATCGGGCAGGTGTGACCGGGGGAACGTGGGAGACAGGAGAGGTTTGGACGCAATGGGGGGGGGGGTAACCATGACATTGGTAGGAGAGGACTGGTCTGGGAGGGGATCGGGACGGGTGCCAAACGTTGGATCAAGGAGAAGAAAAAAAAAAAAAACAAAAAATATCAGAAAGATTCTGAGCCGGAATTGCAGAAGTGGGTGCGAGGAAAGATAAGAAATTGGCTAGGCGGTAAGGAGAGAAGCTTCAAAAAACTCAAGAGCCTCGAGCAGAAATTGAGGAACCGATGGTACGGTGGTGCAATCAACCGGACTTTGTCAAAAGGAGAACTTAGACATAGCTGGGGCGTAGAGAAGGGGGGGAAGCATTTAGTTTGTGTTTCTCTTCTGTTGAAAGCTTGCAATAGAGGGGGAAGAAAAAGGCTCTGAAATTGCCGTAGTCCATCGGAGGGGGGGGGACACCAGTATAATCTCCTGGAGCTGGGATGGCAATCAGCGCTAAAGAAGACATGGGAAGGAGGGGGGGGTTAGGATAGGAGGTCCGATCGAAAAAAGGAGAAGGGGAGAGGAAGCGAATTACAGCAATTACCCAAATATCAAAAGGAAACGAGAAACCTCCTTCACTCTGTGAATACACTTTGATGAAAAGGAGTTGAAATGGTCCAAAAAAGAGGCCGGGAATGTTTCCTCGACGCTAAGAGGAAACGAATGAAACAGGCAATTGTTCACGGCGGAAGCTAGAAACACAAGTGAGGATTAAAAAAAGAGGCAGAGGGGAGGTGAAGGTGGTTAAATCTTAACCATTTGAACTCGACTGATAAGACCTGAACTGGGAAGCCTGGAAAACTATGACCAATATATTACAGGGGGAATGAGCCAAAACGGTGGGCGACTTTTTGATTGGGAGGGAGGGACTCTCCTTGGCATCCAGGAAAAAGGGGGCGTCCAGGTACCAAGAACTTTGTACAAAAATGTTTGGTTCGGGAAAACCATCAAAATTGTACCCAAACGCGCAATGATTCTCACTGGGCGCCACGCCCATTCCTCGAGAACGTTGAAGGCGCCTCCTGAGGAGATGAGTGCAATAACAAGGAAAGAAAAAAAAAACTCATAAGCAAGATACGCTCCCGTATTTGAAGAAGGACGAAGGAAACGCATGTAATGCGCAGCGAGAGATGGGGCTCTTACCGGGGAAAAGGGGTAAAGGGAACTCTCTCTCGGATTGGGAGACAGAACGAGGCTCCGCATTAGTCCTCACGGGGGAAAAATCACGAGGAGAATCTCAAATTAGTGGGGGTCATGGGTGGGGGTAATATTAATTCGAATCATTGCGAGGGGTCACGGGTAGAAGAGGATCCCACCCAAGGGGGGAGTAGCCTCTGTCTATGATGGGGGGAAAAGCAGGTGGAACAAAAGGCAAAGAGAAATTGATGGATGCGACCGGACTCGCAAGGACCACTGGCTCTTCCTGATACGGCCCAAATCTCGCAACAGGTTTTCGAAGTTAGCTATTGGATTAAGACCTTGGGAAGAGCTAAGGACTGGGGGACCGCTGCCGTGTCTCATCGAACGCATATAAGGGAAGTGAGGGGAAGAAGACTGCCAGGCTCCTGGGAACGATTCAGGGTAAAGCTATTGAAGAGTAAAATGCGGGGTGTTGGGGCACTCGGGACTGTATTTTGGGAAGGGCACCATAAGGGGGGGGTGCTCTAGTGGGGTTTATCCAGAATTCCTTCCGATAAGGTATCTAGGGAGTCCCGTGGACTCACCTACGTCTACCTCTTGTGCGGTTTCCCACTGGGGAGCTGGTAGAATTCCCTCGGTTCCCTGGAGAGCAGCTTAAAGTATCTTCTGGTACGAAAGAAGTTCATAGAAAGGTAGTGTCCTCTTATTAGGTACGGCATCAACATACCGGGAAAATGCAACCTCCGCAAACTTTAAGGGGAGGAAATGAGGACTAAGAAAGGATGTAGCACCGGTATGTTTGTGAGGGATAATGGGAGTTGGGGAAAGGGGGGAGTATGTCCGAACAGCAGCGAATGAAAACAATCTGAAGCCCCGGAGGGGAGGAGAGGGGGGGGTGGGTGGGTCCAATAAACTAGAGACTAAAAGGAAAAAATATCTCGGGAAAAGGGAAGTCAAGAGCGTATCATCTAGAGGGTTGCTTTACTGGGAATACTCGAGGAGCTGGGGAAAACCATGGCTTGGACTGGGGACACGGAGCCTTGGCTCTAGTGATGCCGCTCTAGGGAGGTTAAGGTGTCTTTCGGTTCTTTTGAGGAAATGAGAGACCTCTCTGTCGTGGGAGACCGGGGGAACCTGGTGTCTTGGGTCTCGATGTGGGGGGAGTCTAGGGAGGAGTTGAGAACACTTCTCTATAACCAAAGGATAGAGGTTAAGTTATTACCTAGGGCAACCCTTCGGGGGGCGACAAATTCATACAAGAGGTTGGACCACCAGGTGCATCGGTGGGGGGTGTTCCAAAAGGTTGAAGGGCCATCCTGAAGCGGAGCGGGAGGAGCGGTATCTCACCTAGGAAATTCTCAGAAATTATAATCCTATCTATGGCGGTCAGGAATTGGAGGGGACCAGGGAGGGGGCAGGAGGGCCGGTCTGGCCATCTCGACAATTAAAGCAAAAAATGGGCGATTGACACTATCAAATTTAAGGGAACCCAAATCGAGGCCTGGCAAACTACAAATAAATAAGAAGTCTTTTAAAAATTGGGGAGCCCTAAATGGGAGAAGAAAGAGAGCCGGGAAATTTCTTCAGGGGGGTAAACTGGGTTAATGAAACTCTGGTGGGTCCGCGTGCAAAACATCCTTCAGAATGTGGTGCTTCGAACAAAGATGGAAAAATCACACCTAGGTAAAGCTGGAGAAAGCAACCAAAAGGATGAGGAGATAGAGAGAAGAATCTAGGAGTGGGAATCGGTGCAGAAGAAAATGAGACATGGGTTTCAAAGCCTCCAAAAAAGGAAAAATCGGGGAAGAGGATTGGCTACCCAAGAGGGGGGGACAGAGATACATCGAGGGAAAGCCGTCGAGCGAGGGGGTTTTTCTAAAATCCTTGGGAAAAAAGGGGAGAAAAAGTTTGAACGAAACTGTATGGGGTTCCACCAGGGAAGAATGAAAAAAAAGAGGAGGTACAAGGAAGTCATCCATCGCTGCTTGAGCTCGAGGGAAGGGAAATGGGGATCCAGTTGTGGACTAAAACAAGAAAGGAATAGATGGATGATAAGATGGGGGGGGGGGAGGGGAAGATCCTCATCATGGAGAAAAACATAAGGCATTAGGTCTGAAGAACCGGGGGTGGGAAATAATTTTAACCCTGGAGGTCTGATGGAAGAAACGGAAGAAAAACTTCCCGTCGCGTCCTAAATTCAAGGAGTGGGGAGGGGTATTTCGTTGTTCGCCGGGGTTTAGCCTGTCGAAGAGACCCCGACAAATTACTCCTAAGGGGTAGATCGACAGCCTTAATGGAGAGAAATGCACAATCCATAATCCTGACATGGGGCAGATCTCTAACAGAGGGGATAACTGAGACTTGAAAGTGGGAAATCTTGAGGGGGGGACAACTCATCTAGGGGGTTGTAGAGGAAGAAAAATTCCAAAGAGGGACGTAGTTTACGGGGGAAAAACAGACCACCGATGACTAAGGGCTCGGGGGCCGGTGATCTTGGAACACACCGATAAAGCGGGAGGGAAAATTGTTGGAAATTCGCAGTGGGTGCGCGGTAGGGGGGAAAAACGGTGAAAATAGAGGAAAAAAACCTCGGCAGAAATAGGGGTGGGCAATAACATGTGAGGAAAATTCAAGGGGGAAGACAGGAAAAAACAAGAAAAGGGACAATGGGTGTGGGGGCGCCGGCACGAAATCACTAGGGCATTAGGATGACCGCTCAGCAAAAGACGTTCAACGGGAAGACCTCGCTTGAAACATGGATGACGTTTCCCGCAAAAAGAAGAGATGTAGTGGGGGGAGGAGGAAATGAAGGAAGCCCGAGGGAGTCCTGCAGAAAGGAAATCGAGAAAGTCCAAAAGAGTGGGGGGTCTGCAAGGTACGTTTCGACGCAACAACGCTGAGGATTGTTTCTGCGCCCAAAACAGATCAGGGGGCTTGGCAGAGATAAAGGAATCGGATAAAAAACTTCGTATGCACGGAATGAGCGCCCCCATCTGCTGGTAAAATTAGGAGAGCCAGGGAGAAAAGCTCAGGTAAACTCCTCTTAATCCTGGGGAAGGTTTATTAGGAAAAAAAAACCTTTATAAAGGAAGGAAGGCGAAAGGGTCCACTTTTTTGAAAGGGATCACCCTATTCACGTTTGAAGGGAGGAAACAGTGGCTGAGCATAATGTTTCTGACACAGCGGGGAAGGGGGGGTGCTAGGAAATCCAGGGTTGAGGAGAAAAACGATACTTCCTTAATTCTAGAAAATGAAAGTGCCTTCAAGTGCGGGGGGTTAGTTCCTCTAGTTGTACCCAGTAATGGGGGGATGGGAGCACGGGGAAGACCACCGTCGGAAACTAGCGCGTAAAAACCAGTGGGGAACAATGCACGAGGGCGGGTCTAAAAGTGTCGACAACTGAAAGCGCACGACGGAAGGAACGGGACGGAGATTGCAAACTAAATTATTGAATGCAGTGTGGGGTGAAATTACTGGGATCTTGAAAACATAAGAAAGCTGAACCGTGTGGCGATGATCATGTTTCACCGAAAAAAGAAGAAGGAGCTGCATCAATTTCAATCAAAAAAACAAAACTGCAAAGTTGGAATGGTTAAAAAAAAGATAGGGCTGCCTTCCGGCAGTCGCCCAAAAAAAAAAAAAATGCCACAAGCATTACAAAAGGTCAAAAAACCAAAGAAACTTCACCAGTGGGGGGATCACATGGGGTCAAAACGAAGATTGGCGGAGCGGGTCGGGATCCCACTTCAGAGAGTGTCAGAAGGGCAGAGGAAGGGGATAAAACTATTTCACAACATGAAGGTCCTTGGAGAAGACTATCAACAACACCAACTTATTTGAAAGGAAGGTCGGGCAGGTGGCATTCAGGGGTTAAAAGAAAGATTAGGGGGAAATCGTAGAAGCATATTAATCATATCCTAAAAAAGAGGCCTGTTAAAGAGAATTGGGGAATAACAGAGGCCGGGGGGGGCCTACGTGTGGTATCAAAAAAAAGTGGTAAATTGGAAAGGTGGAAGTTCAGTCCTTGGAAGTAAGTCAGAGCTAGGTCAGGAAAGCTGAAGACACCAAGCGGGAAAACTGTGGGGGTGGGCGGCGAAGCGTGAAGAAACAGAAAAGGGCGAATATTAGGGGCACAAAAAGAACCAAAGAAACCTCATCTTGCCCTGGTAATCTCCTCCCTTTAGGAAAAGGTATTGGCACATCCTAATAAACAACCCCGAAAACTTGTAAAGAAAGGGCTCAGATCGTCGTGAAGACGTGGAAAACGAAGGTGGGCAAAACTGACTCTTGGCTTTACAGACCCCTTTCTGAAGAAGAATGGAGGGGAGGCACAAGTTGTACAGGCGGGGAAAGACTTTAAAATAGATAGCAAATGCGGGGGGGAATCAGGAAAGAAATAAAAGGAACAGAGATCAACGGGTGACTGATCAGAAGGGGTAGGGGGGAAGGAGTCGATCATGCCTGGGAAAGCGGGAAGACCGATACCCCCCCGACCATACAAGAAAAAAAATCGAGGTGCAGAAACTGTGAATTGGTGGAAAAAAAAGCAATCGGATGGGTTTTCAAAACCAAGGCAAACAGGGTTAAAAAGCCAAGGTTTAAAGAAAGGAAATGAAAAGATTACGCACAAAAAAGAAATCTCGCAACAACCAAGTCTGGAGTTTTTGAAACAGGAGCTGTAAAGAAAAAATGGCCTCGGAAGACTTCCTGTACAAGACAGGAAGTTGCGATCAAGATTGTGACACCGACCGGGTTTTCCATATGAAATGGTCCATAGAAGAGGTATCTGATGCCATGAAGACGCGGTGCGCAAGCGAAATCTGTGGGAAAGAAAACGGGGCAGAGAACCTGGGGATTGGGAATCAGGAGGTGAATTAAACGGTCCAACTGTAAAAAGGAAAAGCAGAGTCATTTAGATAGTGAGGGAGGGGGACGGTCCTCTAAAAAGGTGGTGGGGTTGGGCTTCATCGATTGTTTTATGTATAGGAAACTTTAGAATAGAAAGTACCGCGACGGGGGTCCCGTCAGACCCAGAATCGGCTGTTGGGGGAAGTTGGCTTGGGGGTACTTGAAGGCATGAGAAAAACCATTTTCACTGAATGGCACCACCGGGGGTCCGGGTACCTGAAGAGTCGCAACGAAGAAAAGGAAGACGAGTATTTTTCGTAAAAACGGGTGGGCGGCCCCCGGTTTGTAAGGGTATCGGGAGATCAATTCCGTTGCAAACAATCTGAAAGGCCTTTCTACAGGGGAAAATTTGTTTGTCAGAACGTAAGGCAGGCCAAGTTTAGGCACGTTCGGGGTCCCAAAATCTCTAATGTGAAAGGGGGGGAGTTACGAGAATACTCGATCGGTGGGGTCCAGTTAAAGGGTCTTGGGACTGAGAGACTCCTTTTTCGGGGATGATTCCTCGGCGTCTACCCGGGGATTATGGGGTCTTGTTTTTCATTCGAAAAAAGACAAAAAAAGATAAAGGGGATCTATTACAGGTCTTCAGTGTTCCGGGGTGGAAAGAAAAAAAGGGGCTACTCACGTCCAAAGAGATCACAAAATTGGGAGAGGAGGGGAAGGGGTACCGATGTGAGGGGCGTTGCGTCAAACCCAAGTCAGAAAGTGTGAAACAACATTGGGGGATCGGTGTTTTAAAAGGCGGGGGTCCAACTTAACACGAAGTGCGAATTAAGGGAGTAGGAAGCTACGATGAGCGGTGTATAACCCAGTTCAGAAATAGGAAAAATAGGACCAAAAATGAAACGTATGGAGAGAGAGGGGCGGAGGGGGGAACGTCGGGATCAAGCAAGCTTTGGCCTAGACTCTCATGGAGCGGACAAACTGTAAATGGGGAAGTCCTGACACCCTGAAAGTCCCAAAATAAAAAACAAAGACAAGACGTCGTTCTTGGCGGAAAAAGACCGAAAAAGGAAAAAAAATGCCATGGCTGATTAAAACGAGTGTGACGGAACTCTTGGTAAAAAAAACCAGCTGAATATCCGTCCAGAATGTGGGGGGGGCGGGGCAACCATCGACAAAGGATAAACCTACAGGTTCAAAAGCGGAGGCTAGATACAACAAGGGGGGGATGTATTGGGGGCAGAGGACCATGGGTTTTTGACACCCTTATTCTATGTGTAAAGAAGAAAACTAATGGAAAGGTGAAGTTCACCAATTCAAGGAAGGAAACAATAGCAAGGTCTAGACTAGGACTAGTTTCGCTCCGAAAGAGGGGAATGGATCCTTTTCAGGCTAAAAACTGGGGGGGGGGTAAAGGATGAGGGTCCGGGGGGGGGGCCTGTCTGAAATTTGAAAGGCAGAGCCAAGAAAACCTTGATCAGGAGGGGGGGGACAGCTATTACTGGGAAAAAGGGGGGGGGCTGGTGGAAAATATCTCTGAAAAGAGACTCATATGGCTTATAACGAAGGAAGAATAAAGGTGGAGATACGGAAGACACCATCCGCTTCAATGTGCTGAAACTTTTAACGAGGTTGGGGACAAACTAGTAACAAAGAAGACGGGGGGGAGGGGGAATAATGGGGTTACTAAACCGCCACGGGGACATAATCTAACATAAGATCAATTTCTGGGGGAATTGATAGGAAAATTTAAGCCTCGGCGTCCAAAAGAGATCACAAAAAGTGAAGAAGGTGGGTGTCATCGATCAGAATTGAATTAATAATGCCAGAACATAAAAAAAAATTTGCCGAGCGCTTAATAACCAGAAAAAGTCCACGGCGGGAACGGAAGGGACAGGATTGTTTGGGAAAGACTAGTCAGAGGGGAAGGAGCAAAATGATAATGAACGCCGATAAAAGGGCACTAAAACATAATCGATCAAAAGGAACAGTTCCTTGGGAGTATGGGGGGACACTAAAAAGAAAGACAAGGGGGGGTCCAGGCGGAGTTTCAACGGGGGGGGGCAGAGCCTTGCGCTTTGGAGAAGACCAGGGGGCGCCATAAAAGGTTACTTCAACACTACAAAACAAGGAATGATCCGTCGGATTTGAAATCATTGGGAGAAAGATCAAAGGGCATGGTTTCCACTCTGACCAGGAGGGTTATCGCCTGAAAAACCTTACAAACGAGCGCCAAGCTTGGGGGTGAAGGAACTTAATGAGTAGGAGGGGAACAGGGGGGCGTTCAAGAAAAGGTAGAGGAAGGGAATGGTTCCCCTCAAACCCTAAATTGAGTGGCGTCTGCTCTGTGCCTTAGAGGAAACCATTTAGGGTTCAGATCCCCATGGAAAGACCAAAGAGGGGGGGAAAGAGGCGCCTATTCTTGACTGCAAGGGGAGGGGAATGCCTGAAAGCTGTAGGGGTTACCTGAAGAACTAGAAATGAAGCGGTGTTCAGTGCATCGGGGAGGGAAACATTCGTATGCCGTGTCAACTAAACAGGAACAGATTCGATGGAAAAGGAGGTTAATCCAAGCTGGGGAAAAAAAAGAAAGTCTAGGGTTGACGGATTTTAGGAGTGATGGGCCTGACCCACGGGGTCGCCAGTGAAGGGTTTAGCACTCCAGAGGGATGAAGGGGTTTAGACAGAGGTAAACAAAGAAGCGCTTTAGGGAACGCGCGAACAGCTTTCCAAAGAATTTCGAGGAAAAAAAGGAAATGGAGAAGAATTCTTATCCTTCATGGAAAGGGGGGGGTGAGTCAAAGAAGGAGACCCCATTTTCGAAAAATAGAAAATTGTAAAGGATAAAAAAACTAAGGAAGAATTCCAGAACAGGTTTGAAAAAATTGGAGAAATCATTCTTCAATAACCTCAAGGGGAAAAATGGGGGTACCAGAAAACGACGGGGAGTGATAGTTGGCTCTGGGGGTGCAGATTTTGATTCAGTTATTTTAGAGAATTTCAAAAGTATAAAGGGGAAGCTCCTTCACAAGTTGTGAAAAGACGATTGAGTCCGGGTGCAAAAAGGTAAGAGAGGTAAAGGGGGTCCAGGTGAGTGGCTCAAAAAAAATGGCAAAGTTCTTTGTTGGGAGGATAAAGCTTGAAAAAAGCCTGGCCTTCCTTGTATAACCGGCAATGAAAAGGGACAAACAAGATCAAAACTTATGAATACCGGAAAAAGGAAAAAAGGGTGGAAAGGTTTTCATAGGAAGAAGAGACGGTGACCATCCTTATTCAGGGGGAAGAATACGAGGAAAGAAAAAACGAGGGACAACCGATGGGGAAGATTCTAAGACATGAAAAGTCCCCAAAAAAACCCCAACTTACCTTTAAATCGCTTAGCCGACAAAGGTCCTTTTTTCCGGAAGGAGGGGGACCAGTTAGAAAGGTCTGAGAAAAAAAAAAAGGGAAGAAGGGGATAAGGAAAACCGAAATCTCCAGCCTTTGCAAAAGGAAAGATAGGTCCAACATCTGTGAATGATAAACGTGGGGTGCTCTTTTGGGACATGGACGTGGGCATAAGGTCAGGGTAGATCGTAGGAGGAAAGATATTCCTTCGCGCCTACAAAGAAAATGTTGGCCTGCGGTGCCAAAACATGACAACATAGCGGAAGCTTCTCAAACTTGCACAAACCGAAAAGAAGATGAAAAAAAAACCGTCACAAGGGTCCAAATTGAGGGTATTAGGTGGCCAAATCCAATCAGATCTAAACAGAAGACTGGGCCACTCAAAAGGAAAATCTACAGAACCAGAGTGAATGACGCTCCTTTGGGGAAATTGGGAAGGATCGCCCATCCTGGCGAATTTAAAAAACAAAAGGGGGGGAATGGAAGAACGGCAAGGTGGGGGTATTGCAAAACATGTCCAAAAAAAAGGATAAAGGCACCATGCCGTAGGAAAAGGCGGAAGACGCAAACTTCTGAAAATAAAAAAAACAGAGCCAGCGGATGGTGACCGGATCGACCGATGGGAAAGGGGGGAAGCGAAGGCAAAGGCCGCCCCTCAGGCCAAAAGAGCTCATTTCTAAAAATTTCATGGGGGGCTCAAAACCAGGTTGACTCACACCTGGTAAAAGAAAGGGCCACGTTGAGCCGGGACAGTTCTTCACAGAAAAAAAGCACTCTCAAGGGAAAAGATCTCGAAAAAGGGGGAAAAAAAAGAAAAAAAAAAAGTTCCTCAAGAGAAAAAAAACACCATGAGTCCGTGGGAGAAAAGGGCTATAGAGCCGGAACGAACGCACCCTAAGAAGATGAGGCGCCCATGAATAGGAGGCTGGGAAGAAACTCCTCATCTGTTTAAAAAGTATAAACTTGAAGGGGGGCAAGGACTTTCCTAAGATTGTGGGGGTAATAGATCACTTTCCGTCTAAGGATAAAAGGTTGAAAGTCCCATAACTCCCTGAAGGGAGGTAGGGGAGGACTCGCACTGTGATTATCGAGAGGGAAGCCTTCAAATCATATAAATGGAGGAGTCCGGAACAGACTCGTCTCGGGGAAAAAAAGAGTGCTTGTCCGTGCTATAAGTAAACAAATTTTGAAGAAGACGAAAGCATTGACGTGAGAAGAGAAAAAAACAAAAAGACTGATTTGCTCACGGATTAATTTGTCGGTGATGTCTTGGGTAGAGATTTGTGAGGGGGAATAACCGCTCAATTCTAAGCAAAACAAGCGCTAAAGAAGAACGAAATACTCAGGACATTGGTGGGAACTAAAAATCGGAGTTGGGAAGAACGTTCGCATGCACTATCAACATTCGGGGGAGGGCTGCGGATCAGTATCGGGATGAAACCATACATGGCAACTGAGGTTTCATTAGAAAAGCTGAAAAGGAGGGGGGGGGATTGCAATCAGAAGAACTAAAGGAAAAAAGGGACGGGGAGAAGGGAGGCATTCATCGCACGATGTATACTCGAGGGCCACAATTGGGAAAGAAAAGGGGAAAACTCTTGGGGGGAAGAGCTTAGGAACCACCAAGAACTAGAACACAAAAAGAGCCCACTCAATATCTAAATTGGGGAGGGAAGGGGCGGCCCCTCAGTTTGAAAATTAAAAGGTAAGGGACCATTTGCCAACGTTTCAAAGTTTCCCATTAGGTGGGGAAAACCGGTTGAAGAAATACCTGAAAGGATGGCCTCCAATAGGGCGGTATCTATCGGAACATCCCTTGTAATTATCGGATGGACAGAGGGGGAAAACTATTATGGAGGTATGGAGGATGGGGAATGGAGAGGAACCCTGGATCAAGTCAGAGAGGCGGGCAAGAGGAAAGAAAAGGGCATTCGGGGAGAAGGAACGATCCTGTAGGACCTGAATCTCAAGAAAGAGGGAAAGGGAAAAAACCATAACTAGTCTGTGCGTTGAGACTGAAAAGGATACAAACCTGCGCATGCAAAGAAATGGAGGAGATTTGTGGAGACGAAGCAAACGGGTGGGTACCAGCATAAAGACGTGAAAAGAAGACGAATGTTGGTTGATTCTGAAATCGAAGAAAGGAGAAGAGACACAAAGGTC
>Ga0179591_1281944_pt1 | contig 12869 bp, 10 predicted proteins | sample CZOMad2_1_08_16f_FD_182891 | JGI IMG/M metagenome (GOLD analysis project Ga0179591, IMG submission 182891) | Vadose zone soil fungal communities from Angelo Coast Range Reserve, California, USA - CZOMad2_1_08_16fungal (PacBio error correction) | ecosystem: Environmental > Terrestrial > Soil >...
AGATGCAAAAGTTCCACCGAATAGAAGTCCATTCAACCAACCTTCTTTCAGTCCAGGGGGGAAAAAAGGGACTCAAAGAGAGGGGGACCTGGAAAAGGAGGAAAAGAGGGAACGGTGTTTCCACGGAGAGAGGGGAAAGAATCGAAAAACCGAGGCCAAAAAATTTTTTGGGAGAAGTATCCCAGGGGGGTCTTGACCCCCACTCGGAGAATACCCTCGTCCAGAAATAGGGGAACCGAACGCAAAAAAAAAAGTTTGGAAGCTCTCATCTCCCCACCCCCCAAAACTGGAGGTTCAACAATACGACCGGGTAAAAGCCGGAAACCCAAAAGCCCGGGCCAAAATTGATGAGCGTGGAATATGACGGAGAAACTCAAGGAAGGATCGGGCGTGGATGCATCATCGGGCGGCCCAATCATAGGAAAGGTTTGGAACTTGGTCACAAGACTAAGGTGAGATGTCCACAAAGCCAAAACATTGTTCGCAGTAGGGTCACCGGCACGACCTCACGGTTCCCCAGAAAATGGCAAACCGGCAAACGGTTTGCCTGGCCCTGGAGGGGAAAAAAATTCAGTCAGAGGGCAAAACAGCCGCCCAACGTCGGGCCAGATGGGAAATGCAAAGGGGGTTTCAAACCTTGGGGACAAGAGTCAACCAAATAAATGACAGGACAAGCGACCAAACCAAGGACAGGAAAAAAACCGGAAACATTTGGTAAGGTCGCCAACGGAACCCCAACGCGCTATCTGCGCTAGGGGGGGGGGGGGTTCAGTTCCAACTATTTCCAACCCGAAACAGGAGGTGGGGGACCGAGAACGCAAAAGGCGCAAAAAGCCCAAAATGGGGAAAACAACGAAAGCCCAGAGCCGGTCAGAAAAAATTTTGGCGTCCAGGAGGGCAATGTTTTGTGAAAAAAACAGAAAGGAGGAATGGATCGAATAAAAAGTGGGTCCCCTGCCATGGCGGGAGCTCTTTCAACTCCTTGTTTGTTCCATCGTTGAAAAAATGAAGGGGGGTTTCAGGGGGGTTGAAAATCGGGAAAGGGGGGAAAAAGGGGAACCAGGTGAAAACTCACCCCACTTAGAAACAAGATGGAACCCAAAGACACACAATTACTGTGGCGTCGCGGCTCCCAACATGAAGGTAAAAGGGGAAAAGGTCCAGTAAAAAGGGTTTCAGGACAATGGAGCTGAAAAACGGAAGAAAAAATTGCCGGCACAACCTAAAGTTGGGGAGGGGTCGGCAAAAAAAAGGGGACGCTTTGTGTTTTTTTTTCATCCAGGGTGGGGTGAGACCGGCGGTTGTGAAAGAAAAACGGACCGGTTGTTTTTTGACTAAAAAAAGAATTCCTCGCGGAAAAAAAAGCACTCCGACTGGAGAAACCCAATCCCCAGGGGGACAAAAAGACCCGTAACGCTCGACAAAAAAGACAGAAGAAGTTACGGAAAAAAAGCGACGGAAACGTTCGTCCCCATCCAGGGAAGGAGGAACCCGAAAAAGACAACCCATTCTTTCCGTGGGTCACCCGAAAACATGAGGGAAAAAACAGTCAAACCCCAACAGGCAGGAAAAAGAAACCTTGGGAAGGGGACACGGCCAAAAGATGCGTCAGGGTGACAAAAAGGGTCCAGAGGAACAGCGCGATGCCAAACGTGAAAGCTAAGAATTCCCAACGGGAAAGGCAAGAAGTTTGCAAAACAAACCCTAGCGCAACAGAAAAAAAAGGGTTGGGGGGGGCCGGACCAAACGGCGAGTTCAAAGAAACGAGAAGCCAGGGGGTAAAACTAAAGGGTTAAGTTAGGGCCAGGGGTAAGAATTGGGAACCGGACCGTCCGAAACCACCTTACAAACGAAAAAAAGACCAACTACCCCCGAAAAACCGACCCAATGAACCCCATTGGAATAAGCGAGCCGGTGAAACCGCCCGAAGGATCACTAACAACATGTTGGGAGGGTCCCCCTTAAAAGGTAAACCAAAGGAACCGATGTTGGCTGAAAAAAGGGGGACCACGGGGAAGGGGGTGCCAAAAAAGGGGAAGGGTTGGGGGACCAGGAAAAAGACTCAACCCTAAATTTGGCAAGACGGGGGAAGGGAAAGTCCCCAACCAGGTGTTTTTTGAAAGGGGAAACAGTCACCGAACAAAGGTCCCCCTTGTATCAACACCCGGGGGAGTGCTCGGACTTTAAACCCGAAATTTCTTTCTACTAGAAAGTAAAAAAGAACAAGGGGGTACAAAAAAACCCACTGACCGGGTTGAAAACACGTCCCCCCCCAAGAGGTGCCAGGGGAAAACGGAAGATCTGGGCAAGGAAGACTCTAGCAATTGGAAAGACCACCCCGGTCTTTTTAAAAAAAAGGTTCTCGGAAAAAATACCCATCCGCACCCAAAGGGGCGAAAAGGAGGGGGAAAATCCCGGAACAAGGGAGGTTGCCAGCAAGGAGGCCAAGGAGAAAAACCAGCGGCAAACACTTCCCGGGGAAGAGGACGGAAGGTCTGGACGGTGGGAAAAACGCCATCCAACCACAAACAGAAAAAAAACGGAAAACGCACACAAACTTAAATAAAAAATCAGGCAGAACGACGCAACACTTAAGTGAAGGGTTAAGAGGGTAAGAAAGACGGGGGTGAAGCAAGGACTGAAAGGTCATTTTAAGAGTCATCCGTAGCCAAACAGGGGTTAAAACCTTAATCCAAATCTACAAAAACACAAACAAAAAAAGAATCCACCCCAGACAACTGGGGGGGTGTGGGGGGGGGGGTTTCCCGGTGAGATTTGGCCGACGGGTTAAAAAACGATCGATACAATAAAACCACAGCGGAGAAAGGGATTAAGTCCAGACAAAAAAAAGCGAATCCTTTTCACAACTACCACTAAGAAAGAAGAGGAGTGGTCTTACCCTCTAACACAGGGGGACACTCGGATTGGGGGAAGGCAAATTCAGAAAACCTTTCATTAAAAATCCGGTCCCCTCTTCGTTTGCCCTGACAATCACTCAACAATAAGGGAAAACCAAAACAATCAAAAAAAAAGTGCGGGGGGGGCGCGGGGGGGGTAGAAGGTGAGACGAACTGGGGGTGGGTTTTTTGGGAGGCAAGTACAGGGTGGGTTTATCGCGCAATCGCCGAGGTGGGGGGAAAAAAAAAAAAAAAATTGCGTACCCTCCATATTGACAAAAAACTAGTCAACGGAACGTTTTTTCAAACGGGTCAAGAATTTTCAAACCCACCAGACCGGGGTGGGGGTGAAGGCCGGCCATACAGGTGGGGGGTGCAAACGGAGGAAACTGTTTTTGGGGGCTTGGAAAGAGGTTTGGGTCAGTTGGGGGAAGGCCGGGTTGAAGTCACACGGTCCATCTGACAAAACTCAGAAAAAACTGGCGACAACCACAAAAAATAAAAAATTTTTGTACCAAGGGAACCAAACACCCCTCCCCAATAAAAGAGGACGGTAAAATACCCTTCTATGAGGGGGGCTTTTGCCAACCATCCGAAAGCAAAACAGCAAGGAGGTGGCAAGAAGCCAAAACGCCTACGAAGAAAGACAAAACTGAGACAGGAAGCACCCCAGGAGCAAAAAAATGACGAACGAAATTGTGGGGTGCACTTGTGTAACCGGCAGGGCCCAACAGAAACAACCTGGGAGAATGGCATCAAATAGCAAAGAAAGAAAAAAAAAGAAAAAGGGATACGAAAAATGAAAAAGGGGGCCAGGGCAGGAACTGGGGGGGCACTCTGGTCAGAGAACAACAACAAAACAACGGAGAAAAGGGGAGGAAAAAGAGGGTTTTTTTGTAGCCCGGCCCATTTTAAAAAAAAACACAAGGAATAATCGGGAACGCGTGGAATGTCTTGGGGGCGGGAAAAAATAAAAAAATGCCAGGGCAGGAACTTGCTCCAGTTGAGAAAAGCCTGGTACAAAAAACACAACCAATGACTCAAGAGAGGCAGTGCCCACGGGGTCACCTAAGCCTAATGAATTCCCAACGTATGATGTCAACCAAAACCGCTACACCGAACCGGGGGCGCGGAAACAGGAGCACGTAGGGCAGGTTCCCTTTTTTGCTAGAGAAGAGGAAGGGGAACGTTCCCGAAAAAAAACAGGGTAATTCGACAAGGGAACCCTCGCCCGTTTGGTGGGCAGGAAATTGGCAAAGCAAAAACAATGAAAGTGGAGGTCCAATTCTGTCCGAAACGAAACAAACAACTCTCCCATCGTAAAACGTCACGGGGAAAAAAACAAGGGGTGGGGGCCGCTAGAGAAACACCGGGGAACTTACCGGCAAAAAGTTGGTGGTTTTGTTTTTTTTTTTTGGGGGTGTGATGGGGGCGGAGAGACACCCAAGGCCCCCGGGTTTGGAAAGAGGTCGAAGTGGGAGGCGCACGGGAAAAAACCCAAACTTAAAGTCGCAAAAAAAAATAAACCGAAAGCGGTTCCCACCAACAAGGTTTTGTTTGGGGGAACACACAGTCCGCCAGCAATCGGAATGGAAGGTCAAAAAGGGTTTGTTTTGTCAACAGGGGGAAGTGAAAAATAATGCACAGAATGTTTTGTCCGACGGGGCCCATTAAAAGCCAACCAGTCAAAAAACAAACAAAAGGAAGGCGGTGTCCAGGACCATAAAGCGAAGTACACGGGGGAAAAGAGGGGGGTAAGAATCAGAAGGGGCCACTGGATAAATAGAGGAAAATGAGTAGGAAACCTTTCCTTGCAGGGTGGGTTGGAAAACCTAGAACCACACTCTAATGGGAACCACCAAAAAACAAAAAACCAATGTGGTTTGTAGGCACCCCAGCATGGCAAAAAAGGCGGAGGTTTGAGGGGACGATCGCGGAAACGCCTGAAGGAAAAGAAACGGGAACGAAGGACCTAAAAAAAACAAGGAAACTTGCCCTGCCCACTCAGCCAGAAGAGGGGGTTTTGCGTCGACCTGCACCCTTTTTGGGTCTCTCTACCAGACGGTTGGGGATTCCGTTTCAGGGTTTGGGGGGGGGGGACCGCGGGGCGGAGTGGTGTAACCGGAACAGAAGGAGGAAGAAAAAAAAGGGGCCACAAACTGACCCCATTATGGTTTTAAAGGCCACCGCGGGTTTTTGGTGACCAGTGGACGAAGGCGGAAAAAGGGTTCAAAAAAAACTGGACCACTGGGCTTCCCAGTGTTGGTTTGACCCCACTGGGCTTGTGTTGTTAAATTCAACTTGGTTTTGGGGGTTTGCAGGGGGACATACCTAAAAAACGCCTTGGTTTGGGGGTTCCAGGTTGAGACATATCCCCAAGAGTGCCAAAAATCAGGGGAGCCTCCCATTTGGGGAACCGACCTTGAAAAAGAGGGGTAAAGACAAAGAAAAAAATTGGGTGTGTTTTGTTGGACCAATTGCAAACTTCATAGAAGTTAAAATCAAAAACAGTTGAAACCCCCCCCAACCCCCGGATCAGGGGCCCTCAGGGAAGGAAAAATGATTGAAAAACGTCCCCCCACCTAGAAACAACAAGGAGGACAATCCGCTCATTTGGCAAATTTGTTTGGGAGCACCGCATAAGACCAGGACTCATCCACAACTTCGGGACAACCAAAGGGTGGGGGAAAGAAAACTGGGAAAAAAAAGATTTGGGGGCGAGATCTTGTTGGCAGGGTCATAACAAGAAACCGAATAGCATCTGGTTTCAAAATCGGGTGGAGGGTTGTCCAAAGTGATCAGTCAAAAGTGGGGTCCGAAACGAAAAACAAAAGACGTGGGTACCCCTTGGATAACAGAGTAATCCAGCCAAATTATACCCTGGGCAACCGCCACGGACTCGGGCAAACTGGACGGGGCCGGGACTTGTTTTTGTGGGTTGGGGACCACTAGGAGAATCGGGGTGTTTTGAAAAGTATCGCCCAGAAAAAGAATCACGATCGCAGACTACGCAAGGTGGAAACCGGGAAGAGGACTCGATTAAAAAAAAACTTTGGAAAAGATTTAACCCCTTTCACCCACGAGGGCCGCTCAGCAAATGAAAAAAGGGTGTGGACAAAAGGGGTTTTTTGAACATGCGACGATACCCAAACCCTGATTGGAAACATCATTAGACGAAAACGGAAAGAGTTGAATAGAGGGAAAACCCAACCCAAAAAAAAAAAGCTGAGACTTGGTACGGAAGGAGCGAAAGGGAAAGGGTTTTTCCGAAAGGGGGGGGGTCACCCAAATTGGTGGGTGGGTGGACCCCATCAGCCGGGTTATGAATGAGGGTCACCTAAAGCAAAGAAATAAAAACGGATTTTTCAGCAAAAGAACGGTGTGGCCAAAAAAATCAAAGGTACGGAAACGATGAACAAAAAGGCCGAAAACGAAAAGTCACAAACCGAGCCCAGGACCCGGCGTCAGGGGGCGGTTTCCCGCTCAAAGGCAATAAATATCATTTTGGTCCAAAAAGGACGGAAATGTTAAAGCCAGAGAACCCCGCCCAAAAAAAAAAAACCGGTAACTGGCCCGTGGGGGGGACGCCCCCGGGGGCGAAATCGAGGGGACTGAGGACGGAAAAAACCTACATCCCCAGGTATTACACGTCTAACAAGGGGAAAAAAGGAAGGGGTCACGATTCAAAAAAGGGACTTGTGAAAAATAGAGGGACAACACCAGCAGGGGGAAAAACCTATTCCGGGATGCTGAAACGAGGAAGGTTGTATCAAACACCTCCCTTGACCGAAAAGCTTTAAAAATACACCAAAAAAACCACGGAAAGTTTCGAGAGGGTACCAAGAGTGGGGGGGGGGGATGGTGGGACAGGATTGTACACCTACCTCCGGAAACGGCGGGTTTTACCCATCGAAAATTACAAAGGCCGAGGAAAAGCGACGTTTTGGGAGCCCGAAAAAATGTAAATTGCACAAAACAAAATTACCCCCGTGGGGGGGTTTTTAAAACAAGAGACGGGGGGAAAGTGTGGACGTCCACAAGAAAGGGGGGAAAACGCCAGGCAAAACAAATCGGGCCTTTACCTAGCAGCTGGGTGGCAAAAAGAAGAGGGGGAAGAGTGTCAAGAAAAGAGCCCACGAAGGGGGGCGACCTGGACACTAAGTAAGCACAGGGTGCCCGTCCAACGAAAAAGGCAACAAGAACAGGGTGGACGGGCCCGAGGGTGGGAAAGTAAAAGCCAAGAAACCTTTTTGGATTCCAAAAAAAAGATGGCGATAAGCCATATAAACCAGACGAAGGTGGGGAATCCGGAGAAGCCCGAAGTATCAGAAAGGGAAGGACTCAATTAAGAAGGAAAGAAAAGGACCGAGTAAAAGAATGGAATTATAACCAGTTTTCCCCCGTCAGACCGGAACTGTGAACGAGGGGGGTGGGGGGACCCTCGGAGGGGAAACCAGGAAAGACAATAACCCACCAGGGGGGGATAATCGCCCAAATGGCATGGCAAGGGGAAGACCTTCCTTTTTTTTGGTCGAGAACCTCTATCCGAAAACAAAAAGTTACTTCGGGCCAACGTGACCAAGGCAAAAGAGAAAGACCGGGCATAGGAGGACGGCTAGAAAAAAATGCTGTGAAAACTTCGTAGCATATTAACAAAAGGAGGGGGGAGAAAAAAAAGAAAGAGATGAGAGGAAGGGGGACCATCCAGGCAATAGGTCCCCCCCCCCGGAAAAAAGGGCTTAAACTGAACGCTCGAATCGGATTCCCCCTTGGGGGTAACTCAAAAAAAGGTTGTTAAACAGGGGGGGAAATAGAAGTATTCAATCTAAAAGGGACCAAAAGTTCTTTGGCGAAGGAAGACACATGGGGGTGGGGTCCCAAGGGGAAATCCATAATAAAATAGGAAAAAGGACCCCCGGCCAGAGGACGAGGGATTACTAAGGCCGTGCACCCTGTTTGGGTTGGAAAAAATCCGGACCGAGTTCCCCCCCTCGACGGGAAGAAAACCATCCAGGGAAGGGGAGAAAGGGGAAAAATTAAACTTTGACACGCGACAGGACAGGCCTCTTCACCGAACCAACTCAGACTGTCAATCAAAACGGTCCGAAGCTAAGGGAAAAAGGTGGGCTGTGTGGCTCAAGGGCGCGGCAAGGAACCGCGGGCCCCAGTTGGGTCTGCACAAGGGGGGAGACCAGGGAAAAAGCAAAAAACTTCAGTTAAGGTTCCCTAAGGAAACAAACGCAAACGTTTTTTCAGGAGAGGTTGACCAAACGGAAAACGATAGTTTACTCAAAGAAAAACAGCGCCCCGCCTAGAATGGGGGGGGCGGGACGTGGGCCCACGGTTCATTGCACCCCAACCCGTAAAAAAATCAAGTCTCGGATCGGGGGGGAAATTAAATCAAAGAGGGGAGTTTAGGGGGCCAGACACCCAATGGCCCTCTAAGAGGACCCCCGAGTGGGGTCAAAGTTTACAGTGGAAAGGAAAAACCGCGGTGGCCATAAAAAACGCAAAGCCAAAGATGGGTAAAATAAGGCCCGCAGCAAGGTAAACAGACTTTTGGTGGCCTGTCACCGGGAGGGGAAGGGGGTTTGGGGGACGGCGGGAAGAACGAGCGAAACTCCCGTTCAACAGTCGTGCCCCAGATCAAGTGATCCTGGGAGGAAACGCGAAAGACAATTTGGAAAGCCCGGTTTGAAACCCAACTAAATCCCTTGTGGTTTTTCGAATAGTCCCTGGAACGGGAAAGGAGGGTTACTGGAAAAAAAACGGCAAGGAAATCAAGATGGACGCCGGAAAGAAAAAGGGTTTGACGCGTGCCCGCGCTGGGGGAAGTAAACACGAAAAAACAACTGATAACGGTTCACACCCGGTCCCAGTTTTCTCAATGAAAAGCATGAAAAGGGAACCAACGAAAAAGGAAAGTGGGGGGGAAAAATTGTTTTTCCACTAACTGGCCTGGGGCGACTTTGGGGGACCATCAGTCCAACAGCGGTGGAAAGAGAACTCCCTTTTTTGCGGGTAAAAAGAAGGAGCCGAGGGGCCACAAGAAAAAGAAAAAGGGGACCCAACCAGCACGTGGGAACCAATCCCGTTTTTGGGGAGAAACGAAGAACATGGACCTTACAAAGTTCCCCAAAAAAGAGAAGAACCGAGAAGTGCCCCAGCCCAAAAATTCCCCTTCCCGTCCCAACAAAACACCAGAAGTACCAACAACAAACAAAAGAGTCAACCTGTGAAAGAAAAAACATTTCGTATAAAAAAAAGACCCCTGGCCAACTGCCTGGACGATCTGGGAAAAAGTCCCCCGGACAGGGCAAAAAAACCTGTTTCCCCGGGGGCCCAGGTCCAAGCCCAGTAAAAAAAAAAAAGCAGGAGCGGTGGGGGGGGGGGGAGGCCAAGAGGAAAGAGTTAAAAACATCCAAAGCCCTAGTGGCAACAACAAACAAAAAAATTCGCGGGTAAAAAATAAAGGGTTGCACCGATTGGGAAAACACGGCCTAGGGCCAAAAACGAAAACGAAGGAATCGTTGAAAGGGGAACTTTAACAGAAAAAAGGTTTTTCCAAGTTCAAGTTTAAGTGGTTGAACCGAAAACCATGAAGCTTGCGGGAAAAAGCCCAAACACGAAAACGTAAAAAAAAAGCCGGGAAAGGCGATTTGTTTACAAAGAAAGGAAGACTCACCAAAGACCTTTTAATGGGGGGAACAGTGTGCAGGGACTAACATGTCCAACCCGAAAAAACCGGCCGGGGGGGGTAAAGACACCTTGGGCAGCGTGTGCCACAGACCCCAAAAAGGGTAGGGGAACAAGAGAAAGGAAAAAAAAACTATTTTTTTCGAAGAGAAGTTTTTCCTGGTGTGTTTCAACTGGTCCGGGAAAAACCGGAGACACGGGGGGGGTGAAAAGGGGGGCGCCCAAGGGATAGGGGGGGGGGGAACCTGCGGAAGGGCCCCGAATTCCAGCTGGAACGATGAAGGGGTTAACAAAAAACACTTCGTTTGGGACGAGGGGATCACCCCACCCCCAACCGAGGTCAAAAAAAGGTTAGGGGGGAAAAAAGAGGAAAAAGAAAGCTGGAAAACTTAGTGGGGGGGAAGTAGGCCAAGACCAACCAAAACCAGTCCGGGGGTAACTGGGGGTTAGAGGACACAGCCCCAAGTGAAGATGGAAAATCCAAAGGCCCCGGCAAATGGGGGCCAAAAGGGGTGCACCTAGGCCGAAGGGCCCGGGGGACCCAGGGGGGAAATTCAACCCCATCAGGACCCTGTGGGGCACCTTGCCAAAAGGACAATAGGCCACAACTTACTCACAACAGCGAGGAGGGGAAAAAAACAGGAAAAAACGTATCGGGAAAAAACGCAGAAAGAATGAAAGAAAATACAAAGACGCACAAAACCTCTTAGGGGTTACCTATTGGGTAGGAAACGTGGCAAGAAGCCGGCGCCAGTCCCCCCCCCCCTTTATCGGTAACGTTCGGCAAACCAAAACGGTAAACGGAAAAGGTTCGGAGAGAAACCAAAGACCGCCCTCAAGGGGAAAGAAGGGCCTAAACCAAACTTGGTTTGTGTGGGGAACAGTAATAGTGTTTGAAAATGATACCCGAGGGGACCAAAAACAAGAATGAGATCCTCCAAAAAAAGCTATCCGATCAAAAGACCTCCTCGGGGCAGGTCAGGAGAAACAGTGTCAAAAACGCGACCCAAGTGCAAATGGAAGGTGGGCGGCGAAACTTCAAATAAACCACGAAAACGCAGGGGCCAGGAGGTGAAAGAATCAAGCACGAAGCGAACCTTGCGGGGACAAGCCAAGCCAAAAGGGGAAAGGGGGGCAACAACCCAAAAAGTTTTTCTAACAGCTAAAAAAATTTGGGGTGTGTTGGGGGGTTTTTGGAGAACCGAAAAGTGGGTGGGTGGGGTTTTTATCCGGGCAGACAGATGTGGGAAAAAGGCGGACCCCCTGGTCTCAAAGGGCAAAGACAAGAAAAAAAACGTTTCTTTGTTTAACAAAAGGGGGCGAGGGCCCAAGGGGGGTTGCGCTTGAAGAAAACGTGTTTGGGGCAAAAAATAAAAAGGGGTTCTATGGAAGAAAGGGGTTGTCAAACCCAACCACGCCAGTGGGTAAAAAAGTCCCACAACTTTTTTCCATCTTAGTTTTTCCAAAAAAAGAATAAAACGGGCAAACTAACAACTTTCGATCAAGACAAACGGGGTCCCGAAGTCAAAAGCTGAGTAAGGGACGGCAAAAGAATGGCGAGCATGGGCCCTCAGAGTCCCGTTCGCAATTAGGGGGGACTATCAAATGTCCACACCTAGGGATAAGTAAAGACCCTGAAAAGAACTCCACAGCGGAGCACTACGAGAAAGAAAGGTTTTTTGGGAGGTTGGGTAAAAACCAGTCCCAACGAAACAAAAAGAAACCAAATTGGGTCGAAGCCAATCAAGCGAAAAGAAACTGTGCAAAAAAAGCTTTAGAGAGAATGGCAAAAACGAAGCGGGAGGAGGTCAAATTCCTCTACAAACCAGACAAAAAAACTTTAAAAGGAGGAAATAAAATAGATTTGGAGCCATACTTACTCAAGCACTCCTTCTCCCGTATAAACACAAAAAAAAAAAAGCCGGTCGGGGGACAAAGGGGATGAAGTTACACTGGGAAACCCTTCAAGGACGACCAAGGGACAAAAAAAAAAAAAAAGCGGGCAAGTGTCAATGAAAAAAAAAACTGGAGTCCCCTCAAAAAATTCCAGTGGAGGAAGGGAGGACGGAAACTACACCTCACAGGTGAAGGAGGAGGAAACGGCCACAGCGAAGGGCAAGGTCTTTTGCACCAGTAGCCCAAAATGTAGTAGAAAGAGCAAACCCCTAACCCCGTGGCCGGGGTGGTGCAAAACCCTGAGGGGGGGGACTTCCACCAAGGAGGCAACAAAAAAAAACAGAGGGACAAAAACCAACTCCCCGTGAAAAACCGTTGGTTAAGAGGGGGAAAAAACCAAACCGCGGGGGCAAAAGAGGGAAGGACGTTTTTTGGTTTGTGAATTTCGAAGAGAAAAGCACGCCCCTGAACTGGGGGAGTTGGGCGCCGAAAAAAGATAACCGAAAACCTTCGGATGCAAAAAAACCCCGGCCAGAAAGTAAAAAAAACGTTTTTGGGGTTCGAAAAAACCTCGTCCAAACAAACCAGCATAGTAAAGTAAAAACAAGGTGGGCGAGGGACACGGTGTCACGAAGGCGGCAAGGGGGAGACGGAAGCGGGAAAACCTTTTAAACCCAAAGGAACGAAGAAGCCACACCCAGGGGGGGCAATTTTACAATACGCCGCCATGGGGATAGGGTGGGGGAGGGTGTACGGGATCGGGCAAAATAAATAGGCGTCATCGAAGGGAGGAAAGAACGAACCAAACGTGGGGCTCCAGAAAAAACTCAACTAAGGTGACACACAAACCAACACCCAGTGGGGGAAGCAACCGGGACAAGGGAAAGGGGGTTTTTTGGTGTTATGGTCCGCGAACACACGGGCGACGACAAGACAAGGGCCCTCAAGAAACATCCCAACTTGAAAAACAACGTCCACTCGCACAAACGCGCCAGGGGTGTTGTGTTTGGAACGAAGAAGGGGCGAGGTGGTAACATCGTGAAGAAACCGCAATTTGTGGGTGGCGATCCGTCCGGTGGGGGGGCCACGGCGCCTTGTAACCGTTCAAACAAGACTCGGACCGCAAGGGGACGGTCCCAGAGGTTTTTTGAATACACCGAGTGAAGAGTGGCAACGCAAACACGAAAAATGGGCGGGGGGCCGAAAAAAAAATGTGAGGGCAGCAGGGGGTTTCAACACGACAAACTTGAGGGGTTCATTCCAAGGGGAACAAGGGTGTAAGAGGAAGAAAAAGACTGGGTGGGGGGCAACTGTCATATCCTTGCCCACAGAGAGGCCTCAAGCTGAAGAACGAGGGGGAAAACCTCCGTCCTCACGAAA
>Ga0179591_1329699_pt1 | contig 12869 bp, 14 predicted proteins | sample CZOMad2_1_08_16f_FD_182891 | JGI IMG/M metagenome (GOLD analysis project Ga0179591, IMG submission 182891) | Vadose zone soil fungal communities from Angelo Coast Range Reserve, California, USA - CZOMad2_1_08_16fungal (PacBio error correction) | ecosystem: Environmental > Terrestrial > Soil >...
TTTGAGGGGGCCGATCCCGAATCCTGGGCTTCATGTGGTTCCGAAAGAGGAAGGAACGTTATCAGGATTAGGAAAAAATCCTGGAAAAGGGGGAGGGAGAAGAACAGGACTCGACCGAATTCGCATGTGAAAACGTACTGGGGGCCTAAACGCCCGGTTGACAAACAGAGGGGGGAGACGCAGGGTTATAGGAAAGGGGGTGCCCAGGGAGCTGGACATGCCGGACTAGGGCCGAGGTCTTCAGCGAAACTTAGGAAAGTCCCCGTCGGCCTTAAAAAGGGTCACATTGCCTTTACCAAAAAAGCTCGCGAGGTGCAAAAGAGGGGGGAAAAAGGGCTGACGCAGCCTATGACTAAGTTTTTTGCAAATCCGGGGAAAAGATCAAGTAGTGAACGTTTGGACGGAACCGGGTCTCTCTCAACAAACGGGACAACTGATTAAGGAGGGAATATACTATGTTCCCTCATGTGAAGAACCGATACGGAAAAAAAACGGGGAACAATGTGCTAGCGGAAAGGCAACAGAAGTGATATGGCCCATGGCTTTGAATCATCATGGTTACTTTGAGGAAAAGGAGGGAGAAAGGGGAAAAGGAAAAACCTGCAAAGAAGTAAATGCTGGAAAGAAAGTCGTCGCGGGCGTGTGCCAGCGAGAAAATTAAAGTACTCAGCAGGACAAAGGGGGACAGAAAAATCGTAAAGACTGAAGAGGAAGTTGGGGGAAAAGTCCCCTGACGGGAAACGGAGGGGGCTGCTCGGATCAACCTACAGGAAGTTCACAAGAAGGGGAAGTGTTCAGGGCGCAGGTCGTCCTAGAAAGCTTTGCGAAAAGAAGGTGGAACATGGAAAAAGGGGGACGATCAAAAAAGGGAAATGCTGCAACCCTCGAACTTTCCGGAAAACAAAAGGAAGAAGTGCATAACTTAGTTCTGATCTGGGACTCAGAGGGGACGCGATAATGGAGAAAAAAGAAGAGAAAAGAAATCTACAACTTACACCTTTTCTCTTACTACAGTCAATAAAGAGAGAAAGAGAAAATAACCAGCGAGGTCGCTCCAAGGCGTCAAGAATATAAGAGAGGAAGAGACAAAAAAGGGACGACCTATGGTAAACACCTGTACGAAGATAACACACGCTCGGGGGGAAAAAGAACGAAACGTACTTGAGCGGAAAAAGAAAAGACAGAACAAAAAATAAGAAACAAAACGAATGGAGGAAGAAGGATCTCTGTAGAGAAGAGTAAGAGGAGAATCTTGATTTTCTAACGTTAATGATTAAACATGGGAAGAAGTTAAAGACGGCACAATGTAAGGCCTACCTCAAATGAAAAAGAAACCGGGGGAATACCTACGCCAACGGAGGAATGGTGATCAAGCCAAGGACGGGTCTTCAAAGGTCGACCGCAGTGTAAAAGAAAGAGGAGAGGGGGGAAGGGAGTGGGGGGGTACTAGAAATCCTTGCAATATAGGAATAAAAATCAACGGCAACGGCAACCCAATAACGGAAAATACTCTTAAAAAATTGATACCGCATCTAGGACGAAGAAAAAATGAAGCATCAAAAGAAAGACCGAAGGGAAGGGAAGGAAAGATCGAACACCCCCTTCTTGGGGAGAGCAGTGAAGATAGGAGGAAAGGGGGAGCGAAGGACTTGCTTTAAAAATATCAAGATTCGAGTGTACCACACGAAGAGGGAAAAGTGGCAGGCAGGAGTAGTGGGAGAAGAACTTTATTTATGTGCAGAAACTTGAGGGGAGTCTGGTATGACATGTTCCTCATGAGGAAGTGAAAAATCTCCTGGGGGGGCTTCTTTAATTAAAAAGCCGGAACACACAAGATTGGGGAAAACATCAGTGCCCGCCGAAAGCGGAGAGGGGAAAGGGCTTTTGATACCGATTAAACGCTTTCGAATAGAATAAGGAGGGAATTCTCCCTGGAGGAAGAAAAGTTTGAGGGACCGTCTAATACCATCAACCACTTGAGCGCTGGTCCCTGCGGCGTGCAAGTACCAATCCTGGGAAAAACCAGAAAGACAGAAACACGATCACCGAAACGAGCCAAAAAACGGAAAGTACTACAAGTAACGATTCTAAACTGAGACTCCTCAGTGGCATCATAAAGGAAAAGCTACATCTTGCACTAAGATAAAGAGAACTACACAGGCATCTTGACCATCATTTAATCTTAGTACGATCCGGGGGGAAAAACATCGTCGATAAGTGAGAGGGTATCCGTCGGAAGCATAGCAAGCAAAAAAATAGGATACTGGCTCCCCAGAAATAGTCCAGAAGGGGGGACACGGAAAGATAATCTCCCGGGACAATGAGCCGAGAAAAACAGTGGGAGGTCCGAACGACTAAAAAGCTAATTAACTTATCCTAGGGGAAAAGAACTCGGTGTAAAAAGAATGAAGGCCGCAAAGGAGGGGTCTGTGAAATTTACGTCTTGTCACAAACCAGCCAGGAGGCGTCAAGAACGACGAAGTTTCACTTGCACACTGCAAAAAAAAAACCTCGAGAGGGACCGAGATGGCAGAACATCCGGCGGTCGGGGAGCTTTAAACTCTTGGTTCGGGAGGAGCCAAGAAAGCACAGGCAAAGTGTACATCAGGGTTGGTTACAACAAACAAAATGGAAAGAGGCCGAAACGGAATCTTAAGGCGAAATAAAAAAGAAAAGGCATTGCACAGGGGGGGGAAAAAACCACAAACGACAACGTAACTAGGCAATTATTAAACGGCACCAATCACCCCACGGTGGCGGTCAAGGTTGAATTTCAATCAGAAACCGAGGGATTAAAAGCGTCTGACAGGGGTCATACCGTAGGTCTCGAGATCTTCAAAAAAGGAAAATACTTTGAAACAACTTCACGATCCGGGATAAGGGGGAAAAAGAAAAAACGTTCTACAGTCACCAGGTAAAAAAAGACAAGGGGGAAGGATAACTGTCACGAGAACAAAAGACCGGTGCAACATCAACTAAAAGGTGCGCCAAGAGGGTCAAACCGACAACCTGTGCCAGCTCAACCTGAACGCGTCTAAAGACCTGCTAAGAAACGGGGAGTTCCCAGGGGAACTGAAAAAAAAACAGGTCGACAGGTCAGGCAGTGTGAATACGTCACCTTGGGACCGGCAAAAAAAAGCCATCAGAGTCCGGAACTTCAAGTGTCCGAAATCCTCCAACCTTTGGAAAACTTAATCTAAAAGGGGGTCGTCATTCGCGCGGGTCCAGGACAAGAAAAATGCACGGCTTGCCCGATAAAAACGATCGATGCAACAGAAGGACATAAAAAAGCCCGCAACTATGGCAAGGCGCGGCATTAGGGAGCGATTCTAACACACAGGAATCCAAAACAGGGGGGAGGCCCAAGAAAAGGGTGAAGTCTAGAGTCAGAGTTGGATCATACGCCAATCGAAAATCTGCTGGGGTTGGAATGGGGTTTGAATGGGGGGGGAAGGGGATCAGAACAGCCTACTAGGCAATAGCGGTATTGGCGGTTTAAAAAACACTGAGAGGTAAGCAAAAAAAAACCTGAGGGAAAAGAAAAGGGAAGATACTAAGTCAAAACGAGACTGTGTGATTCGCCTCGTCTAAGCTCCCAACGACATATGATCTCTGTTACGAGGTGGAAAACTGGGCTTTCAACACACTCTAACCATGTGGCCGCGCTTCACGAGTCCTTCAGGGAGAGGGGGGTGAATACAATTCCGTCAAGACCTAAAGGTTTGCCAGATGAAAAAGCGAAAATCGACTCCAATGTGCCGCGAGGCCGTATGCGCCCAGCCTCAGCTTAAAAGTGGAGGGGGAATTGTGCAGTTCGACATAGGGAGGAGGGGGGTCTGAGAGCCTTGAATCAGGGACAATAAGAAATTAATCTCGTTATCGTAGGTATAATGTGAAGAAGTCCTTCCCTACAAAAGTCTAGGAAGGGGGTTAAGTATGTTTTTCTAGAAAACAATTGTGCGGGAAAAAAAAAAGGGAGAAATCGCCTCTATTTTTGTGGGGGGGGAGAGGTGTTCCTGGATTCCGCCAGATTTACAGTATTGGCGGAACCGGATATCGGAAAAGCTCGAATCGTCATCGGAATATCTGTGGTAGGGGGGGGTGGAAAAGGGGGGGGTGGGTGTCCAGTTAGTCATGGCAGGGGGGGGAGCAGGACGTTCATCAAGGGATTCCAAAGCAGCCCTTAACGATAATCAGAGCTATTTTCACGGAACCTGGGAATCGGAACGAGGGTTCTTGGGACTTGGGACGAGAATATGCAGAGACCGGGGGAAGGACCGGGCAAAAAATAGAGCGATTTCTCTTGGTGTTTGCCCTTAGAAAGATAGGGAAAAGGAAAAGCCAAGGTAGGGGTAAGGACGTCTTCATGGGAAAGACCCAACTAAAGAATAACTAGAGGGTGTTGGAAGGGAAGAAAATCGGGAAACGGAGGTGAAGGGAACCCAAAAGTGAGGTGGAGTTGGCTCGTTCTTGAAAGTAAAAATTTCTTCAGAGTGCAGGTCACGAAATCAGCAAAAAGACAGAGGTTGGACTCATCCCTCCGACAACAAAAACAAAAAAGGGGAGGAAAAGAAAGGGGAAAAGATAGAAAAAACTCCTATATAGACTCAGGTGCAGAAGACAGAAGAGAGACAATACTTCCTCCTACAAAACGCAAAGGGCTTGGTGTATTCCGAAGAAAGACCTCAGCTCGAAAGGATGAAACAAAAAAAGATAGAGGGGGGGGGAAGGGGAAAGAGGACAATCTAATCATTACACTCCGGATCTTATTAACTCGATAAGTCGAAGGACAACAAGAAAAAGGCGCACAACAAGATCTTGGGGGAAAGTTTTTCAGGTGAAAGAGGAATAATAGAAGAAAAGTAGCCGAGTTCTATAAAGGTGACTTCCATCTCTGTGAATAGGAAAAAAGAAGAAGGGGGTCACGATTGGCCGAAAGATGAAACCAAACGCTATAAAAAATATCTCAAAAGAACGAAGGAAAAAAAAAAGGCACAAACTAATATCTCAGTTTCTGAGGAGAAGTCCAGGGACGGAAAATAGGGGCCGGGGGGAGCATCCATACATCTCCCAAATAGATTCGGCAGGGGGGGAGGCGAAGGTTCACTTTTTTACCACTCCCACCCTAATAGGAGGTCAGGAGAAGATAAAAATAGGGAAAATCTAACACAAACAAGCAACGATCTGACCTGTGCGGATGACCGGGGGGGAAGGGAGCTAATCATCCGACGAAGGAAAGGGCAAAAAGGAAAAATGCTACCCCTTTTAGTTTCATCCTAAGAAGCGAGCTCACCATATGATCATAGCCCATGGGGGGAATTCAGAAAAAGTCTCTGATGAAAAGGGAAGAGTTGAAAAAAAAGGATTTACAACTGGACGTTCCATCCCTCGCAGTCGAAGATAGGTTCGGAGGAAAAAATGGGGAGAGGCCAACAAACTAGTGTAGGAGGTCAGGGAGAGGGGGAGCAGGGGGGAAGGGGCGAGTGTTTTACAGGTATAGGGAACACGGGAGAAGTAAAGAATCCCAAAAGAAGGAAAGGAAACGCTAATTTCTCAAAAGAAAGAAGGGGGGGAAAACAAGGAGGAGAAGAGAATCTCGTACTATCCCATCAAGTCTTCTTTCAGAAAACACGTGGGGAGAGGGGAAAATGGTCTGATCGGAAGAAGGACATCAGACATGACGCACATAAGTTGCATTGTAGAAGGGGAGGGGGGGACGAAAAAGAGGATGGGTAGCTTCAACCTTATAATCACTACGAAATCTCGAGGAAAAGGAATAACGGGGACAAGGGGAAAAAGGAGGGAAGGTAGAGCTGGAAGAAAAGTAAGACGCAAGCCTAAGTGGGGCGATTGAGAAAAAGGGGGGGGGAAAGAGTTTGATCGTTATTCATACGGCCCATCTAAAAAAGAGGAAAAGTAGAAAGTGAGTGGGCCAGGAACCTGAGACGGGGGAGCACCTTCGATTTAAGGAAGAGGTGGAATTAGTCGGAAGAGATAAATCGCAGGGGTGAAAGGAGTTCACCTAAAAACTCCGCAAGGTATGTCGGGAACAGGAACAAAGAGCACGAAGAGGGAATTGCATTGGATTGTAATTAGGAGTGCTGAAGAGGAGAATAACCGGTGGAAAAGGAACCAAAATCCCGATTACTCTCTCTATTATGATTAACAACGACACACGGGGGGTGGATGGGGGGGTGGCCGGGGAAGCACCCGTGCATTCATTCTAGATATGATCTGGGTGAGGGGGGACGGGTCCAGGGGGGAGAGTTCACCTATTGTACTTTGAAACCCTGCCAAGGCAAGCTAATGTCAAAGTGGCGGGGGGGAAATCGGAGGGTACTCCGGGTGCACGTAAGCGCCGCCAGGAGTACAAGGTATGAAAAGGAAAAAAAACTCCTACTCCTTATGTTGAGCGCGTATCGAAAGTTGCAAGGGGGGTCGGGACAACGAACGGGGAAAACAGGGGGACTGGGTAAGTAAAACAACGGCTGGTAACCACGTGTGGAAAAAAAGGTCGGGCGAAGAGGGGGGAGGGGGGCACAACACTTTTTAATGTATTTTTAGGAGAAGTGAGCCGTGAAAACGCCCGCCAGAAGGCTCTCGCAACACCCATGGAGGGCAGGGGAAAAGTGGGGAAAATGGCAATCCCTTCTCTCTAAGTTTTGAAGAAATCCCCTCCTCACAGGGGGGCTAAAAATATGAGACTAGACAACTCAAAGGCCTGCTGAAAGCCAAGTAAGAAAAGGGAAAAAGAAAAAAACCGGTCAAAAGGTAGGCATCCTCCTTTCCTTTTATCTCTTAGATAGTGAAAGCTGCAGGGGAAGACCCGCGGTTCAGAGTGGGGCCCCTCCATGCACAGGGAGGGGGGGTTCCCTGAAAAAGGATTAAGGGGAGGGAAGGGGGGGGGACGTCACTCTGGGCATCATAATGTCAGAGACTTGAATGTTGGTTCCCAGGTTGGAAAAATTGGGACACTTACAAAGGGGGAAAGAAGGGCAAGGACTTTATTGGTTCTGCATTATCTCGGGGAGACCATCGGAAGGAAAAGAAAAAAGACGACGGAAGAAGGAGGAGGGAGGCAAAGCGAAAAATTCATCTTTGACTCCCTTGCAAAGCAGTGGAACAAAGAAGGAAAATTGGGGGACCAGTGACCAAAAAGGGCAGTCAAGCTCAACCAGAGGGGAAAGGGGGGTGGGGGGAACTTCCTTCAGATGAAAGACAGGAGAATGGGTGGGGCTGAGTGAATGGAAGAAAGAATCAACAGTAGGAAAGAAAAAAAGAAAAAAAGGGGCACGGGTCGCCATCTATCTTGATACGACGACGTCTATGAGGGGGGGGCTTGGACGGAAGAGGAAAAAAAGAAAGCTTGAATGGCTAAGTCGGCGAGGAAAAAGGAAGTCTATCTTCACGGCTCCCCCACCAAGGGGGAAGAACAGGGGGGGGGGGGGGCAAAGGGGAGAAGATCTCTCTATACTTCAGAGACAGTGGAGGGGGGAATGCGGAGCGGGGTGCCAGGCTGCGGCTTGAAGGTCTTGGGGAGGTGAGAGAGGAGGGGGTGCGTGGCTGTCCGCCTACTTTCTCGTTAACCAGCAACCCAACATCGCACTAGGAGGAAATGACTGGAGATGCCGGGTACGGGACCAACCTCGTGGGAGATACGTAAGAGAAAGGAGAAGAGTCAGAGATATTTTGGTCAGGCGATCACAGTCCCAGAAGTTGAGTCACTAAATGCTTACCAAACGGTGATGGTACTCTTTGGGAAGGAGACACATCAACGTTGGGGGGGGAACCGTGAAAAAGTAAAAGGTTAGGGAATCGCACCTGACGCGGAGGCAATCCTCGGAGTCCTGCTATCCATCAGAAAGGGGGGATCAGGGGGGGGTGTAGGGGGAAGGCCGCAAGTATTATTCTTGGGCTTCCTCGAAGGGGGGTAGAGATCTCAAAACATAAGCAAGGTTTGTTTGGGAAAAGGCTCAATCGTGAAGGATTCCAAAACTGAATCGCAAGAGACTCTAAGGGGCAGGGGGAGGGAGTCGAGGTAATCTTTTATCATGCCTTCGCTTCAGAGAAAGGGGGGTTGGCACGAGACGGTCGAGAAGAGGGACAGTCGCGAAAAAAATAGGTTTCGAACAACTCTCAAAATAGTGACGAAGGGAGGACAGGGGACCTGCGAAAAGGGGCAAAGGTAAACTATATGCCAACATCTTCACCAGGGGGCTGGAAATGAGGTGCTAGAGGAGAAAGGACTAACCTGAAGGAATTCCACTGGGGAAAGTCCTTTCGGTAGAGCCGGGACCATTTGGGCCGGCGTCCCAAAGAACTAAGGATAGGAGGGGGGGAAGGAAAGAAAGCTGGGTCAAATTATCTTTAGGCCTAGGAAACGAACGCTAGAAGGTAATGGAACAGACTGTAGTAACTTCCAAAAGGAGGTCAAGTAACGGTACAGAGCGCAGGTAGAAAAAACATTAAAGCTCGCGGAAAGCGAAAGGAATTAAGGGAAGGGGGGAAAAGAAGGAAGGAAGCACGGTTCTCCTCGAATCTAAAAAGTGATCCCGTTTAGATCAACTTGAGGGTAAGAGATAGAAAAAAAAAACAACAGTATAGGAGGGGAAAAAGAAGGGGGGAGGAAAGCATGGTAATCAAAACTGGTTTTGGTTTCTAGGAGGGAAGACCAAGAGGGGAACTAAAAAAAGTAAAGTAAAACTATTTCCCCGATTGGCGAGCTTTTAAGTGCAACGGCGTCAGGTGGGAAGGGGAGAAAAGGTCTGACCTGGGGGTGCCTAGGTTGAATGGAACGGGAAGAAAGGAGGGGGAAGGGGGGGCAGTTGACTCTTCTTGCATCACAAATCCAGTGAACCGAGAGAATATCTGTACATAAGGAAGGACCTCAGGGGGCAATAGTTCCGGCAACATTGTCTTAAAAGAGTATAGAAAAAAGGAATGAAAAAAGAGGAAAAAATTTAAGGGAAGGGATAGAATGAAGCAGGGAAAGGCGAAAAAGTTGGAAGGATTCTTCCCCAGTTACGCTGAAGTTAGGAGAAACTTTAACTAGAAACACGGAAGGAAGGCAGTCTCTTTCCGGGTCGTCATATCAGAGGGGCCGAAAAAAAAAAGAGAGAAGACAACTAGAGTCCCCCAAACACCTTGTCTCTTCACTCGACGGAAAGCAAGAAAATAAAAAAAACTGACGACCTAAGCGGCGCCATAAGACTGCGAAAGAAGGAGGAAAAGAGCTTTTTTTACAACATCACTAGAAGGGGATGGAAAAAAAAAAAGCGGAATAGACCAGAGGAAAAAAACCAGTCGTCGGCAAAGAATAAGCTGCTCAAGGTCAAAAGAAAACACCAGAGGAAAAAAGGAGGGGGGGGCGAAAATCTCTCCTTCTTCTATTATTCCCGAAGAGTGGGGGTAGGCCTCTACAAATGGGGACTCTAAACGAACAAAGGGATTGAGCTGAGAACAGGATACCGAGGGAAGAAGGTAGGTCCAACTTCTGCTTGTCTCCTAACGAAATAATTGGAAAAGCAAAAACGGGAGCTTTGACAAGTCGTAAACGAGTGTGGGAAAGAAAGGTGGGAGGGGGGGGGGGGATGAGAAAAGTTAAAATAAATATTCAAAGCGAACAGAAAACGTAAGGAACTCGCCAAAACAAGAAAACGGAAGAGGATGGCTCTTAAACTCTCTTGACACTAAAAGGGGGAATCGAGAAAGAGAAAAATACAACCTAACTTCGGGAAAAAAAGAAAGGACGAAAGGAAAATAGATGAAAAAAGGGGAAAAAACGTGGGGACACCGGCGTGAGGTGGGGACCAGGTGAGATCGACATTCAACCCCTTTGGTCTGAGGAGAGTACTTGTCCACCAAATGAGAAAGAGGAAGGGTGTGAGGAAAGGAGGCAGAAAGCCCTTCTTTCTCCTGTCATAATCTTTCTAAAGACGTGTGGTTTGGGAATCAGTCGAGGGGTCAATCTTTAAGGGCCTACAAGGAGACCAATCTCCTGCACCTTTACTCAGGAAAAAGGTCAGGCACATAGAGGTGGACGGACTGGTACCTCACGTCGGGGGCCAATAAACAGAGTCTGGGGAAAGGAGGGGGAAAAGAGGTTACACTATTACTCGACAGCGATCAACATGACTGGCAGGAGGGAGGCTGGAGTGGGGGGACGAAAAAAAACGGGTCCAAGGAAAACAAAGGAAAAGACCATCACTGTCCGGAGGAGGGTCAGGCAGTAAGTGACAGGAACAATCGACAAAACGAAAAGAATAGCACGGGGAAACGATGAGCTTGAAAAAAAAAAGTGGGAAAAAGAAGGAAACTAACGAAAATGATTTTCGCTACAACATTACTGAAGAAGCAAAGGGGGGCACAAAGCAAAAGAAAGAAAGCGCGAAAGGCTAAGCGGCACAATCAGAGAAACTCTCAATGCAATTAAAATCAGGGCGACCTCAAGGTAGGGAGTCTTCGTGAGAAGCGGATACTGAAAAATTCGTATTAAAGGTCTTGGAGCGGTCTGTCGAAAAGAGAAAAGAAAAACACTGTTATCTATGTTTCTTCAACCCTGAACACGAGAAAACTGATTGTGCAAAAAGGGAAAAATAGAACCTAGTACAAAGGAAAAAAATGAAAGGAGGGAGGGAGAGGGGGGCTTTTTCACTCAAAAGTCACAATTCTCCTGAAAAAAGTATTACCATAGGTCAACATCAAACGAACTTACTGTGTGCAATCACATAGAAAGTTAAAGAAAGTGGAGGTTGGGAATGTATTGGGTTTTGCCAAAAAAAAACTACGCAGGGCGAAGGGAAAGACGTAAATCACGGGTCACCAAAAAAAACTGGGGACAAAAGGGGGGAAACTATTCATCAAAAAAAATACGAGGGACCACTCCCTCCCGGTCTCGTGAGCGGTTGGGCAATAAAGCCGGTGTTAAAGATGCTGCAAAAAACGGAAAAAAACATTCCTTACATCATTCAACGGCCAAAGTCCTGCCCGGGCCATGGGAGGAAATGGGCGCATAAAGGGAAAAGCTGCAACTTCTCAAAATCACAAGATAACTATCACTGTAGCGGACGCAGGACACAGGGGGGGGGGGGGGACGCGGGGTCAACCATAAAAAACAAATTGCGTCGGGGGGGTCATAACAAAGAAGAGGGCCGAGAAAAATAACATGACTTTTCACGGTAGGTAGAGGAAAAAAAGGAAATTAAGCCTAAGGGTCCCCACCCCTCCTCGAAGATAGTGAAACTTTGAGTAGGGAAATATACAGACCTAAGCCGAAACTTGTAGACTTCGTCCATGAAAGCAAGAGTTAAGGAGATAACACCCTTAGAAAAAAACAGGGGAGGGGCGCCCTAGTAGAGGGAAACCGGTCCAACAGGAACCAGGAGTAGGGGCCGCGTACTTCGAGAAACTCTGTCCATCAGGATAAGAAAACGAATGCCCCTTTCAGAGGTGGAGGGAAATGCTTCTCCACTGTAGAGATGGTGAGAAGTACTTCAAAGGGGAGGACGGGTCCATCTCTTCAAGAACGCAGTTCAAAGAAAGGCCATTTCATGAAAGAAAAAGAGCTGTATTTCTTTGGTCCCGGCAATGAAACGGTCTGTAAAAGAAAGCACCATACGAGCTCGGAGAACAAAGGAAAACAAGCCCTCCTTATTCCTTGCGGGACACGTCATGAGGACAGGGGCGGAAAACGCAAAGCCAAGAAAGATGGACTGGAACCTAAGGAGAGAGGGAAGATTCGGGAAGAGGGTAGGTCGAGTCATTTAAACTGACGCAGCCTCAAAGAAAAAAGAGCTGGGGGAACCTTTGGATTTATTGAAACGGATAGGAAAAAACAAGAGAGGAACCCGATTAAATTCAACTAGATTCAGGTGGCAACAAAGGATCTGACGGACAAAAAATTTGGATTCAGAAGAGACGAAAAATCTTCCTTCAAATGGGGGGGAGTGAGGGTGTCAAAAGAGCCAAAGAATCTATATTACCCAAACACGTACACGGGAAAGGGAAGAATCTGGAGGGGGACTGGTCAAACGGGGGCTTTTGGGGGGGAACGCCTTAAAAAAGGACCAGAAATCACTTGAAGAAGAGCGGTAGGAACAAAATGAGACAGCAACAGGCTCAGACGGCAGTAGCAAAGAAAGGGGCGTAATATAGGGTTTAGTTACCTTCTGACATGATAGGTGATAGGGTCCCGCGGTCTCCAGGAGAGAGTGTGCACTTTTCCACCATCTTTTTTCCTCACTTGCTGCGAAAGACTCCACGATTCGGGGGGGGGGGGGAATGTTGATCACAATGCGCCAAAAAGGCAGAAGCCACCTCAGTAGGGGGAGGATTGGGGGGTGATGGAGGCCGCACACCGGAACATGGAGGGGGAAGCCTTTATCGGGACGCGGGAAAACGCTTCATGCGATCATGGGAGGGTGAACGGGGTGTCCCCGCGGCTGAGACATGTCTTTGGTGAGGTAGTGGGCTGGGTTAAGAGAGGGGCAAATATCTCCGGTCTGTTTCCATATAGACAATCCTCAGTATGAAGGAAACACCTAATCGAAAACTCGTTATGAAGTTTCAAAATGGAGAGGCCACGATGGGGGAACCCGTCAAAATAGGGGAAAGCCGCTTTGGTCAACTGGGGGGTTGTGGGGGTGAATGGGAAGGAAATAGAAGGAATCCTACTGCGTTGTGGAAAAAAAAAAGTAGAGTAATAATCAAAATCACCCAAAAACGGCGTGGGGGGGGGAGAAGTCTCTTTCTGCTCAATTGTCTCTTTAAGGAAACCGCACTGGAGGTTTGTTCGGAGGGAGGGATGGCAGTCAAAAGGCGGAAAAACTTGCGCAGGCAAAAAATCGGGCTTGTGGAAAGAAATATGAAGA
>Ga0179591_1388134_pt1 | contig 12869 bp, 12 predicted proteins | sample CZOMad2_1_08_16f_FD_182891 | JGI IMG/M metagenome (GOLD analysis project Ga0179591, IMG submission 182891) | Vadose zone soil fungal communities from Angelo Coast Range Reserve, California, USA - CZOMad2_1_08_16fungal (PacBio error correction) | ecosystem: Environmental > Terrestrial > Soil >...
TCGGCGGCGTCCCCCAAGCTCGATCCCCTGACACATTTTTGCCTCGTCAAAAAACCGTAGCCATCACGTCACAATCCCCGGCGCGCGGAACCTCGATGAACCCCACGTTCCTGCAAACTCACGCGAATGCATGTTTTTCCGTGCCGATATCATCCGCGTAGCCGTCGGGACCTCCCGGAAAAATAGTCGCTGGTATCATGCTCGCTCGTCCGAAGCCCATCGTCTCAGCTCGCCAGACCGCATTGCTCACAACGCAGGCTGTCGCAGCCGTTCGTCCTATAGAGAAATCGATGGAACCGCTCGCCTGCAGCAAGCCGACACACGTGCGAACGACTCGGACCCTTGATAAGACTCGTGTTTTGGTGCTCAGGGTCCGCAATGCAGTGGCGCCGTCTTCTACGCGATTGAAGGGGTCTACCGGCCGCGCCAGGTCCTCGGGGCCCGTACGGACGACGGGCCCTTTCGAAGCGAAGTCTTCGTAATCTGCGTGCGCTCTTCAGGCACCTATGCCGCCGTCCCGTTGGAGGACTTGCTTGAAAATGGACCCCGAGGGCAAACGAAAACATCGCGAAAACATCCACGCCCCCCATCAAAAAGCTGACACGAGCTGGATGCCGATCCAATCAAAGCTTTTCCTGTGGTATTGACCCCCCACCCTTTGAATAAATCCACAGCCCCCTTGTCCGCGCTGTCCGGGTCCGTCTTTGACGTGCAGACGTGACGTCGGGAAGCAACGGGCACAACCTCCGATCTGCCGGTTGAGCGCGACCAACTTCGAAAACAGTGATCAACATGACGACGGCCAGAGGGCTCGCCTCATGTGCCGCCAGGGTTCTCGTCCGCGCCGACGAGGTGCTCGAATAGGAGGCCTTCTTTGCTCAATGCCTTAGGGCTCTTGTTGGCACCTTTGAGACATGCCGAACTGCGGCGAGAATGTCCGAGTTTTGAGGGCAAAGCGGAAAACATATCTTCTTCCCAGTTTGACCAATGCGACTTCCGAAAGGACGACTGAGACGTTGTCCGTTAGCATTCAATTAGTGCCCTTGAAGGAGGCAGCAGACACCATCCACGCGCCATGTCCTGCCGAGTCTCTGTTTTCACCACTAGCGCCGCTACCTCTTGGTTCGCTTAATACGGGACGATATTCTGCGCCCGATGCAATGACCGTTTCCCGACATGGTCCGCCTCGGGCTCGTCCGTTAGATACCTCTCCGCGCCCCTTCCGAAAGTGTCCTGAAGTGATGCCGGTTTTCGATGAGGGCTGGCAAGTGGAGATCCTCCAGTTTCGTCGTCCTCATCGCGCGATAACCACAATCGGACGACCTGGGGATGATCCTCAGCCCAGCCGTGATTTTTTTTTTTCCTTGCAACCGGGACGCCTCGGCCTATCCGGACAGAAGTGACCCCCCAATGCGTGGCCCAAACAGCCGACCGAGCAAAAAAAAAATACCCTCCAAGGCGAGAAAGCCCGACCTTGTCTCCCGTCATTCAATAGAGCTTTGTGTGGAGGCGACCAATAACTTTGTGTCGGACGATGGGAAGGAAATGCGTGTATTGGGCGCCCGGGGCGCAAGTGAGTAGCCAGCTGGCGAGAAAGAATTACCTCAGGGGCCTGACAGGACAGATTGTGAGACAGGCGGTCGCAAGAGACTGGGGGTTTCTTCAAAAACATTCGGAAGGAGGCCGCGGGCGACAACCACGCTTTCTCCCAACCACGCAGGCTAGGCCTGTCCGAACGCAACCGAAATGGTTGATGCACGGCTGTGGCAGGCCCGCGTCCTCCGAATATATTCTGCACGGGGGCGTGGGCAAGAGAGGGGCGGCCACGGTCGCTGTTGCAGCCTTCTATGAGGCCCCGCCGTGGTCGTTGTCGGGTCAGAAAGCTGTACTGACCGCCACATTGTAAGACTCGGAACCTGGAATCAGGCTTGCCAGTTCGCCGTGAAGCCGACAAGCGCCAGCGGGCATGAAACATCTCGGCAAACCGGAGGGTCGCCGGTCATCAGCGGATAAGAAGAAAGGTCCTCAGCTGGCTTCATAACGTTCCTCTGAGAACGGGGAATGCTTTGCTCCAAACGTCCCCTTTATTAACGACCACATTCACAATAGTTCACTTCTCGGTTGGCCGAGGTTGCCAGGACTCTATGGATAAGCCTGGCCCTGTCGAACCTTAGCCTCTTGGCAATGTTGATCGACGACTCGGACGATGACGTGCGCAATGAGGGCTCGAAATCCCCCGGGAATCGAATCCCTAGCTAGAGCCGCGCCTCAGTTGGTGGGTTCTGGTGCTCTGAGTACGCTTCCTGGAGTCAAAATCAGCCGGTCAAGCGCCGCGTCGGGCCGCACACCTGACAATGACACTCGCTCCAGGTCTGAGATCGAATAGGTTCCGGCGGGCCATTGAGAGCATCGCTGCGCTTCGTAACCTGATCGCATCTATAGTCCGAAAATAGTAGACCCAAAGACCGCGAACGCCCGACGATCGCATTTCGCCCGACGTGATTTTTTGGGTCGCGTTCATCCGGCTTTTTGTCACGAAGTTCGCTTACTTGTGATTTGGCCAGCCGTTAGGCAGGCGGTTTGGTTGGGCCCGGGCTGTGTCGTGCGAACAACGTTGGGCGTCGGGGGCCGCTCCACCGTTGGTAATCGAAAGCAGCAAAGTCGGGTTTCACGCCGGGCGAGGTTTTTTCTGTGGAGTTTACTGAATCAGCGTTTGTTACATTCGAAGCCCTTGTACGTCAGACCGGCAAGCGCAGGCGTGTGCGCCGTCTTCCTTAAAAGCGCCCTGCAGCGGTTCATGTGGGGCTTTTCATTTCACCCGCAGCAACTCTCAAATGTTGAGGGTGGGTTAGAAGCCGCTCACCGCGGGACCAAGATAGATATCTCGCTCCGACATACAATAGAAGTGCCTGCTGCGAAGAGCCCTTCCGACTTTAGGTTGGAGATCACGGCTTTGGCGACCCGAGATGCCCTCCTCTTACTCGGCATAAACGGAACATGAGCCCGCCGCAGGCGGATCACTGGCAGGCCGCAACCATCTGCGGCGCTACCGGTCCATGCTGAAACCGAGCAGAAGGGTAAATCCGTAGGGCCGCACCCAGGAGCGACCCAACATATCCCCCACACACACCTCCCCGACCAGGAATTATCCACCATGTTGATCGACTGGACTTCCTTCGTGATCATGGCAACCCGATGCCGCCCACCGAATCCCCGATGAAGACGAAGAGGACGAAGACAAGAAGAGGAGAACCGCGCCACAAACCGCACTTCGTGTGCGCTACCGGACAATACTAGAGCATGGTGCAGTATTTTGCATAGCCCTGCGTCGCTCGCCGACGAGGTGATCGATGCTTCCAATCTGTCGTTGATGGTTTTTACGGCAATTTGATGGGGCTCCGTGAAAAAACCAGTTCTCTCCATGACGAGCCAGAGCAAAGAAAGCGTCCACGATCTGATCTGCTCCGACCAAAGGGTTTGGTGGTGTTGTCCGACGGCCTTTTTAAGTCGGAGTTTGACCGGTCGACGCCGCTTCAGCAGCGGGTCGGAAACTCCAATCGACTTATTATCCGAGCTTCAGATCGAAATCTATGACCCGCTACAAGGGCCGAACTTTATTGAGGCAAAGAAACTTAGCAATCGCACCGGCACAGTGGGAGCAAAAATGGCTCTTCTAAAAGGGAAAACTGCAATCGGCCAGGTAAAAGGCCCCAGAGATCACGCATGCGGATCGTTGCAGCACCCTTGTCTTCGATACAGACAACACCCAAAAACAAAAAACGTTTGTAATTCGGAGCGATGTAGCTCAGGGAGGCGAAGGTTGGGCACGGTCGGAGTTCAAACAACGCACAATGGACAATTGCGGACTATCTAACTCAGCGGTCAAACCGCCGGCACCGCGAACTATGTGGCGGTTGCTGAGATCGCTCTTCAATGAGAACAGCGACAGCGCCGAATACACATACGAGACGTCACCCCTGCGGCAGTTGACGTACAGCAAATTTGAGATTTGGAAATTGCTAATCCTTCACTTCGACTGTAAAGATGCGTCCGTAGGCAAATCTATCAATCATAGGCCCACAGGTGCGTAAATGCAAAAATTTGTCCCATGGGCAGTTTCCCCGCGACGAGGCCGCGAAGATAATCCGCTAGGTCATCGTGCCTGAACGGCCGCGACAAGGGCCGCACCGTAGTTCCCCAACCGACTTTGTCGACAGATCGACCCACAGCAGACATCAGCTGCCGCGTGGATGTGCTCTGGGCGCACGCCAAACCAAGCAACCCCTGAAATTCGCCGCAACAGCGGCCACTGCAATCATCTTCATGAACAGAGGGGTGGCCCTCGCCGCTTGTCTTTGTTCTCGAGCGCCGGGCCGATCACATTGTTCTGGCATGATATCTTGCAGCGCTGGTTACGCGCGTGAAAATTCGCGGGCGCTGCTGGACCTGTTGGCTTTTCGAGCGTCCCCGGTCCATGTCGTAACGGCTCGACGAAATATTGGCGGCAGCACTTGCATCACTGCACCGCGGAATGATGCCGACGCCTGCCTATCGGGGCCATGGCGTGCGCCGCCTCTGCCGATGCATATCAGGCCTGCCCGATAACCATGTGCCCAAGCGGTCCCCTTCGCGGTCAGCATTTTCACCTGTCCCAGTGTCGATTTCATGGCCGGTCGGGGGTCGGCGCGAGATGTCCGACGCTATCGCGGAATGTTATCGAGGCCAGCTTGCTTGGCCTCATCGGCGGTGCCGTTTGAACTGACATAAGCGCATTGCCAATAGTCATTGCGGTTGAGCAAACGATCATTCCGCCCGCTTTCGACATGAGCTACGACTCACTAGGATCGTTAATTTGCGGGATATGCGAACCACATAACAGCCATGGGGCGCGCATGGTTTTCAACCGAAACCAGCGCGTTCACGCACGCCGAAAGCGGCCATCGCAAGCCAACGGTTCCTGTCGGGCACGATTTTCCGTCTGACCTTCCGGCGTTTTTGCTCGCCCCCCAACTACCTTTCACCCCGGCCATCGTCGAGGAGCAGATATCGGTCGATCTTTGGCTCATCCGCCAACAAGCCGGATAGCGCCTCGCGGATCGGCATAAATCCAGGAAGTCCATTTGCGCATCAGCGCGGAATTTGCAATGCACGGGCATGTGCTCGAAGCCCAAACGACCAGTGGTCACTCCGATTTGCAGTGACATTCCCGTCACAGTCGAATGCGGGAGTTCAAGGAACTCCTTGAGCTCCGAGCTTCGTACATCATTCAAGCTGAAGGTGGACTGTAATCGCCCCGGAAGTCGCGCAGGAAATTCCTTAGGCTTTCAACACAACAACCCGCACGCGACAGCGCGCGCCAATAGGAAGGCAAGTCACCTCCCGCGGGGCCACCGCCAGCGATGCAGCAGGTGGTTTTTTGATTTCGGTCATTGGTACTCCTGCAATTTGAGCGAGGGTTCCCAAGTGGTTACGGCCGGCACTTGTAGAATGGCCATACACGATCTAGGTTCCAGGCCACGTTACCCCCTGGTAGCCAGCGAAGAGCACCGAAACGCGAGTGGCTTAAAGTGCCCTTGGAAGAAACCAAAATTTTTTAGTGACGATGCCTTTGTCTTGGCCTCGGCCAAAGTTGCAGTCGCTTGGCCCGTCTACGCGACCTTAGCGCGCGTTCGCGCTTTGCAACCACCGTCGAGGCGCTGGGGCTTTCGGCCATTCGCGTCGAACGTCCTGTGGTTCCGGAATCACACCCCTGGCAACAGAGTGACATCGTTTCTTCCCTCCCAGGGTTATCAGTTCCTCGGTCACAAGTGTACCACCCCGCTCGGTTCCGCCATAAAGTCTGGGGGGCAGCCGCCGTCGCGGAGCCGCCTGCGCGATGCGCATCGTATTCGTGTCCCTGATGTTTGGTCCGGGATAAAAAACGGCCGGCAGCTTTTGGTTGTCACGCAAGCATGGGAACGTTCTCGCATCTGCGAAGTTCCCTTAGCGCTCGCACTATTCTCTTCTGTTATCCACAGGCGGTCCTTGCTGATATCCACTACATCCAGCTCAGATTTTCCTCCCAAGCTGAAACTGCAAAAATTGTTTTTCGCAGGAAGGCAGCGCGATGGTAACCGCGAGAAGTATCCATCTTCTGACCGATCGACGGAACGTAACGTCTTTCCTTCCTTCTCCTCCAACAAGGGTTTTGTAAGCCGCTTACAATCTTTCAGGATACGCCAATCGTCCGCTTCGTTCATCTGCGCTATCTCCGCCCGCGTCTTGCATCGCATGTCGTCTCCCCTCGCCATTGTTGCAGCGGTGGCGTTGTTCGGTAGGCACGCAATATGGCGTGAAGTATCTGGTCGACTTGGTTTTGTCAGCGGAGCCGGCCGCGCGGGCGGTGTTGGCTGGCATTTCGTTTACTCATGTCTCTGATCCAGCGGAATAATTTTCTGTGGCGGATCGCCACTGTACGCGAGTTTCCATTTGTGTGCGTGACCGGGGATTTGCGGCGAGACCTCTTCCGCCACTGACCGGGCATGCACCACGCTATTTTCTCCGACGGCTGTCCCGGGAATGCTGACCAGCCGCATGAACGGCCACATCCAATGCGTCCTTCCACAACACCGTTTTGGAAAATATGTCGTCCTGGAACTGCTGCCGCCATCATCGCGACTGTCGCGGCCATTGGCGTTGATCGGCACGTGAGTCCGTGATGGCGGAGATTGATCGTCGTCGCCGGTGCGATGGATTTGCAGATGTTTCATCTTGCTCCGCCGGCAAGCTGTGGGGCACACGATTTTCGCAAAAAGCCGCCGCCGTCGACGGCGAGATGTACGATGTCCACACAACATGCCGCTGGTGCGGGCGTTTGCGGCCTCCTCTTCGAGCACAACGATTTGACTGCCACCGTCAACCGGAATTGACGGCGCGAGGACGCAGCCCCGTTCATCCCTAGCTCGAAAAGCTGCGATCACCCACGGCCGCTATTACGGTTGCGCTACGATCGGTTGCTGGCCTGGGTTATCGTACTATGGCCGCGGCGGGCCCCACTGGCGACGTCCGTGCTGTCCTGTACGTTAGGACTTTCCATTTTGAGGACGCCACGCGCGACTGTCATTGTCACGGGTCGATGTGCCCCAGCATTTCGCCCCGGTTGACCGAAGCTATTGCCACGCTGTTCTTCCGCACGAACTGGCGCGACCATCCGAAACCGAACCGCTGGTAAAGGCGGGGGCGCGATCGTCTAACAGGTGTCGTTCCGTTTTCCCGAGGGCCTGCAGTATCGCAAGTTCAGCCGCGCCTCAATGCAGGCCAAAGGGTTGGGCTGGTCGGACAGTCCGGCGGCTGGAAATCCACCCTGTTCAGATTTACGACGTGGAAAATCAGGCCACAGTCCATGTGGCCAATCTCTCCCGGGTCCCCAAGATAGCCTTCGCAGCGATTTCCGGTGGTGGGGCCGCAAAAAGGACATCTCGCTGTTCCATATCGCTCATGGAAAAGAATCCGGTACGGACGGCCCACTTCGCTGACTACGAGGTGCTCTGCGCGCACGATCGCTGCTGCGTTGCGACTCTTCGTGGAGACATTGCGGCGGGGCTTGGCTTGGCGACCATGGTCGGGATCGGGCGTCAAGTTTCGGCGCCAGCGGCAGCGCATGCCAATTTGCGCGTGCGTTCTTGAAAGATGCCCGATCCTGCTACTGATGAAGCGACCGCCGCGCTAGCAACCCCCCCCCCCCCCCCCCCCAAGCCGGGAAAAAAAATCCGAGATGCCATCCGCGAAGCTCTGCGCGCCTGATGCTCTGGGCGTACATTAATCGCAATCGCGCATCGGCTTGCGACGCTGCGGCACTTTCGAACGACCGGCGTTGTTATGTTTGCCAGCTGGCCGGATCATCGAAGACGGTCCGCCCGACCGGCTCATGCAAGCAAGGGCCCGTTCGAACGGTGCCGGGAGATTACCGCCTTGCGCGCCATCGCCTGAGGCGTGGTCATGGATCGTTTCTGAATGAGTGCGTACCGTCGCGGCGGAATTCGCAGCAGCAACCGGCCAAGGTAACCCGACGGCAATCGGAAGCTATACTCAAACGACGATTCGTGAGGCCGAAGTGGTCCTAATCGCCGGTCTATATTCCGATGACCGGGCCGGCGTAAGGCCCGCCGCTCGCTCAGCACGACGACACCTCAACGTACCCGACACCCGGCTACATCGGGCCCTCCCGTGCCTGCCGTAAATTTCAAATCGGATATAGTGGTGGCGCATCCGCCGCGACTGGGCGGCAAAGAATTGTGCCCGGGTCCCGCTCGACGCTGCGCGAGACCGCGGGACCGTCTCCAGAATAGATGCGTACGACCTCGTGGTAGTAATTTCTTTGTACGACAGCCAGTAGTGAACGAATCCGCTCGCCGACACAACACAGGTCAGGCACTCCCGTCGATCGAACGATGAAGTGCGCTCAGCAAATCCGTTTTTGCCATAGGGAACTGGGCGACGTGGGTCGATCGCGAATGCCCAGTGATCAAGTCCGTCGTACCAACGCTCCGCAAAGACCGTCCCGATCGCGGCATCAGATAGCGGGAAACCTGTTCCCACCGCATGCTTCCGTGAGCGCTGATTTGCCATCGCCTTCTCGGTCTGATACAGTTGTGACCCGCCAAACCAAAGAATCTGCCGCCGGCCATGCCCATGATCACAAGCCGTAGAGCAAACGAACCGAGATTGCGGGACGACGAACAGATCCATCGCCGCATGCCGTCGTGCATGATTATTTGAGAATTTTTTCCACCTTGGACGGCGGGCCGCTACGCCCGGCCATATACTTGGGCCACGCTCGTCGTGCCCGATATCGATGCCGAGCTTGGAGCTCGCCGTGGATCCGCGCGCTCCCCACCGCGGATTGGCAATGCTCATCTCCGGATGCTCGGCGTTTTTCAACGGAACAATCGGCCCGACCACCGCGCGGCGTCCTCGACTTCCAGCGCCCAGTAGGATCTGAACCCGCATCGAAGGGGTCCCCCCCCAGCGGACAGGGTGTCCGGCTTGACAATCGCCAACGCATCGCAAATTGTAGGAAACAACCACAGAGACCAACGAATATTCTTCGTCGACGCGCAGAGGCAGAGTTTCTTTGGAGCATTCGCCGCAGAACGTGATCTGCTGCCGCAACGTCCAAAATCTCTGCCTCAAGCATACCCGCGACCGATCAATCGACAACCATCCAACCAATGAGCCTGCAAGATCCCTCATTGCCACGACATCGTCCGAGTCTCGATCGACTGCAAGCATGATAAGTTTGCGACGGGACAGGCACTGCGCAAGTTTAACCAGTCGCGCTCTTGAGTACCTCCCAGGCTCGGGGTTTTTGCGACAAGGGGCCCCGGTTTATCCGCCTATTACCCCGGCGCGTCCACACCAACTCCGATTTGAAGCGAGACAAAGTGGCGAAAGCGAGCCAAATACTAGATCCCCGACCCGAGCTAACCGCGACACGCCATCAGCGATGTTGAACTTCGGCGCGCATTCGCAGCTTTCGAGGCGCGGGCCTTGAACCGTCGCGAGGTGCGAGAGTTTTCGGACGAAACCCGCTGAAACTTCGAAGACTGAAAAACATCGCCGCCCATCTCCGAGACTCAGGGCGTTCCGCATGCGATGGCGCCTATCCCCAGGTGGGAAGCCAAATTTGAGATGAGCCCCTTTTCAGGGTGCCCCGTGGGAGAAGGAATCCTTTCAATGAACTACAACACAGACGGCTTCTATCTGTGGTGAGGAGTGGGCTGGAAAAAGCCGCTCGATAGCCCGCTGACGATCGATTCCGAAACCATGAGGCGGTATGGCGTTGCCCGCCGACGAACGGGTATCGCGCAAAGGTCCGGCATCGCGGAGCAAGACGGCGTGCCGACGCGACGGAATAGCAGCCCGCTAAATGAAAAACGCTTGCTGCGATGGCGCGCAACAATCGCTGTGGACGTGACTCCTTCACACGGCCGGCTCGAACCAGACAAGTGGCTGATAGGGGGTTGGTTCATCGGGCCGCTCCTGGTTGTGCCTACGAGGACGGGCGGCTGGCGGTGGGGTCCGGTCTAGTTGCCGTCGATCCCGGCGTTCCGCTCGGTCCCGGATTACTCTCGACATGCTCCAGTGCTCCACGGTCCCCATGTTAGATATCAACCGCCCCATGAATGCTACAAACAGCGTTAATGGCGACGTTCGAATAGCTGATCGCCTTCCGATCCTCCTTACCATCCCGCATGCGGCTCTCCACGTCAGTTAGTAATCCGATTTCAAGCTATCTTGGCGACAACGTAGGACCCTTCTGACGATGTTAAAGCAACACTTGTGACGAACTCAGTCCCTTGGCCTTAAGCCGGCCGCCACCTCCGGTGTCGCATCAATATACGTTCCGAAGGACTGCAAATCTTCTTCGCTGGTCTGCGCGAACGATTTTCACTTCACTCGAACCTTCGACGCCAGCTCCGGTTGCAATTGCTTAATGTCGATGACCTGTACCTCCGTATAACCGTGCGGTACGACGGGCGTTTTCTGTACCTCGGTTGCGAGGAGTGCTCCTGTCCTGCACAAACGCCGCGGTTTTTCCCGATGGAGACGGCTGCAATACTGACGGATGCCGTAAAGATCGCATAGTCCTTCCTTTCCAGTTTGGAAAACTCGGAAAACTCCTATCCACGAATTTGTTCGTCCTGATTCTCTGGGCCATTCAGTGAACCCAATGTGGTTTGGCAATGCCGCACGCTCAAACGGTGGTCTTTATGCCTCGCTCCGAGTTTCTTGATCGGGAGTTTTTTTTGTCCAGGGCTTTCCTGTACTTCTCGCTCTGCCTGCAAATAGAACTCTTGGTCCCGCCCTCTGGTTACCGTCTTGCTCCCACATTTATATGCGCGCGGACACATCTATTCCGGCAGGCCTTGCCATAACGCTAGTCCTTGCCGAAGGCTGTGCGAGGCCCGCACCTTGCGTTAATGGCCTGGTAAATAAATTCAAATCTGTGAAGGGTGTTTCCGGTTCCGGAACGAATCCGGCCTGTTCACGATTGATTAATGGCGTGAGTATTTCGCCTAGAAACGGGCTGGAGGACGCAACTAGTTGTGAACAACGTAACCTTTCATGATCGGGCTTTATCGCACAACGCGGAGGCTATTTCTCGATATGTCAGCGATGGGCCCGAACTGCTGCGCATGCCTTGCGATCTACCTCTGCGAGAGTCCGAGCTGGGCACTTGCGGGACCTGACAGCCGTGGCCGACGAGTTCCGGGAGTGAACGCACGAATGGTTCGGGCCGAATGCGGTTTGACGCCAAATCTTTATTATCCGGTGCGTCATGCCCGCAGCATGGCTATGGCGCGGCTTTCGGCTCCGGTGCCCCGGCGCCTCAACCTCAGCACGCCCCAGGTAGCCAGTGGACTTCTCCTTGACCGTGGGCCACGGGACCGAGACAGAGGAACAGAAACGCAACAATCGCAGCGAGGGGCTTTAAGTTAAGCCGCGTCCCGCATCCCTGCAGTCATGAGAAACTGGCAGCAATCGGTTGGCATTGTCTCGACGGACTGGTGGCCGCAATGAGGGGCAATCAGGGTAAGATTTCCAGTTGCAGCAATCATGTGTCTGCTTTTGCTTGGCATGCCCCTTGCTCAGGCCGGGCGGGCCCGGATTCATGCTACAGCGCGTGAGCGCCGCGGTGGAGAGCCGGATCGGTGGACGCTCGGTGCTTCGATTCCATGCCAACGGTTTTCACCGCTCGACCAATCATTCCCTTCCTTTGGCGGCGGTTCTCATAATTTGCCATAGTGATTTGCCTTGCCCTTATTTTGGCATTTTGCGTTGGGATAGAAGAAAGCGCAGCCCGCTCCTGGATACTGCCTTGGGCCACACCGGCGTTGCGACAAGCTCGACAGAACGGCCGCCACTCCAAGATCCAAGGCTCGACATTGTTTTCTCCGCTATAGGCCATGGGTGCATGAGAATAACACCCGGGCGAGTGCGCTCTTCCTGATATCGCCATCACTCACCGTAGGCGTTTTTTTGCGGCGACCCTCCCCGCGATCTATTTGGCGGCATCGTACGAGCCACCGGAAAGCCTGTCGTCCGCGCGTCGCTGCAAGCCATGCGCGGCGGCCCGATCGATAACTAGCGCAACCGCCGCGGCTGGCGAGTCACGCTAGAACGGCTGAGGCGTTAACGACAACGAAGGGCGCCGGGCTCAGGGGTCCGCGCACGACCCCGCCGGTTTCATCCCCGCCGGGTTTTCTATGTCGACCACGACTCCGAAGCGGAGAGATAATTCGAAGTGTTTGCACAGCGGCGTCGCCCGTTCTCAATAGGGCCCCATTGTGCCATAGTTGAATTCTAAGCCATTGCGAACCACTGACCAGCGCACTGGCTAGGCTCGGCACCCCTTCGGCGGGGGCTGTGGCCGAGCCGCCGAAATCCTTGCTCCTACGTTCAGTTTCGTCGACGGTCTGTTGCCGCTGGCCCTGTGGACAATCGGTGCATAACTACAACAACTTAAGAAGAACGTGGGGGGCTGGATATATGCCGCGCGCAATCGCCGGCACCGCGGACAACAAGGGCTCGGCTCCGGTCCCGCTCACAACCGCCGATAAAGTCCTCGAGCCCGCGCTTCAATACGGTGGGCTTTTCTTTTGCTCTTGTCGGGACCCGCGATCTGCTGGCTCTCCCTCTCCCGGCCGCTTGGTTTCGAGTGCGACCGGTTCCTCGGCCGGGAAAATCGAGCGCCCAACCCGTTCGCAGACCGTCTTTTGAACGTCCAGGGGGATGAAGCTCATAACAACTCCGGTTTCCGGCGATTTGACTCCTCAATCGCCAAACAGCTTCCCAATTCGTGCGAATGGCGATGGGCACAACTGTGT
>Ga0179591_1259020_pt1 | contig 12868 bp, 12 predicted proteins | sample CZOMad2_1_08_16f_FD_182891 | JGI IMG/M metagenome (GOLD analysis project Ga0179591, IMG submission 182891) | Vadose zone soil fungal communities from Angelo Coast Range Reserve, California, USA - CZOMad2_1_08_16fungal (PacBio error correction) | ecosystem: Environmental > Terrestrial > Soil >...
GTTTCCTAGGGGAAGAGGACGAGTGCTTGCAGTAAGCCCACGACCCTCAGGACATGACCTGCAAAATAATCGGCATAGGAAGAAGGAAAAACGATTGAAAGATGACTAAAGCAAATAGTGACGTGGGGAGCACTCTGTCAACGTTTAAGAGGCAACAGAAAGGGAAGGGGAAAAACCGCCAGGCGCCTTAAAGAAGGTACAGCGTACGTAAGTGCGCTCCTTATCTCCCTGGGGACAAAGAAAGAAAAACTGTCGGGAAAAACGCAGAATCAGAAATGGTGAGCGAAAGTAGCAGAGGGGCAAAAAAATGGAAATGGAACGAAAACGGAAGGGAAGAGATAGGCGAGCAGGCAGAACTCGCATGTAGGGATACTGTCCTAATTAAAGGAGGGAAGCGAGCCTGACAGAAATGGGGGGGGGGAAGGGGGCGTTTCGGTGGGGGTTTGAGTTAAAAGAGCAATAAATTAAAAATAGGACAAAGGAGCAAAATATTTTTGATAGATGGGCACTCAGAAGCAAAGGGAAAGGTGAAAAGAATGTTGTCAGCAAGAATCTGTGAATAAGTTCCATGTCTTTGTCAATAAGACGGAAGCTGGGGAAGCCAAGAAGGCAACACATAGTGGGAACGGGGGACAAACGTAAAAACCCTTGCAAATGCGGTGAGGAGGGCTAGAGAAAGGGGAGAAGCCTATATCACTATGCTGGACGCTTAAAAGAATTCATATATGCTTGAGAAAGAACAAGGGAGATGGAGCAGCCTAAAAAAAAACTTTGCGCAACTCATGGGAGAAAGAAGAAGAAACAGTGGCTTAGCTTATCAGAGAGAAGTGACTACCCGAAGGGAAGGGCACGACAGGAAGACGATCAAAAAGGAGGACTGTTTGTGATGCACAAGGGCAGCAGACTTTGCCCGAAACAAAAAAAGGGGTTGGCGGTTCCATCATGAATGCCAGGCGGGGTTCAATGTGGAAAAAAAGCTCATTAGCGACGAAAAAAAAACGGCCACAAAAGAATTGGACGGAAACAAATTCAAAGTCACAAGCGCGTAAAAGATCATCATGGAGGAAGGACTGCCATGCATAAGGAGCGACGTGCCCCGTGTGCTCAAGGGGGGAAGACCGGCTTCGGAACAAAAAGAAAGTCGAGAGAAGGCGGCTAAGACTCACAATTCCTGCCCGTCATCGAGGAAATTAAATCGGCGGATCACCACCAGCAGGGACGAGCAAAAAGCAGCAAGAAAAAAAAGCGCTAATCGCGAGGCGCTTAGGAGAAAAATAATAGGAGCTGGGGGGGGCTCGAAGTAGATCGAGACTGAAGATTGATAGTCGAGCTAAAAAGACATAAGGGCGGACAGACCGGAAAGCTGTCAGAACTGGGCAGAACACGCTCTACCGGCAAAGAACTAACACCGTCAATCGCATCTCGAGGGGGCGCGTCAAACAGGAGGTCCCCACACAGGGCATCTCGTCCGCGGGGGAAAGTATGGGGGAGAAGGATCTGGGGGCAGGCATACTCCTCTGGAGGAGGTAGGCAGAATAAGGTGGGGCAGAGATAACATATCTTGTTGTGGTGTGGTGAAAAAGGGGACTCGGGGATCCTACACAGAGCTCTCACTCGCCTTCAGAAAGACTCGGCTGAGTCAAAAAGATTCTCGGGCAATCTCCCGAACGCGGGTGGCCAGACCTTAAAAAGTCGTCGTTAAGGTGCCCGGCTAGAAGCGCTTGAGGAGGATACCCAAAAGCAAAAGCGAGAAGTCCCGCTTATGCAACCGGCCTTAAAAAGGGGGGGGAAACCGTGAACGCAAAAACCGAGGTTCTCCGCGCCAGAGAAGGGGGGAAAAAAGATCCCATCTCCAGCTCTGAGGAAACGTTTAGAAGAAGAGAGCCGAAAGCTCAGTCAGGGGACGAGGCGAATTGCTCGAAAAAGGAAGAAACCGGCTGAACGGCTCTCTTCCTCTACTACCTCTCGAGGAGAAGGATAAATGCCTCGTCGCTAAAGGACCCGGGGGCCGCTAGAAAGAGTGCGGAAATGGGGAGGGCAGCCTCACTCCGTACTCGCCTGCAACTATGAACAGAAGTGAGGAAGAAGAGTTCGAAGACTGACGAGCGTCTCTAGGGACCGATAAAAAGAATCCCTCTGAGACCGGCCGCGAAGGCGGAAACGGCCGGGACAAACTCATCGACAGCGATGTATGCAAAGACCTCAGCCGGGACACGAAAAGGAAGGAGAAGGGCGGGCTTAGTCTGACCCTGGAAAGGCCGGAGAGACTACTAAAAAAAATAGGGGGACTGGCGACTGCAAACGCCGAAAAAAAGAACGGGGATAAAAGGACTGGCGCCTCGAAACGGAAAGGATGGTAGGCGTTCCTCCACCTGACCCGAGATTACGGCGCGCGCCACTCGAGCAAGGGTGAAGGTGGCGGAGGGGATCATCTACTTGAAAGCGAGGACCTCACACGGTCTCCAAGAAAACTGGGGGAAGAGGATGCTGACCAGCGCTGCCATTTGAAGAAAAAGAGAAGCAAAAGATGGACCTATATTCTCCGGTTCCAGCAACGGCTTAGAGAATGACAATCCTGGAAAATACTTCGGAATAAGGTGAGATATGGCATTTGCGGAAAACTCAGGATCGGCATTCCTCAGAGGAGAGGAGGGGCAGACGCTTCGAAGGACGGGGGACGGCACCGAAGAAGGACGCCATTAAAAAGCAGCGGAGAATGGGTCAAACCAGTTCAGGAAGGAAACAACTCGTTATTCATCAGGATTGAAACATCATATCCGATGAGAGGTACGCATCCTTAAAAGGTCAGGCGAGGTCTCTAGGAAGAAGTCCTAGGGCGAGGAAGAAAGACGGCTTACATACGAAGTCGAGTGAGACTCCATGGTAGGTTACTGATGTGACAGCAAGCCCAGCTGAAATTCAGGTAGAGGCGAAGGATGCCGAAAAAACCGTCACGACGAGACGCAGAAATAGCCTCTTTGGTCATATCACTTCTGCATAGGACTTCAGAGCGACTATTTCTGCAGCTCTCCCAGGGAAAAAGCAAATCCGGAAGCGTAAAAATAACATAAGTCTGCAAACCAGAGTCTCATGAAGACCGCTCCTGCCGGAAGGGAACGGAAGAGATGGACGCTGCCCTGCTCAGAGGCGTATCAATCGAACCACCTTACCCGAGACTCAGGGGGGAAGGGGCACGCAAGCGCGGAGCTCAAATAGGAGCAAGCTGAAAGAGAGCACTTATCATCGTAAAAAAAATCGGGCCCTTAGAAAAAGTAAATTAAAAGAATATAGAAAGCAGATGTAGGATGCAGAAAAGAAGGTCTCGGAAGAGCAGCAGAAAGCGCCGCAAGGTGGCGTCGGAGGACGCCGTAGGGGCCCGAGAAAGTAACGAAGGCTCGTTAACCGAAGCATCTAAAATAAAAAAAAAAATAGATTAAACGAGATAGATGTTCACGACCATTCTAGGGAGAAGAGAGGAAAAATCGGAAATCATAGGAAAAGGGAGGGAGAACGCTTCGCGGAACGCGCGAAGCACAGGCCGTCGGATCAAGGAGAACGGGGGAAAAAGCGCTTAACGAAGAGGGTGGACATGGCCTTGTCGCCAGAGGCCCTAGACGGAAAATGAGAAGATGACTTCACAGAAAGGGGAAAAAAGGAAGGATAGCGGGAAAAACGCTCATAGGATGAGTCAGATGCACTTCCTATAGAATGAAAAGAAGGCGATCGACTCGGTCTGTCACTGACAGTCCTGAGTACGCGAGGAGAAGTGAAACTATTGCTAGTCTGGGGAAAAAGGGTCGGGATTCCTCTGGGAGTGGGCGGCGGGAGGGATATCTCTCTTAAAGGAAAAGAAGTAGGAGGCGTCCGGTGAGGTCAAAAACGGAAGGCGTGGGGAGAGGTAGCCCGGGGGCCTAGATTCCCTGAGCCTTCCGTCGTACGAGACTCCAGAAGAAAAGGAAAGATGGCCGTCTGAGAAATCCTATAAACCCATGCGTTAGATCCGCGCCCAGAGAGGAGCATCTCGTCGTGCCACTTAATCCCAGTGGCGGAGAAATCGAGCCTTGGAACGGCCGAAGGAATCTCCAGACATCGGAGAGGGAGGCGGCCCTCTACTATTACGGGGATCCCGTAGTTGGGGAGTGGAAGAAAAGTGAGGCTAAAACTGAGCAAATGGAAGCTTTCGGCGCGCATGGGAAGGATGCGTCCTTACTTCTGGGGTGTAGCCCCAGCATAATGGACAAAAAAACTTTGACGACCCCGAATGAGGTGGCGAAATGAGATCAGCGGCAAAAAAGAAAAAGACAGTCTTTTCCTCGGAAAAACCCTTGTTTAAAACGACACCGTCTCGGTATATGCAAGGACTTGGGACCCCATGAGAGGGCTACAAAAGAAAAAATGCAGTGTGGTTAGAGCCTTGGAAAAGAAAAAGATCTGAGTAATAATATGACCACTCCTACGGGCACCGCACATAAGCTCGCAAGGGGAATCGGGGACTGTCAAAGAGGAAGATTATTCAGAGAGCCATTAGAACTTCGGAAGGCGCTGTAAGTCGCCCGAGCCAAGTGAAAAAGGTCGCGACTGAAAAGAAACAGGGGGATTATCAAGGAACATAACCCGAAACGGGACGTGTGCAGAGTTAACCGTGAGGGGGGACTCGAGGGGTGGGCAAGAAGATCCATCGCAATCGGCGATCAGAGAGAAGGCGACGCCACGCCGGTGAGAAAGGGAGTGGAACTGGTGCGAAGACTGGCTCAGGGCCGTCGTCCAACGAAGAGAATCGGGGCGGGGAGGGGGGGAGAAGTTGTCAGGACGACCGCAAAAAGAGGGAAGTCTCAAAAACTAGGAGGGTAATCTGCACTTCTAAGGGAACAGCAAGAAAGAAAAGCAAGGAGAAAGTAGAAGAAAGGAGGCGGGTCAAAGGAGGCGCGCGAACCCAAGAGGAGAGTCACAGCGCACGATCTTATTACCGGGGACTTCGCTCAAAGGAGAAGCCCTAGCGCGGGTAGGCCAAAAAAGAGGCGGCCGAGCGGAAATGAGAACCACTAGGACAAGCGGCGTCAGGGCAGAATCCCCGATGAAAATAAGTGTGGGAAGAAGTCCAAAGTCTCGCTATCAGAGGGGAGGAAAAAAAGATTCGAGAGGGACCATTTTAGGACCGATAGGGGGAGCCCATCCGGATGCAGGACCAAAGTCCGGCTATGGGGACTTGGAAGCAAGATTAAATGAAGAAAGACGGGTCAGTAGGTGCTAATTGAGATGAATGAGGAGACAGAGGAGCTCATATTCCTCTCAGGGATAAATCGCAAAAAATGAGATGGGTATTCGGATAAACGAATGAAAGCCAGGACTCGCGCGTCTACGGTGCAAAACAGAGGCCGACGAAGTCGGTCGTAAGGGACGCGGGTGCGAGAAGGCAAAGTAGCGATCGACTGAATGATACACGTGGGGGGAGAAATATGGGCCGCTCAACTTGACGGCCCCAGAGCGACAGAGGGGGCAAGAGCTGGCCTCGACGACATCTCTGAGTACAGGGAAAGCAAATCAGAGATCATCGAAGAGAGAGGCGGCGTAAAACATATGAAAGCGACTCGTTTAGTCTCTTCTGGGACTAACCTCGCGACAAGGACGAGATTTGAAGCCTGAAAATGAAAGGACTTGCGCTGACGGTCACTCGGGAGGAGGGGGATCCTCCGTCTAGCTCATCCATCAGCAAAAGTCAAGGTCGGTGAGACAAACCATGGAAAAGCTTTTCAAAATAAAACGTAATTAGGACCAAGAAAACCTATAACATATTACAACCGGTTCGAGCTCTTGAACGAGGAGGGAAGAATTCGAGGATGGGGGGGGAAGAAGAGAGCTCAGAATGGGGAAAAAAGCTTGCATTCTTGAGGGCCCATTAAAAAAGTTTTAAAAAAGGAGATAGATCCAACTTAAAACACAGCAAAAGGATAATTGGAAAAAGATGCTACAGCCTCTTGCATGGCTTCTCTGAAAAAAATGAAAGAGTCACGTGAGGAGTAGAAGGGCAAGGGATCAAAAGAGGAGGGGGAATCATCTGGAAGGTCGGTTAAAGGACACGCTGGAGAATCAGCCTTGTGATGTAAAAAAAGGCAGATAGGAAAAAGTTGAGGGGGAGCCCAGACAGAGGGAGCTCCTGGGTGCTCAAAGGTCGTAGTTATAGATCCTCACCGCCTGAGGGGGGTAAAGAGGTTGACCCGTCATTTCCATGACGATTGAAGTTGAAGAAGGATTTAGTTCGGAAGCAGCGACGGTAGTACAGAGAGGGCGCCAGTAAGACGGGGAGAGGAAAACAGCTGTCCACAAGCCGCCGTTGAGAGAGATATATTATCAAAAAGGAGAGGATCAATAAGATAATTGGAAGTAGGAAGTAATCGGGAGGTTAACTCAACAACAAAACGAATGAAAAACAAGAACGGCAGGTGCAAGCGGTCAATGCTATAGTAAAGTTATAACTAAATTCTATAGAAGGGGAACGAACTCCTCGCGAGAGCGAGAGCGCAGAAAAGGTTTCTCAGATCGCGTGTAGGAAAAACATTTTTGGACCCACGGGGGCCTAAGATGCGAGGGGAGCGGACGCAATGGTGAGAAATCTTCAAGTGTCAGAAATGGAAAAGTTGTGTTTCGTTAGGGCCAAAAGGGATAAGGACGCCCCGAAGATCGGGCCAGCTTAATCTAGGGGGAAGACAAAACCTGTCGAAGAAGAAATAGGTAATCACATCGGAAAAACATCTGAGTGATTGCAGCAGGGGGGCATCTGTTTTAAGAAGAGGTGGATTAACTCAGGAGAACGGCAGGGGGGGGCCGGGAATCAGAACTGCAATCACGATCAACCAAGGAACAAAAAAAAGAGCCCCACATCAATAGAACAACATAAGTGCTTGGGAAAAGAGAAGGGGGGCAAGGGATCCGAAACTCTGCATTCCGGAAAACAATAGATTCGAGGGGAAGGTGGTAAAAACCCCAAGCAAATCGTGAAAGAACACGTCATCCAACAGTAAGCGAAGGAGGGAAAGGGCACTCACTAGCACTTTTTCTCATGATCCGTGTAGGTGGGGAAAAGGCCGAAAAGAGCGGGACCTTAGAGAATTCCATCGCAACTGATGCAAATAAGGAGAAGATGGCTCGTGGGAGGGAAAAGCCGAAAAATGATCTGGAAATTAATAAGTCCTTCAAAGGAAAAATGGGCATCTATAGGAATCTGACAATTCGGAATACCCATTCAAAAACCATACTTTTAATGACATAGGGGGAGTATGGGCTTTCTGGAGTCAGGTATTAAAACGATGAAAAAAGGTCAAAGGAGAACCTCTGAGAGACTCTCAAAAGAAGAGAAAGGGTGCATTGTGCCAGGGGGATCGGAACAAGTAGCGTCGGGCGTTAATCCCGGTTCGGAACAAAAAAGGAAAAGTGCCCTCAGATTTTTGGGTGGGGTTGGGGTGTTTTGGTAGGGCAAAGCCTTCTTTTGGGGGCATAATGTGCGTCAGACACTAGGACCTAGGAGGGAGAGTCGGGGTGACTGAGGGGGGGCTGCAAAGTCGTAAAATCTCCATCACCCGTGTCAATTCTGCGGGGGCCAGCAGGGTGTTTGGAAGGAGGGCGATGTGCACTGTTTGGGGGCGAACTATCAAAAACAATGGAAAAGGTGAAGATGAAAGACTGACATCGCGGCAGGGAGAACAAAGGAGGGGATAGATCGCACCCCCACAAGAAGGCGAAAACGCGATATAGAAATGGAAGGGTGGTCGCGCCGCGCATGCATGATGCCGCGGCCACCGGCGCATGTGGACGAGAGGAGTTCCCGACACCTGGGTCATAAGAGGGGACGCGGCCCAACACCCGGGCACTCAGGAATACAAAGGGGGTATTTAGATGTACGACGGGGCCTAATCCAAGAAGAAATCCGATAGCCCCTAATGCATACGGTAAACAAAGGCTTGCAAAATACTGATTGGTGCCCCTAATGGCACAAGAACAGACAGACACTAAAACATACCTACTTCGAATGCAGTGAAGTCCAATAAACAATTGTCGGGACGAGAGGAATTCATGGTGAAGTACATAAGAGTACTGACTAGCATAAAGGGGAAAGAGGGTCATAAACAGACAGTGAGAGCACTATCGAAGAGGAGGTGAAGGTGTCCCGGGGGGGACCATTTTTAAGTGGTAGAAGGGCGAGTTAAGGGAGAGAATGGGGGAGGAGGAACCGACCGCCAAAATAGACGGCTGAATGGGAACACAGGACGGAATTATCGAGAGAAGGCGATCACGGCACCAATCAAATGAGGTCCTGGATGGGCAGAAGACGCATAAACCTGCCTCACGTGAGTATTCGATATGACGGGTAAGTACGTAGCCCTTGTGCCTGTTCAGGAAGTCTGTGAGGCGAAACAACTTCAGAACTGAGCGATCTCGGCTAGTAAGAGAGGCTGCTCGAAGGGGGATGAACAGGGGAGTGCGCCGTCGGGTGCGAATCCAACACACCTTGTTACGTGCGGAGGGGAAATTATTGGGGGAGTGTTCATCTGACGTGGAGAGTGTTGCGGTGGAAGAAGGATACCCTCAGTCCAATATAAAGATGCACTAGTAACCATATGGGAAAAGGATGGCATAAAATCGATGGCGTAGGAATTTGCGACTCCGGAAAAACATTGCGATTCCGTCCGGTGAGGGGACGAGAAAAAACCATCTCCTGAAATGACTGGCTCCCGTAGATTAGAAGCAAATCCCCTGGATACCGATACAAATAAACGGCTCAGGTAGTAAAATAAGGAAAAAAAGGTTGCAGCCGGGACGACTCTGAGGGAAGGAATGGTGGTAAGTAACAGCGGCAGAAAAGGTAGGATTCGGAAAGGAGTTATGTCGGAAGGAGCGGAGTGGGGTCAAGTCTAAGAGAAGTATTATACGGTGTTCAGAATTAGGAGGACAAATTATCAAAACAACCCGTTGAAGCATGGGACGGGGGGGTGGGGGGGTTTTTTGTGAAGGGTGTGGTTGACATAGAAAGCTATGAAGGAAACAGAGCAGGCAGGATCAGATATTCAAATGGACTAACGAGATTTGCTTGGGATAGCAAAATCAGACGCAGAAAATCTGAGGGTGTCTTTGGCTCTAAAAAAAATCTTGGGAGAAAAGCGATCTTTCTGAGGGAAAAGTAAAAGACGGAAGAGCTGCGGAAGCGATCCTCATACGTAGGGGGAGACTTGAAACGGGGGACTCTCCGCTGAAATCAAATATCGTAGGCGGTGTCAGGCGATAATAAAAAAAAAACCTAGGGAAAAGGAGATCACGAGAGTGGCGCTTAAAAATCTGCAGAGAGCAGGGCTACATCATCAGGAATTCGCTAGCGCCTACAGATAAAGAGAAACGCAACTCATGGCAGAAGATGACTTTCGGGGACGCATGCTGAAATATCACTGCACGGAGATGGCGGGATAGAAGTAAGATTCATCGATAACGATGACAAAAAGAGTGGTGTGACTAAGGAAGAAAGATCGGGGGAAGCAGGGATCACTCCTGGAGGGACTGGGGAATGAAAGGAATGCCATAAAAAGTGCTTGATGAAACGACTCATTAGCATTGCTAGATGGCCCAAAAAAATGGGCCAAACTCGAAACGGTGAGTAGGCACGATTGTCGAGAACGGAAAAGGTTTCAAGGTGCATCAAAAATGAGCAAGGATGCAGGGCAAGGATACTTGTGAAAAGAGGGAGCTGCCCTTTGAGGAAAAGGAAAGGAATCATCTTAGCCGGGTGGGGCTACGAATCTCACTGCTGAAGCATTTCTCACAGACCTTTCCCGTCATGGTGACGGCGGGGACTCAAATTTCCATGCCTACCATCCTGCGGCAAGGTCCAGAGAAGAGTCTAACGTAAGCAAGCTTCACGTAGTACGTGCGCTAATTCTTTAAGGACCGGGGACTCTTCCTTGCGGCGAAAAAAGGGGTGAAATCGATCGCACAGTAAGAACGGCTAGCGACACGAGCTAATATGCTGCGCGTGGCAGGGGGAAGGACAGTGGGATGCTGCAGCAGATAATCCAACAATAAAGAACACGGAAAGATCTTTCTTCGGTCAGGGGCTATCATCAGACGGAGTCGCCCATTCAACGGAAAAGAGAAGGGGGGAAGCTTCGGGGGGGCTTCCTAAGTAGGAAATCGGTTACTTCGAAGGGGATGCCAAGCTATTTCGGGAGCGGCGGCTTGGGGGGAGAGGGAGAGTCCAATAATTCGATACTAAATACATGTTCGAGGAAATCCTTAGTCGAAAAACGCAGAGGTCTCACTTCGCCGTGGACTTAACGGGGGACGTTGCAGACGTAACGATAAAAAAAAAGATTTTAGGAGCTTCATCTGGCTCCACGAAGCGAGCTTCAGTGAAGAGGGGGGGAGGTAGAGGGCGCGGGCACTTGAAAAAAACTGTGGAAAGTGAGAAGAGAGTCTTCGCGTCTGAGGCGGCAGGGGCGCGATCTGAATGAGGGGAATCTATTTCAGAAGACCGCGAAGGGTGGTCCGGGATTGAGGAAAAGGCGACCATGTGGTTAGAAGCGCGAAAACATGCACTGAAATGCCGTCTCGCTCATAAAGGTACAAATCGCCATGAACGAGAAAAAAAAAAAAGAAAGGGAGATGGGAGGCCATCTGAACGCCGCTCAAAACTCTCGCTGATAGACGGGGAGTCGGGAGAGTAAGCCGTCCAGGATGAAACTCGACATGGAAAGAAGTAATGTCTAGAGATCTACACGCAGAGAAAAAAGAAGAAAAAAAAAAACCAAAGAAAAGAAAAAACCAACAAGGAGAGACACAACACAAAAAAAGAAAGAAAAAAAGGAAGAAAAGGGGGGGGGGGGGGGGGGGGGGGGGGGGGGGGGGGGGGGGGGGGGGGGGGGGGGGGGGGGGGGGGGGGGGGGGGGTGGGGGGGGGGAAGGAGGGAATGAGGGATTGTGGGGATTTGATAAGGGGGGGGTGGGGGGGGGTACGCCTCAGGGGCGATTCAGTGAAAGGGGAGGGGGGGGCCCTGACGTGCACGGGAGGACGGAAAAGAGAGCGCTAGGGGGACGTCATCCGCTGTGAGGAGCGGGCGGCCTGCACGCAGTAGGACAACGTCAAAAGGGGCCGATTGCTAAGGAGTACCGGCGGAGGGCGGCCCGGAAGGCGCGGCGGGGTAGGTCGAGGCGGGAAGTTCATAATGAGAACAGATTAGACCCTGCAGTCACAGGACGGGAGAAGCTCAGCTCGAGGAGCGGGGATGTATATTGGGAGAGGGAAAGTAAATTACATATTAAGGTCACAGTCTCGCGCGGCGGAAGGTCGGAGGTTGAGACGTACCGAGACCGGGTCAACCCCACAACAAAAAAAAAAAAAAAAAAACCACAACAAAAAAAAAAAAAAAAAAAAAAAAAAAAAACAAAAAAAACAAAAAAAAAAAAAAAAAAAAAAAAAAAGAAAGAAAAAAAAAAAAAAAAAAAAAAAAAAAAAAAAAAAAACCCCCCCACCCCCCACAGAAGGAGACACACACCGGGGGGGGGGGAGGGGGGTGGAAAGGATCCCAACCAAAAGAAGACCCCCCAGAACCCCACACACAGACCCCGACATGGGGTGGGTGGATATACTCTCACAGGGGGCCGGGGGAGGAAGGCTTGTTTATCAACGAGCGTTCTTCGAGCGGAAGAGCACGGAACGTCGCTGATGCCCCACAAGAGCCTGAGGGAGAAAAAGCGCTCTGCAATCCTGGGGGGGGGGGGCGTGAAGAGGTCGTGCGCAATAGGGAAACGCGTAGGGCAGGGTTCAACACCATCACCACGTCACAAAGGGGGGCTCGTGAGTGATAAAAAACGTCAGTGGGAGATATCTAGTCATCAGACAGATCTTCGGGCCAAAGAACGAGTGGAAGTTCCTCGGTCAGCAAGGGCTCATTCGGATACGTTGAGTCTTCGGGCGAGGGGGGGGGAAAAAGTACGCCTCGGGCATGAGATCACTGCTGGCTCATGTGGCGGGCGCGAAGTCGCGTAAAGGACATTCAAAGTGCAAAGGTCACGAACGAAATAAAAAAAAAAGGAGGGGGCAATTATGAGTCCTTGGGAGAACGGGAGTGCCGACTACCGGCATCTACGGGGGAGGTCGATTAGATTTTGGACGAAAGCCTAGATACGAAGTACAGAGAGAGGTAAGGAAGGTCATCTTTCTCAGGCTTAGTCGCTCAGCAAGGGGAAGGAAGCAATGGGAGCCCTTCGCGAAGGCTCTGCTAGCTTCTTGAGGGCAACGAGTAAAGAACTGGGGATGGTCTCGTTTCATCCCGATCCAACCCCCAACCACAACAACACCAAAACCCCAAAAAAAAAAAAAAAAAACCATGCGGAGGCTCGGCATAGAGCGGAAGGTGAGACGGCCGAAAATCACTATGCAAATCTCTCGAAGAGCGGGGCGGGGGCACTGAAGGACGCGCAATGAAAGTCCTCTGCGAACCATATCGGAAGCGCAACTCAGATCTCTGAGCCCTCGACGGCCCTTTTACTGCGCTGAAAAGAAGACGGCACAAGGGAAGCTTGAGGGGCTCGAGACGATGGACCGGAGCTAGGCGACTCCATCCATCTGGATCCGCCTCACTTGTAGGGAAGCCATGCAAATTCGGAGAAGAAAGGGCCAATAGCTAGCTGGGTCACCGTAAAACAGGAAAGAAGGGGCGCATTGGTCCTCTTCAGTACTCTGGCCACCGCTACAAGGAAAGGAGCAAAGGAAAGCGAAGGCGGCGTAGGGACAAAGGTGCAAGGGCTCGAAAAGGTCGAAGAGAGAGTGGGTGCGGGGGCAAACCAAAGGGAAATATCTCATTCAGGTAACTGGCTTTTCGAGAACG
>Ga0179591_1434919_pt1 | contig 12868 bp, 18 predicted proteins | sample CZOMad2_1_08_16f_FD_182891 | JGI IMG/M metagenome (GOLD analysis project Ga0179591, IMG submission 182891) | Vadose zone soil fungal communities from Angelo Coast Range Reserve, California, USA - CZOMad2_1_08_16fungal (PacBio error correction) | ecosystem: Environmental > Terrestrial > Soil >...
ACGGGACGCGCCGCACAATGTTGAAGAAAAGAATGCTGCCCTAGGAACGTCACGATCAGGCGACCAGGGCGCCCATCCTGGAACGATGTACTTCGTCAGTTGTCCGTAAGGCCGCGGCCCCGCTCGACCCGCCTTGACGATCGTGGCGAAGTTGTCGTCGGTGAGGATCCTCGCCGCGGCCTCCTTCGAGACCTCGGAGGAGCCGTTGATCCCCATCGCGACCGAAGTCGGCCTCTCAGCGCAGGGCGTCGTTGACGCCGTCGCCGTCATCGGACGATGTTGCCCTTCCGCTTCAATCGACTCGGACTAGGCGGACCTTTTTCTCGGGCGTGACGCGCGCGATCACAGCCCACGTGTCGTCGATTGCCACGTCGAGCCTCGTCGTCGGAGAACGCGCCGAACTCGGCGCCCAGTGATCGCGCGGCCTTCGATGCCGATCTCCTCCCGCGCGAATCGCGCGGCGGTGAACCGCGGGTCCGCCGGTGATCATGCGGACACTGATCCCCGCCGACCTTTCGCCTTCTCATGCCGCCTTCGCGGTGGGCCCGCGCCGGGTCACGATCCGACCAGCGCGAGCCTGGTGAAGCCGGTCAGGACGGCAGTAGGTCGGCCGAGGGGCGAAAGGTCGCCCGGCTCGAAGTCCTTCCGGCCACCGTCGCCAGGACCCGCAGCCCCGATCCGCGAGCCGCTCGTTCTCGTCCATGTTATCGCTCCGGAAGTCCTCGGTCGACCGGGACGATCGAGAGGTTCCTCCGGGTCGGCCTGAGCGTCGCGCGGCGAGCACTGTCGGGCGCGCCCTTACACGCGCGGAACGACGCGTTGCCGTCCTCGTCATGCCATCCGGTGGAAGTCGCCATCAGCTTTAGGCTGTGTCGACGGCAGCTGGGCGAGAGGCGCGGGTAACCGCTCCGCGGGTGCCGGGACCGTCGAGGGCCGCCCTTCTCGGCGCGGACGACGAGTGCGCCCCTCCGTCGGGTTCCGCCGATCATGCTCGCCGTCCTTGGACGACCGCGTCGGCGCAGAGCGCCATCGCAGGCATGGAACTGCTCGAGCGGCACCTCGATGCTGGGCCGAAGACATGCTTGACCCGCCCTCGTGCGTAGCCGGTGCCGAGAATCGCGTAGCGCGGCTGCGCCGCGGGGATCGTCAGCTCACCGCCGTCAATCTGGTTTATGCGTCAGCGTTCCCCGTCTTGTCGGTTGATTCGCCGATGTTGAGCCGAGCGTCTGGTCGAGCGCAGCTGCTTCTGATCGCGTTCGCCTGGCAGCATCTGCGTGCCGTCGAGAAGATCGTCGTGACGGACCGCGGGGAGCCTGTCGGGATCGTCCGCAAATTGCGAAAGCGAAAAAATCGCCGCGGTGAAGACCGTGTCGAAGCTCTCGCCGCGCGAAACGAGTTGATGATGATCGAGAATCGCGACCGCCGATCCGGAGATGAACAGATCCTGGCTGGTCAGCTTCTTGACTGCAGCGTCAGCGGCGTGTCGCTGCGCTCCGGCGCCTGCATCAGTGCCGAGAATGGGGCCGACCTCGGTCGCCATCTCGCCCGGTCGGGTGACGACGAACTCGCCTGCGCCCCGGGGCCCCCCCGTGACGTTCGTGTTCATGTAGACCATGTCGGTCCGTCCGCCGTGGCGTGTCGGCGTGGAGACGGCCTGACGCCCTTCGTCGACCGGCAAGCTCTCGCCGGTCAGCGCCGACTCCGCCACCCCCCTCGCGCGTCGGCGGCGTCGAGCAGGCGCCCGTCGGCCGGCACCGCTACGTCGCCGGCCTCGATCGCGAAACGAGTGATGTCGCCCTTTACGAGCTGCTCGGCCGGGATCTGGAGGATCTCGGACCGTCCGCGTCGCACGCGCGCCTTGATGATCATCCTCTTTGAGGCGCGACGTCCGCTTTGCGGCGCTTGCCCTCCTGGCGCAACCGAGCAGAAGGGGGTCGTTGAAATCGTCAGTAACTAGCATGACTAGCCGGTTCCTATCTGCTTGATGCGGGTTAGAGTCTGCCGATCCTTCGACTATCATCACGATCTTCACTCCTCGGGTGGGTCGCTGTCTCGCCCGGACTAATGCCCGCTCGCGGCTCGTCGCCGCCTCGGCGAACTTGTTTGGCCCGGTCTATACGAGCGTAGCCTCTCGCCGTCCGTCGTTCTTTCGCCTGATGTCAGCGGGGGCAATCGGGTCGACGTCGAGGCTTTGGCGCGACGTCCCGTCTGGCGCCAACGCATCACCACTCCTCGCGGGAGCGTCCGTGTCATGGCGCATACTCCGTCTCCCGCCCTCCTGTGCGTTGACATCCGGGCGCCGTCAACGACTCATCGGCGCCCGTCGCTCGAGCCGACGAGCTGCTCCTGGAACGGGTCGGCCGCCGCGCCCGGAGCGCCTGGGCCAGCATCCTCCGCCTTGTCACTCGAGCAGCTCGCGGTGTCGCTGCCTCGTCGACTGTTGGGGAACGCCGGTCCGATTCTCGATCAGCGCCTGGGGCATCCGGCGGCGACGGCGAATCCGCGCGAACCACTTGCGGTCGGCGGGGATCACCCCCCACTGCGCCCCAGTCGGTGCTCCGTATGATGCGAGAGCGCCTCCAGAACGCACTCTGGTACTCGTCCCAGTCTCCCGCTCGCGCACGTCCTCCGGTCGGAGAACTTCCCAGTTGTGTCGGGCAGGTCGCAGCGCCCGCAAGAACGATGCGCTGCCCTCCTTCGAGAGGTTAGGAACATCTTGACGATGCGGAACCGTTCTCGAGAGTTGGGCGCCCCATTGTTGATCTCGCGGTACCGCACCGGCGCGCCAGACGCCGTTTTCTCCTTGGCCTCTCTCGCAGCTTCTGGTGGTCGAGGATCTCCGGGTGGACCCGGACGACCGAGCAACCTCCTCGTAGTAGAGCGGTTGAAGATTCCCGACTGCCGCGCCCGGGAAGCTCTTTTTTCTGGTGAAGCGCCACAGATAGTCGTGTCGATCTCCTCCGCGTACGGCTGCTCTGAATCTTCCACACCTTGACGCCCCTGCGGGTTGACCCGCCGCTCATGACGGCTCGCTCGCGCCGTCTTGCCGGCCGCGTCGACGCCCTGCCGCACGGACGAGCATGGCCTGGTTCGTCGCCGCGTAGCCGTTCCTGGTAGGCGGACGACAAGTCGGTGCCCTGCGTCAGCAGTTCGCGGCCGTCGCGCTTTCTTGTGAGGCCGCCTGAAGGCCGGGTCGAATCCCGTTCGAGCAACCAACTTCGACCCGGGCTGACCCGGAGCTGCTCGATGAACTTTCGTCGCGATGTTCTTGATCTGTAAGCTCTCTCACGGTCCCCTCCTACGCGACGGTGGCGAGCTCGAGCCCCGCGGCATGCAGGACGATTTCGCGTCCCGGAGTCGCAGAAAAAAAAAAAAATCCCGGAGCCGAGCGGGCGCTTCTTCTGCGATCGAGCCGATCGCCCGCGATCCCTCCGGTCTGCTCGACGAACTGGCAGGCGGCTTTGACCTTCGGCCCATCGATCGACCCCTCGGCGACTCGGAGCCGGCCGGCCGCGCCTCCGGCCGTCGCGGAGTGTGATATCTCCCGCGCTTCGTTCGGCGTGCCCCAGTCGGCGTAACGGCGTCGACGTCGGTGAGGATCAGCAGCGCCTGTGCGCCGATCGCAGCAGCGAGCAACCGCGCCTCGCAAGATCCTTTCGACACCGCCTCGACCCGAGAGCCGCCGCCGCCGGGACCGCTCGTTCGACATACATCACCGGAATCCCCCCCCGCCTCCGGCGCAAAGGAACTACGCAGCGCTTGTCGAGCATCCACTCCTATCGGCTTCCACCCGAAATCCCTGCGGGCGGTGCGAGGGGACGACACGCCGGAAGCTTCGCCGTCCGTGCGTGAAACGCCCGTGCTTCTCCGCCGCGATGGCGGTCGGCCTGCGTCCTTCGGGTAGATCGCCCGATCGGCTTGGTCGGATCCGCGAGGCCTGGTCCTCCATCGACTCGATCAGCGTCAGCACGTCGCCCAGCCGGTCTCCGAAGGGCACCTCGTTTGCGGAGCTCCTGCTGGAGCAGGGAGCCCGATTCATCCCCTCGGTCTGGGCGCCGGAGCAGTTTCGAGCGGAGAGGGCTGCGACGGCTTCGTACGAGGCGCCCTGCCGGGGCGAGCAGACCTCCCCCTGGCGGCCCGTTCCCGTGCAGATTGAAAAACGAGCTCGTGGTCGAGCGCGAGCGTGCGAGCGAGCGGCACGCCACCCACGATCGTTCTCGCGCTGGTTGTCCGCGGTCAGCGGTTCCCCGCGGCAAGGAGCGCTTGCCTCCTAGGGCGGCGAACTGAAAAAAATTTTTCGCATGACAGCTTCCCCAGGGTGGCGACCATGACCGCCTGATGTGTTCAGAGGCCGGTTCTCGGCATCGTCGAAAGACGATCGACGCCGGCGACTCGAAAGACCTCCTCGGTCACCCTCGAGCGCGTCCATCCCGAACTCTCGAAGATCTCCTGCCCGAACTGCGTTCGGTGTTGTGGAACGCGTCAGGCAGTGCATAAACTTGATGTGGGTTTGCCGGTCGCTGCCATGGCCTCGGGCGTTGACTGTAGGGCGAGAGCAAGCTCGATCCGCTCGCCCCGACCTCGTCTGCCTCGCCCATGAGACCCGACGTCGGTCAGCAGCACGTCGGCTCCCTTCACGGCCTCGGCCCGTCCCTCGTGATCGTGATCTTGTGCCGCCGGCTCTCCGGGGCCCGAAGCTCTCGTCCTGCGCGACGATCTCGTCGCGGGGCCAGAGCTTCTTCGGCCCCGCGGCGAGCCGCACGGTCCCATGGCCGAGCTTCCGCCGCCGATCAGTACGAGTCGGCGTTTGCTAATCTCATCGATGACGCGCTTTGATTTCCCACGTAATCTTCGGTCGGGACGCGCGGTGGGTGCGCCGTCCGAGGCGGTGGCTGCGAAGCGTCGCTTCCGAGGCCAGTAGAGGTCGCCACGACGGTGATTGTTTTCGTTTCCGGGTCGGGGGTGGGATTTGATCGGTGGGTTTTTCCATTTTGGTGGGGTGGATCGGGCGATCGTGAAGTGGCTGCCGGGTGGCCGGCGGGTTTCCATGGGACGGGGATTTCGATGTAGCCTTCGCTGCCGCAGCTGGAGGCGGTGTGTCGTCGTGGACCTCATATCTAGCCCGCAGTTGAAGTGGCGATGATGCCGCTGGGGAAGACGAGGGTGCCGGCGTGCGAATGTCGTCTACGGGCCGGTTCGTGGTTGATGTGGACCGACGTGGATGTGTGAAGGCTCGGCGGGCGGCGAAGATCGGGAGAAGTTTACGGCAGTAACAGCGCGACTCCATGAGACGCCGCCGTCTATTGGGGTTGAAGCGGATGTTGCCCTTGCCACTTGCTGACTTTGAGCAGAAGCTGGTGACGGATGAGCGGAACTTGGCCGATCGCGCCGCGCGTTGACGGCTGACTGGACGGGCGTGGGTGAGCGGGTGGTGCGGTACATGAAGGCTTCGACGAGACTTTGCCCGTGGCGGTCGGGCGATGGCGAACATTTCCTGGGCTTGGGCGAGGTTTCTAGCGCAGGCTTTTCGCAGAGGAGTGTTTTGCCGCGTCCAGAGCTGATGGTCCATTCGTAGTGCAGGTTGTTGGGGGGGTAGTGAGTGTGTCGACGTGCTTGGACGGTCGGTCGTCCGTATGAGCTCCTGGTGAGTAGCCCGTAGGATAGTCGAATGTGATAGTCCTACCGAAGGCGCGGGGCGTGTCGGCGGCTCGGGAGCCGACGGCGGCGAGTCGGCCGCGCGGCGCGGGGCTTTGACGGCCGGTGGCGAACTTGCTGACGAAGTGCCGGTGCAGGGAGGATTCCCCTCAGGCGATCATTCATCGTGTTTCTTCTTCTCCGAGTGAGCCGATGAAACCGCAAGACGTGGTATGTCAAAGGGGCGAAATTCCGGGGATTTTTATGTTTCGGTCGAACGGTCTTAAAGGGTCTAAGCGCGATGCCCTAAAAAAAAAAAACACCGGTGATAGCCTGCGACGGGAAGAATTACCTATCGGCATTACGCGCGGCTGCCGGTTGTCATGGTGCGGGCGAGGGGTCGCTGCTTTGGATAGCGATTGCAAGGAGTACCTCGCCTTTTCGCGGGTTTGGCGGGTGCATCCTGGGGCATTGCCATCTGATCTTATTCCGCACGGCGGCGAGCAGGCGCAGCGGTTGTGGCATTTGGGGAATCTTTCTACACGACCCGCATGATTTAATTCGCCAAGCGTTGAGCCGCCATGCATTCGAGGGCAGGCGTTTTTTTGTCACCAGCGGGGCGGAGTCTACGAGGCGCGTGCAAGTTGGCCGCGGCTTCGCGGGCAGCAGGGGCGGGAAGAAATGGAATATCGTCTCGCTGCACAGATCTTTCATGGCCGCACGCTGCGATGATCGCGGCGACGGGAATCCTGCGTATCCGCGCCGGCTTTGGCCGGACGTGCCTGTGTTTCGTGCATGTGGACGGCGTGATTTGGCGAAGCTGTAGGCGGTCGGTCCGATGACGAACGCGGGGATCATCATGGAGCCGACTCAGGGGCGAGGGTGCGTCACGTTTAAACCAAACCCGGCGGACTATCCGGCTGCTAGTCCCGCCGGGTAAACGTTGACGCCCCCCTCGCCCGTGAATCGGCTCCATGCTGATCCCCGCCGTCCCTCGTCATCGACCGCCGCCTTCCAGCTTCGCAAAATCCCGCCGTCCACATGCACTAACCCCGCACTTTTCCGGCCCAAATCCGGCGCGGTACGCCGGATTCCCCGTCGCCCGCGACTCATCGCCAGCTGCGGCCATGCAAGCTCTTGTCAGGAACGTATCTTCCCTTTCTTCCCGCCCCCCTGCTGCCCGCTAAAGCCCGCGCCAACTTGCACTCCGCCTCGTTCCCTCCGCCCGCTGTGACAAAAACGCCTGACCTCGATGCATGGCGGCTCAACGCCTTGCGAATTCATCGCGGCGTCGTGTAGAAATTATTCCCCACATGTCCACACCCTCTGCGCCTGCCTTCGCCGGCCTTGCGAATCAGATCCGGTGGCCATGCCCCAGATGCACCTGCCAAATCCCGCGACAGTCGAGGTACTCCTTGCCTCGCTTATCCCAAAGCCGCGCCCTCGCCCTCACATGACAACCGGCATCCGCGCGTAAGTGCCGATCAGGTACTTCTTCCCGTCCTGCAGGATATCACCGGGTTGGGCACGACCTATAGACTCTTTTTAAGACCGGTCGACCGACAACATAACAAACTCCCCGAAAATTTCGCCCCTTGGCCATTCCCCGTCTTTGCGGTTCATCGATCACTCGGAGAAAACCGCATGAATGATCGCCCGCATGGGGAATCCTCGGCACCTTCACCATCGCCCGCCAGTTCGCCACCGCGGCACCGGCCTCGCCCGCGGCCGACTCGCCGCCGCGGCTCCCGCGCCGCCGACACCTCCCTCGCCTTCGCTCAGACTTCACATCCACTATCTACGGCTCCTACCATGAGCTCATCGACGACCCGACCGGTCAAGCCGTCTACAACTCCTCCCCAACAACCTGACACTCGAATGGACCATCAAGCTCTGGACGCCGGCAAACCGTCCTCTGCGAAAAGCCCTTCGCCTCGAACCTCGCCCAAGCCAGGAATGTTCGACATCGCCCGCGCCACGGCACAGTCCTCGTCGAGCCTTCATGTACCTCACCCACCCCTCACCCATCGCCGTCCATTCAGCCTTCAACGCCGGCGCGATCGCCAAGTCCGCCCTCATCCGCACCATCTTCTGCCTTCAAAGTTCAGCAAGTGGCCAATCAACAGCCGCTTCAACCTCGCATTAGACGCGGCGTCATCAGGGACGTCGGCTGTTACGGCGGAAACTTCTCCGCCTCTTCGCCGCCGCCGAGCCTTCACACATCCAGCTTCGTCCCACCTCAACACAAACCGGCGACAATCGCCGCCGGCACCCTCGTCTTCCCCACGCATCATCGCCACCTTCACTGTCGGCATGACGTCCACGCCGACAACAACCGCTCCATCTCGGCAGCGAAGGCTACCATCGAAATCCCCTTCCCCCTGGAAACCGCGGCCACACGGCTCACCGTCACCGATTGCCCGCTCCACCCCACCCAACATGGAAAACCCACCATCAAATCCCCACCCCCGCGCGAAACGAAAACCATCACCGTCGATGCGACTCTACGGCCCTCGAGCCGACGCCTTCGCCCGCCACCGCCCTCGACGGCGCACCACCCGCCTTCACGACCGAAGATACGCTGGGAACTCAGCGCGGTCCATCGATGAGCTTTTTTTCGCCAACGGCCGTCGGTACCTGATCGTGGCGCGAAGCTCGGCATGGAGTCGGCCTCGCGAGCCGCGAAGCAGCTCTGGCCCCGCGACGAGATCGTCGCCAGGCCGAGAGCCTCGCGGCGATAGCGCGGCAAGATCACTATCACCTAGGACGTGGCCTAGGCGTGAAGGGCGCCGCGTGTACTGCTGACGCGACGTCTGGGTCTCGATGGGCAGGCCGACGATGTCTTTCGAGCGGGATCGAGCTGCTCCTCCTTAAAACCAGGGGGTCAACGCAGAGCCATGTCCGCGAGCGTCAACCCCGACATCAATTCATGCACTGCTGCCGGCGTTCACAACACCGACACTCAGGTCGGCACGGAATCTTCGAGAAGTTCTGGATGGACGCGCTGCGAGTTTGACCGATGAGGTCTTCGAGTCGCCCGGCGTCCGAGCGTCTTCGACTAGGCCGAGAACCGGCTGCACACGATCAAGGCGGTCATGGTCCGCCACCATGGGAGCTTATCAGGCGAATCGTCGCCGCCCTCGGGATTCAACGCGCTCCCTTGAAAGAGCCGCGGGAACCGCTGACCGCGGACACCAGGCGCGCGAACGCTCGTGTGGGCGTGCCGCTCGCTCGCACCGCTCGCGCTCGACCCACGAGCTCGTCATCTCGCACGGGAACGGTCCGCAGGTGGTCCTGCTCGCCCTGAGGGTCTGGCTCTTACGAAGCGCGTCGAGCCCTATCTCTCGACCTGCTTCGTCGCCCGAGACCCGATGGATGATCGGCTACCTGCTCCAGCCGGAGCTCGGCACGAGTTCCCTTCGAGACCCGACTGGCGACGCCTGCTTGACGCTTAGCAGGTCGATGCGGCGGACCCGGCCTTGCGGATCCGACCAAGCCGATCGGGCCGATCTACCCGAAGGACGAGGCCGACCGCATCGCGCGAGAAGCACTGGCTTCAAGCCGGACGGCGACAGCTTCCGGCTGTCTTCCCTCTCCCCGCCGCAGCGGATCTTCGGGCTGAGCCGATCGAGTGCTGTCGACAGCGCGGCTCTTCCTTTGCTCCCTAGGCGGCGGGATTCCGGTGATGTATGTCGACACCGGTCCCGGCCGGGCGGCGGCTCGTCGGCGGTCGAGGCGGTAATCGACAGGATCTTGGCGAGCGCGGTGCTCGCTGCTGCGATCGGCGCACAGGCGCTGCGAATCCTCACCGCACGTCGCCGCCGTCTACTCCGACGGGGCAGCCGAAGTCGCGGGCCGATCACTCTCGCGACGCCGGAGGCGCTGGCCGTCGAGTCGCGAGGGGTCGATGGGCCCGAAGGTCAAGCCGCCTGCCAGTTTCGTCCAGCAGACCGGCGGGGATCGCGGCGATCGCGCGATCGCAGACGCGCCCGCCTGCTCGGGGCGATCCTGACTCGAATCGTCCTGCATGCCGCGGGTTCGAGCTCGCCACGTCGCGTAGAGGGAACCGTGAGAGCGCTACAGATCAAGAACCATCGGGAAGGTTTTCAATCGAGCCGCTTCCGGTTCCAGCCCGGGTCGATAGTGTGCCGAACGGGACTTCGACGCCGGGCCTTCAAGGCCGGCATCACCAAGAAGCGCACGGCCGCGACCTGCTGACGCAGGGCCCGACGTGCCTCGCCCCCCCCCCCGCCTACCAGGAACGGCTCGCGGCGAACGAACCCCACGGGCTGCTCGTCGTGCTTGCAGTCGCTCGCCTCGCCGGCAAGACGGCGGATCGAGCACGTCATGAGCGGCGTCAACCCGCAGGCGTCAAGGTGTGGAGCTTCAAGCAGCCGTCCGCGGAGGAGCTCGACCACTACTATCTGTGGCCTTCACCCAGAAGCTTCCCGGTCCGCGGCGAGATCGGATCTTCAACCGCTCGTACTACTAGGAGGTGCTCGTCGTCCTGGTCCACCCGATATCCTCGACCACCAGAAAGCTGCCGATAGAGGCCAATGAAACGGCGTCTGGCAGCGCCGGGTACCGCGAGATCAACAACTTGGAGTCGCCACCTCGTCGAGAACGGCCTTCCGCATCGTCAAGCTGTTTTTCTCAACCTCTCTAAGGAGGAGCAGCGCTCCGCTTCTTGCGGCTCTGCGACCTGCCCGACCACAAACGTAAGTTCTCCGCCGGCGACGTGCGCGAGCGGGAGCACTGGCGAGTACCAGATTGCGTTCCTCGTGAGGCGCTCTCGCATACAGCACCGACTGGCTCCGTGGGTGGGTGATCCCGCCGACCGCAATGGTTCGCGCGGGATCGCCGTCGCCTCCGTGATCGCCCAGGCGCTGATCGAGCTCGACCCGCGGTTCCACACCGCGACGAGGAATCGAACCGCTACTGCTCGAGTGCAAGCGGAGCTGCTTGGCCCCAGACCCACGCCCCTCCGGGCGCGGCCGGCCGACCTTCCAGACAGCTCGTCTGCTCGAGCGACGTGCCGAGAGTCTGAGGTCGCCCGGACTGTCAACGCACAGGAGGGAGACGAGTATGGCCATGACCACGGAAGCTCCCGCGTTCTGATGTATGCGTTGGCGCCCTACTACGCGCGCAAAGCCTCGACTTCACCCGATCCGCGGCCTCATCGCTACCGAGCGGCGGCGCGTCCGCGTCGACCGTGCGAACAAGTTCGCCTAGCGCTACCGAGCCGCGTTGCGGGCCTTCTTCCTCCGTACCTGCGACCCGATGCCTATGTTCTTCTCTTCGCCGCGATCGGCAGCCTCTAAACCCGCTCAAGCAGCTTCGGCCACCGGCCTCGTCCGCTCTTTTCCTACTCTGTTCACGCCTGCTCGGTCTGCGCCTAGGAGGGCAAGTCCGCATCGGCCGTCCCGCCCTCCAGAAGATGATGATCATCAAGGCGCGCGGGCGCCCGCGACGGCGAGCTCCTCCAATCCGGCCGAGCAGCTCGTACCGGGCGACATCGTCGCGATCGAGGCCGGCCGACTTCCGTGCCGCCGGTACGAGGCGCCTGCTCGCGCCGTGAGCTCGAGGTGGCGGAGTCCGGCGCTGACCGGCGAGATCTGCCGTGACGAAGGGCGTCAGGCCGTCTCCACGCCCGACACGCCACTCGCGACCGACGCGACATGGTCTACATGACACGAACGTCACTCGGGGCGCAGCTGAGTTTCGTCGTCAACCTCGACCGGAGGGCGGACCGAGGTCGCACATCTCGCACATGTGCAGCGGTCAGGAGACAGCGACACTCCGCTGACGTCTGCAGCGCAAAAGCTGAGCCAGCCAGTCCTTTTCATCTCCGGCTTCGGCGGCGCGATCTCGATCATCCTCAACTCGTCGCGCGGCGATAGCTTCGACACGGTCTTCAAACCGGGCGATCGCCGGCGCAATTGCGGCGATCCAGACCGGTCTCCCGCGGTCGTCACGACGATCCTCTCGTACGGCACGCAGATCTCGCCAAGGCGAACGCGATCTGAATCAGCTGCGCTCGCCGAGACGCTCGTCTCCACCTCGCGATCAACTCGGACAGAGGGGACGCTGCGCTCAACAATATGAACGGCGTTTGCTGACTACCCGGGCGCCGCGTACGCGATCTCGGGCACCGGCTACGCGACCGAGGGCTGGGATCAAGCCTGTCTTCGGCCACCCGAGTGCAGCTCGAGCAAGTTCCTGCTGCCGATGGCGCTCTGCCAGCCGCCCGCGGGCGTCACGGGACGCGAGCTGATCGCCGACCGACGGAGGGCGCAACTCGTCCGTCTCGTCCCTAGAAGGGCGGCCCACGGTCCCTTCACCCGCGAGCGGTACCCGCGCCTCGCCCACTGCTTCGACACCGCCACCAGCTGATGGCGGGACCTTCCCGGATGCAGGACCAGGACGGCACGACTCGTCCGCGCGCTGTCTCAAGGGCGCTCCCGACCAGCTGCTCGCGCGCAGCGACGCTCAGGCCCACCCGGAGGAACTCTCGATCGTCCGCGGTCGACGAGGACTTCCGGAAGCGCTACATGTACGAGAACGAGCGGCTCGCGGGCTCAGGGGCTGCGGGTCATTGCGTACGGCCCGGAAGGACTTCGAGCCGGCGACTTCTCCCCTCGGCCGACCTCCTGCCGTCCTCGACGTCTCACCATGCTCGCGCTCGCGGCATCGTCGACCCGGCGCGGCCCACCGCGAATCGGCGAATCGCGACGGCGAAGTCGGCGGGGATCCGTGTCCGCATGATCACCGGCGACCACGCGGTCACCGCCGCGGCGATCGCGCGGGAGCTCGTCATCGAAGGCCGCGCGATCACGGGCGCCGAGTTAGGCGCGTTTCTCCGACGACGATCTTCGACGTGCAATCGACGACGTGGGCGTGATCGCGCGCGTCACGCCCTGAGCACATGTCCCGCCTGTCGAGTCGCTTGAACGGAAGGCAACATCGTGGATGACCGGCGACGGCGTCACGACGCCCCTGCGCTTAAGAAGGCCGCAGTCGCAATCGCGATGGGATCACCGGCACCGAGGTCGCGCAGGAGGCCGCGGCGTGATCCTCACCGACGACAACTTCGCCACGATCGTCAAGGCGGTCGAGCTGGCCGCGGCCTTACGACAACCTGACAAGTACATCCTCTTCCCGATGGGCGCCCTTGTCGGCCTGATCGTGACCCGTTCCTCGGCGCCAGCATCTTCAACTCGTCGCGGCGTCCGTT
>Ga0179591_1326006_pt1 | contig 12867 bp, 18 predicted proteins | sample CZOMad2_1_08_16f_FD_182891 | JGI IMG/M metagenome (GOLD analysis project Ga0179591, IMG submission 182891) | Vadose zone soil fungal communities from Angelo Coast Range Reserve, California, USA - CZOMad2_1_08_16fungal (PacBio error correction) | ecosystem: Environmental > Terrestrial > Soil >...
GCTTAGAAGGGGCCGGAGTTATCAACAAGACCAAGGCCTTAGGAAGATAAGAGGACATTATAAAAGGGGGTTACCTGGGCAAATGGGCGGGGGTGGTACTAAAATCTTTGTCATCTACCGGAGGCTGCAAGGGTAGCCACTTGGTCACGGGTTGGAAGAAGGCCCTGTGGTATTAGCGTTATGGGTTTTTGGCAGAAAAAGTGGAAGAATGGTTTTTGAGAAAAGGGTAAAAAAGGATGGGGAAAGATTAAACAAACAAGTCAAGAAGGAAAAAGAATTTTGCTTAATGGGAAGGTCTGTGGGCTGGATAATTCGGTATCAGGCGGCCTTCAAGTACGAAAGAAAAACCAACCGTCAACGGGGGATGGGGTCCAAAGCCCCCGGAGGCCCGTCTTGGGGCACCAGACCGGCGCCTGTGGGGTGAGACCGTCGATCAGGAGGGCGTTCCCAAAGCGCGGAGAAAGGTAATGTATCACACGAGTTGGGAGAAAGGGAAGATCAAGTTCGAAACAGTTTGGGTAACTATCATTGAGAATGATGGGGGCATTCAGGAAGAACGGCCACCTCTGACGACCAGCACCAGGTGGCCCACAACAAAAACCAACAACAGGGGGGGGGAGAAAGAGCTGATGTCATTACTTCCTGTTAAGGGTCATGTGCCATCACTCAACGAAAAAAAAGCGTACCACTGGGGATCCCGCTTCCGTACTTCAAGGGAACAATGTGGAAATAATAAACTTTCTGGGAAAAGTGAAAAAAGGAGAAAAGAAGGAAGAAGGGCTGTTGATTATGATCGGGGGGTGTCATATAAGAGGACATGATAACGGTCAAGTGTGAATTCAAGAAATTAAGGGAACAAGTTGTAAGTCACAAGAAAAAACTTCGTGGTGGTTTGAAGGGGGAAGGTCAGAGGGGTATTTTCCGAGGGACCCTTAAACAATACTACCTTACAAACCTGAACCATCGGCTTATATATCCCAGATTGTTAAAAAAAGAAGAAGAAAGAGAATAGATCTTGACTAAAAGCATTCGGATCGGGGGCTTGGAAAAAATTCTTGGTCAAGGAATGTTAAGGCCTTTCCACACCAGAAAACCGGAAAAATCGCAACGGATACGAGGTCAGAGGTGGCAATGGGGCCTTATGAGGAGGCAGGCTATCCAGATATGATGAGGGGGAATGGAGATCGTGGCACGGACCGGGGGGGGCTTAATATAATCATGTAAAAGACTGCCCTGGTATCATAAAGCGGGTTGTTGGAAAAAAAAAACTCAAAAAAGGGAGGAAACCAAATAACCAGGAGCCCCAAAAAGAGAGGGGGGAAGGAGCAGCCATCAGATTGGGATAACCTGAGGGAATTCAGGCCTTCCAGACAAAAAAGTAAACCTAAAAAGGAAAAACCAGAACATCAGTGGATTGTTTGGCCAAAAACCGAGAAAGATTTGGTTCTGACGAAACAGAGTCGGTGGACAGCGTAAGAGAGAGGGAGGGTAAGGACAGGCCAAGGACTAGGCTGCCTTGTAAACTTACAACTATAAATAGAGAAGTTGGCAAGTTCCGCGAGTTCGGAAAAAGAAAGGGGCTCCAAGAATCCGCTGGATAAACCGGGGACCAAAAGAAGGAACCTCAACAGAGAGAGTCTCCCGTCTAAGTCAAAACCAATACACAAGCCGGAGATGGAATCTCAAGCCATTGGCGCAAAAAACGACGGCAACCATCACATTCTAGGGGGACTTGAGCGGAGCGATGAAGGAGAGTGGAAACAATAAATCGAGGCTTTTTTCTCAATCTGCTTCCCGTCTGTACGGGGGACGGTCATCCAGAAATGGAACCCTGGAGGTCTTACGCATGACAACAAACACTAGAAATCTGAGTACGAAGAAAAGGGACACAATGGGGAGAAGTCCCATCTCATAGAATCGGTGTTGGAGCTGGCAAGAAAGGTGGATAAAAAATTAAAAACGGAAGAAAAGAACGTTATAGCGTAGATTTCTGGACAAAGGCATTCCATAGGCATCGACAAACCCCAGAGTTGCCAGTGAATAAAAAAGAAGGAGGGGGACAAGGTAGTTAAAAGATATACAGGGTTATCATACACCAAAGAGGGGGATAGGGGGGGGGAAATAGAAGGACCCTCGGAGCTGGTAGACTTGTTCGATGGCCAGGTGTTCGTAACAGTCAATGATGAGGGTTGAAGGGTAGGGATGTCACGGAAGGCGGCCATCACTCGAAAAGACGGGAAAACAATAGGTATGGGGTTAGGTTAGCCAATTCTGGCCCAGCGAAAAAAAACGAGGAAGCGAGGGGAAAGGGAGACATTTGGTCGTTTATCTGAAAACAAGTGATGCTTTATGGGTTTGGACTGCTAGAAAAGGCCATGTAAACTGGAGAAAGTCACGCTGCCAGACTGGGAAAAAGTGGAAAAAAAAAAATCCTCGCTGGGAGGGGGGGGGAAAAAGAGAAGTAACTGGCTCATAAGGGGATAGGACTTTTTCTCATCTCCAAACTTGCGATGAATGGCGCGTCCCCAGTAAGGTTAGACGCGTGTGGGTTGATGGGAAGAAGGAGGGAAGATGATGGGGGTGGGTATCGGCAGGGATGTCGGAAGCAAAAGAGGGCGGTCTGGATCCTCTTCTTTAATGCCTCTCTGATGGTGTAACGGGAGCAGTATCACAGGTAAAGGACCAGGCGGACAGAAAGGGGCAGGAGGGATCATCCCCCGCGCGACTGGGAGACGAACGCAAAGGGAGATGGCACAAAAGAAAGCACTGGAAAAAGGGAAGGGCGGGGTTTGTTGAAAGGTTTACTTGGTGGGGGTCTGGGGGAAGCCAAATTGCGACAACATGTTGAGTACAGGCCCCATCGGGGCTAAAGCCCAGAGGGTCCGTTTGGGGAGGGGAGGGGGGGGTCCGAGGGGAGGGGGTCAAGAAGTGGGGGGGGTGTTTGAAATGGAGTATCCTTGAGGAAAGGATATATGGGGGAACTGAAGGGTACGGGGCGACTGATTTCACAGGTAGGACCAGCACGCATCAAGTGGGGGATAGAAAAGGGAAATCGCCAGAGAAAGACCAAGGAGGGAACGGAGAGTGCGTTTTCCGGGTGGGGGGTATAGGACAGGTAGAGGACAGAATGTGGGTGGAACGCAGAGGTTAAAGAAGCTAGGAGAAAGCCGGGGAAGGCTTCTAGCGCGTCAGGGGGAAGAAACTAGGGGGGAGCTAGAAAGGAGGAGCTCGAGGGCGTTGGGGGGTAAATGGCCCAACACGAAGAACGATGGGCCTGACTTAGACAACACCGCCGGGGTTCTGGGGGGAAAGGAAAATGTGGGGGCCTGATTAAAGGAAAGGGGGGAAGGGAAAGAGAAGGGCTGTCGGTAGACCGTAGGAAACTGGCCAGGAAGTGGGTTACGGGGTGTTGTTGTGGGTTTACTGAAGACGACGGCCAACCAGAATGCCGGAAACGGGGAGAAAAGTCGGAAAAGGGAAAAGATTCGGGGACAGGGAAAAAAAGGGAACGACCGGGAGCAGGGGGCTGCCGGGAGAGGTTAGGTAAGAAAATCACAATTAAAATGCAGCCAAGCAGGGTCCGGGGTTGGGAGGGGGAGGGGGTCAACATTTGGACTGGTAGGAAGGGGGAGCCGAAGGTAAAAGGGAAAATACTTTCAAAAGTCAAACAAGGAAGAAAGTCTGAAGGGAAAAAGCCACTCTGATGACCTACTGTGTTCTGAAACGGAGATTGCCTCGGCAGGCGGGGGGGGACGGCAGCCTGATCTGAAGGGGTAACAAAGGGTGGAAAAAAAAAGAAGGGGTTCCGTCTGTGAACACAATTCTCAAAAAGAATTGGAACGTTTTTTCAAGTCAGGGCGCTGCAGGCGGACGGGGACACGGGACTTTCTATAAAGCAGACTGAAACTAAAAAAAAAGAGTAAAGACAGGGGAGGGGATGGAGAGGGGGGGGAAGAATGGTACCAAAAAGAACCGTTTGCCAAAAGGGGTTGATCAACCCCATTTAGAAAGTTCGGAAATAAAGCTAAACCTGCCGATCTTAAAAAGGACGGACAAAGGGGGCACGTAGCAGGAGAAGTAGGAGAGCGGAAAAGTTGAACCTTCGAGAAACAAAAAGAAACGGGATGAATGTGTGAATTCGACTTGAGTGGGGGGGGAACTCACAAGAACCTTATCATTAGCTCAACAACAAGGAGAGAGTTCTGCGAATGATCAGGTAAGAGTGTACATAAAAAAGAGGCAAGCGAAGCCGGGAAAAATCCACATTGGCAGAAGGGGAGGGGGGTGTTCACGAGGCAGGAAGACTTTGGCAGAGGAGCCGAAGTCTCATGGAAGGAAGGAGGCGAAGAAAAAGCGACCCCCAAGGGGGGAAGTAGGCGTCATGCCAGAAGGGGGGGGAAGAAAGGGTGTGACCACATTTGGGGAAGTCTGCGGGATGTGGGCCAGGGGTCATTCACACGGTACCAAAGAAGATAAAGAGGGTTTATCAGCTTGGGAAGGGAAGGCGGAGGGGGAGGAGTAGAGCGGAAGGGCAGATAACTTGGACCCACAAGAACTAGGGGGAGTGCGGGAAAACATAACGTCGGGGAAAAAGGTCTTTAACACACGCTGAGGGGGGGGGGAAAAAAAAGACCAAAGGGGGAGGGTTGTAGTTGGAACCCGCTTCTCAGAAAATGAGGAAGAGTTGAAAAAAATATAATCATAAAAGACCACCAGGAAGGAAATTGATCCTGGGTTGTGAAGGTATGCCTGTGGGGAAAAGAGAGACCGTCGGAACAAAAGCCAGATGGGGACCGCATTCCCCGCAAAACCCAGGGAGAACATACGTATGGAGGCAGTAGTACGGGGAGGGCACTTAAAGAAACGGGGAAACATCGCCCCAGAAGAGGGAAAAAAAAATGGCGACAGGCCTTTCTTCAATTTGACAAAAGGATCCTGCGGTTAGTGGCAACTTGCCGACGGAGTAGCCGTGCCGTGCCTGAGGAGGTGGGAGGGAGGGCTAAGGAAGGGGGGAGGAGAAGAGACGATTCGGTACACGATTGGGAAGAAAGGGGAAAGTTATACGAAAGGGCACAATGTAATGACAAAGAACCTACGTAGGTGGGTGGTCGAAAGTACAGGGGGGCAAAGACGGGGTCATGGGAAAAGAAAGGGGTCTTAACACCACTACCAGGACGCGAAGCCTAGACTGGGAAGCTATAACAGGTTATTCAAGAAGAAAGGGAGGCCAAAGACATGAGAGGAGACCAACAATTCTTTCATAACTCTGGGGCCAAAATTCGGGATGATTTAAAGATCCTTGGGACCCTACCAGGGAAAAACCCGCCATAGTCTCAAGGGATAAGGAGGGAACTGATTGAAATAAAGAAGTCGTGAGAGGAAGGAGGGAGAAAGGCGTTAAAATGGGAAAGGGATACTCATGGGGAGGGTGAAGTCTAGAAGGTGCCGGGGACAGGATCAGCCAGAGGGGTGTTTGGTAAGAAAAAAAAAAACCGGGAGAAAAACAAGTATACCCCGAGGAAAAAAAAACGAGAAACCTTAACACACGGCCACGCCAGAAATTTCTGTAGCGCAGTTGAACAGAACAAGAAACCAGGACCAGGACCAACTCAGGGGGCCCGTGGGTGGGAAAAGAGGAGGAGAAAAAACTTGGGGGAGGGACGAACTCTCTTGGGTCTCCAGTCTCGCGGCTTTACAAAGGCCTAATCAATAAGGCCTGAATTTACCGCATCACAGAAATAAGGGTGAAAGGGAAGAGGAAGGGGAATAAGCCATCTAGCCCTCTGGGGGAGTCAGAAAATCCTCAGATACTCACGCATATGGACTGATCAAGACACACCCTACCGTGCAGAAAAAAGGAGAAGGAAGAAAAGGAAGGGAGAAAAAAGGTGGAACGCATCCAATCAGATCTCGTCTTGTATACATGAGGGCTCTTAGTGTCCCCCATGAGGGGGCCTACGCCAAAATCTGAAATCCAGGAGGAAGGGGTGAAAGGGGAAAAAAAGGAAAGAAGTGAAAAAAAGGGGGAGATTAAGCAGCAAACATCACAAAGAGGCTTCCTTGATAAGCCTGGTCGCGTCCCAGCCAGACGGGTGGTTTAAGATTGAAATGTCTCAACCCTAACAAATACCCGGACCTAGTGGAGAGAGTGTACTACGGATGGGAAATTCATGGCTACCCATCAAACTCAGAAAAAAAAGTATTTGAACCGTGTCGAAAACAAATTCTTTCAGCATCCCGATGTTGAGCGAGAGAAAACAACACGGGAGAGAGAAAGAAATCGGAGGAGAGGGGGAAAAGGCTTGTTCGTCACTTTTTGTTCTGGAATCTTAGGAGGGTTGGGTATGCCTGGGGACATGAATCTGGGAAAGAAGAGAAAGGGAGCGACACGGGCCTGGTCGTGGGTGTAATGGGGACAACCATCTGGCCAGTGCAGACAAAGCTCAGCGGACTGACATAATTGTGAAGTATAGTAAGAGGGAGAGGGGGGGGTTTTGGAAAAAGGAAGACGAGACAGGGGGGAAATCTTGATTCCTTCAACGGTACAGGGGGAAAAACTCATCAGTGGCTGGGGGAATATTACTTCAGCGCAAGAGGCTACAACCCTGAGGTAATTGCTGGTCGGTAAAGGAGAAAATTTGGAGAAGGAAGGCGAAAGGAACGGGGGGAGGGGAAGTTCGGGGTGGGGGGACTTGAGCATTCAGAAATATTTGGGATCTGCGGGATGGGGTATTAAGAGCGCTTGGCGCCGCTGGGAGGGGGAAAGCCTCAGGCAGGAAGGGGCACCGGAGCGAGGGAGAAGGGTTAAGTAAACATTCATCATAGAGGTGTTCGGGAAATGATAAGAAAAAACCGCGACGCGAGAAGGCCAACCGCGATGGCGCGCCAAAAAGCGGTCGCGAAATCTGGGCCCACAAAGGAAAAAGGGGGGTGAGGGGGGTTTGTGGGAAGGGGAAGTGAAGGGGGGGTCTGGCAAGACCACGGGCGCTCAGGTTTAGGGTAGCTAGTGGCATAAAGGACAGTAAGTCGGGTGGAGAAGGGGATTGGGAGAAAATTTTTTGGTAACATAAAAACATGAAGAACTAGGAGGATGAGGGGCTGCTGGTATTAGGCAGGAAGGACATACAGGAAACCAGAGCATAGACGGATGACTCAAAAGGCCTTCACGGAAAAGCAAGGGAAAGGAGTAGACGGGAGGGAGGGGGAAAAAGGGGGTAGGGGAGGGGAAAGGAAAGAAAATTTTGCTGAATAGTTAGTCAACAAAGCTGACTTGGGGATGATTCTGGCTCTTCTCGCGGACTGTGAGACTCTGGGTAGATCTATAAATCAAGAAGGGAGGCTAAAGGGGGAAGGTAGGGGGGGGGAAGGAAAAAAAGGTAAACGTACGTTGACCCAGGACGCACAATTGGGTGATTGTGTACAACCTTGTGCCTTAATGAAGGGACGACCCGTTTCTAATAGCGGAGGGCTTGAAAGCGAGTCCTGTGAAAGGGAAAACAATGAGAAAAGAAAAAACCGACTAACGACAAAGGAGAGGGAGGTCGCAATGGGTTGGGAAACGACTTCCGGACATTTAGTTACATAAGGGAAAGATACTGGTATCCTGTTGTGGGTAAAAGAACTGGTGCGAGGGGAGGGGGATGTAGCAAATGAAACCCGTAATTACTGGCACAGCTCGCCAGGGGGGTTGGCACAGGTGGGGGAGGGTGGGAAAAAGGGGCTGTTCAAAGCATGTTGAGCAAGGAAGGACGTACGATAAGGGTCGGAAAAAGGATCAAGGGTGAAAATGGGGGGGTGAGTCTCGAATTCTTTCGTTTTGAGGGGAATCAGGAGGAACAAAGAACAAAAATTGGTATTTTTTGCATGACGGCGGAAGAGTGGGGAAAGGCCACCTTGATCTGCAGGGGTGGGAAAAAAGACTTTGGAAAAAAAGGGTGAAAAAAAGGGGGAAAAAGAGGGGAGGAAATGTCTCAAAGCCTTTACGTTGGGTTAAAAAATCCGTAACGAAGCAAGCCGATACACCTGATTTCTATCCACCCAGGAATGCACCAGCGATAAAATCTTAGAGAGGGTGAAGACGTGGGGGAAAAGGGACCCACAAAAAACAGAAGACAGGGACCAAGGGGAAATTGGGACGGATAATAATCCTCGGAAACACTTAACGGCTCTTACCACATGAAAGGGCAATACATGACGTAAGTTCAAGCTCGCTGAATGCTGCATTATCGGGAAAAAGAAAGAACAGGAAAAAAGAAAAAAGGGGAATTGCAAAATCGAAGAGGGAAGTTGGTGGAACTAGGAATGATCATTACCTTCATAGAGAGGACAAACAAAAACTGGAAGGGGAGGGTAAGAGATGCTGCCTTAAGGAAACCGGATTTCCAAAAACCACAAGCAGGAGAACTCAGGGAGAAAAATGGGTGAAGGAAGTGGTTTTCTAAATAATCGTTTGAAAGAAGAAGTCAGTCATGTCCAGAGAAAAGGCGTGAGCCAGAGGACAGGTGGATGACGACTGGATTGAAAGGAGATGGGGTGGGGGCTAAAATAGGGGGGAGTTGGTATGTTTTCCAGAATTCAAAAACCTGAAACAAACGATAATAATTTGAAGGAAGGTCTGGCTGGTATATAACCAGGGAGGGTGTAGAGGAGGAACTGCAATTCCTACTTGAAAACCAAACCATAGGGGAGGGGGGGAATTTCATTCCACCTATAAAAAGGTCACACCCGGATTGGGCACGGAGTTGTTGACACAGAAAGAGGCAGTTCACCCCCCTCTGCGTCTCAAAGAAGGTCTGAAGGAAAAGGGGAAAAAGAGGAAGCTCAGGGGACGACCACCTTGGGGGAAGGAATTAATCAATTTAGAAATTATCGGGCCGGGCCCACGGTCGGACACCAAAAGATGGCCAGACCAGCAAAATGGGTGAAAAACAGAAAAGAAAACAAATAAACCAGGAAGCTTACTGCAATTATGATGTTTAATGAGGAATCGCAACGTCCAGCGAAAAAGGGCACACTGGGCTCAAGTCAGTCATCATGTCACGGTTGACATGTCTCCTATAGTTAGGGGAAAACCAGTTTGGAAAGAGGGACACGTGAAGAAAGGAGAGGTGGGAGGAGGTAAGGAATCTAATTGCCAGGCCTAAAAAAAAAAGGATCCGAAAAGCGTATGAGGAGAACTTAAGTACTTCATTAAACTGCAAGGAACCTGAAACAGAAAAAAACCTACGGCGGTGGGTGTTCGAAGTAAGGGGACATAGTTAATTTGAGGGGGGGTTCGCTGGGGATCAAGGGAACCACAAAAGTACCTCTAAAAGTCCTCGGCTGTAGGAGGCCGAAGGTAGGAAAGTAAGCGAGGAGAAGGAAATAAGAGAGGCATAAACAGCATCTTCTTTGAAAACAGGATCAAAAATTAGGGGAATAGTTAAGGGAAGTCCCCTAACCGGGGAAAACGCTCCCTGCTAAGAAAGTTCCCCCGGAGTGTCCAAAAGGAGCCTTCCTGAGACTTAGAGACGGCAGATGAGAGGAATGGGGAGACCACAGTGAGACAGGGGGAGAAAGAAAAAATAATCATGTCTCGCCCGGTCAGGAAATGGATCATCCACGTTTTAGTTTAGAACAAGGTTAGAAACCTTAGACCCAGAAGCCCGAACTAAAGACTTTATCAGGGGGGGGAAAAGATGGGAAAAGAAGAAAGGGAGGCCTGGAAAAGTGGGAAGGGAATTACAACAAACCACCCAGTCAAAACTCATTGAAAGGCCAGCTGCGGGACATTTGGCGGCAGCGCCATCAATCGGGGGCAGTCACGAGAAGTCAGCGCTGGGGGGGGAGGGAAATGTAGGAAAAAAAGCTATGAGCAGGAAATTTAACCTCCAGATAAGCTCACGTTTGACAAATTTCAAAAAGTCTTTCAAAAAAAAGGCCAATAGCGATCAAGGAGGGATAGACCATATAATAAAGTCAGAACCAGCATATGGAACTGCTAGGTTAAAAGTCAAAGAACACCCGAGAATACGGTGAAACCTCATGTCTTCGGCATCAGGCGCTTAGGTTCTCAATAAACTTGAAAAACGAAAATCCAATCGCGGAGAAGATGGCTGGCGGAGGACTTCTGAGGAGTTACGAAAAAGTGCTGATAGGAGGCGGGGGATCCAGGAGGAAGGAAACTGGCAAGCTTGAGTAGACAGGGACAAAGGAAGACTCCAAAGCAATTCAAAACCCAGAACCCAAAAAGCGAATCAGAATACACTTGAAACATTTGAGCATAGTCTAGGAAATAGCATAGAAAGGGGGGTGAGGATTTCAGAGGGGGTCTGTCAGGAAAAAACCTTAGTAGCCTAACGACCGCGGGTCAATAGAGGGGAGGGAGGGGAAGGAAAAAGGGGAAGGAATAATGCGAAGGTCCTATTAAGAGGAAAAAATAACAATATTGACCAGAGGACAGGCGCCTTCCAAAGATGTAAACCAGCGATCCTTCTAGGCGGGTTTATAGCAGAGAAAAAAAAAGCACGTAGGAGGCGTATAAAGAGGGAAAAAGAATTTTCGATTACGTGTAATCTGAAAATGGTGGGGTTGAGGGGGACTGTCGCAATGGGGACTGTCATACTTGTGAGGGAAGCGCATGAGAAAAGGATAAAGAGGGCGAGGGGGCGGGTTGGGGTTAAAGGGGTCAGGCCAGATCCTCAACATCTTCTGGCTGAGTGTCGCTTGGAGCATGGTCACATATGGGCTCGAGGAAGAGGCTTGAGCGGTGTACGGGGTGGGAAAAAATGAGGGAAATATAAAATGGTGCTTGGAGATTAACTTGAACCGGCGCTGACGGGAAAGGCCAGAGTTGGGAGCCACAAAGCGCTGGATTTAAGGAGGGGGGGGGTATAGAAGGAAAGAGAGCGAGGAAATAGGATATGACAGGTCTTAACTGGGGGGTTTTGGTCAGCAGCTAAATGGCTGGGGCGACTATGGGGACGGGTTCCAGTCGGGGTGGGATGGCACGGTGCAGTTCAAAAGAATGATGGGGGGTGGAGGAAAGGGGGGAAAAAAAAGTGTGGGGGTGGACACAAAACCAGGGGGGGGGGTAAAGAAGAATGAAAATTAGTCGGTATCCACGGGGGATGAGAGAAATTGGAAAAGTGGAGTTGGATCAACTCTGGGCAACCTTGGGGCCCCATTACGATGGCGCGAAAGATTTCGCGGATACTGAGCTGTGTATTTCATTGGGGGGATCAGTAACCAAAGGAGGGAAAGGGGGGGGGCGAAAAAGAAAAAGTCGGTGAAGAAAGGAAAGCGTCAGGCGGACTAGGTCCACCACTGGCCAAGTATTTCATCTGGGTGCAAAGGGGGCAGGGAAAGTTTTGGTGAGGGACGGCATCTTGCAGCCTTCAAATTTGCGGGTTCAGTCCCAACATCGATGGCTATAAAGGCTCGAGTGGAGTGGGGTCAGAAGGAAAGTGGTGGTCAAGAAGGGGGGTGTGATACACACTGGTTCTGTAGAACGACAGGGGAAGGGCTTACTCCATTAGTAGGAGGTCCGGACAGGGGGAAGTATTCTTGGGAAATAGCTCCGAGAAAGGGGGGAGCGAGGGTGGCATGAGGGGAAAAGGAGGGGCATAGTTCTAAGAATTCAGTATCTATGTTCGATTCTTGGGGTTTCCTTGAAGGGAGAGAAAATGCAATTGTAACCGCAGAGTGGTATTCAGAGGGACTGGCGTGTGAAGTCAGAGAAGGGAGGGAGAGGAAAAAAGGCGATTGGGAAAGAAGATTTGGTATAGCGATAGCCTGGGGGAAGGGACATGCGGGCGGGGCGGTCATCGTTGATTGGGGTGGGAAAGGAGAAACAATGAGAAACGAAGTAAGAGTTGGAAAGGATGAGGAGAAAGCCGGGTAGCAGGGACATTAACCTTGGTCGGCAAGATTAATTGAGCAGGGGGAACGTTGGCTAGAAGTATGTAGACAACGCTCCGTAGGATGTTACGCCTGGAATTAAAAAGGAATGAACAACGACCGCCCAAAGAAGAAATGTCGCGGGGTGAGGTAAGAACACCCACAAAAAAAAAAAAAAAAAAAAAGAAAAAAAAGCCGGCTCAAAGGGGTGCAAAACTTCGAGGCAAAAAACATTGGCAGCGGACAAGAAGGACCACGGGAGGCAAGGGGTCAGAGAGGGGGGCGCTGGGAAAATCAAGTCACTTCAACCTAGAAAGGGAGGAAGGGGAGGGGCAGGGGAAGGTGTGGGGACTGGTGAGGGGAGGTCATCGGTGGCAGGGAATGGCCGCCGCCGCTACTGGGAATTAAGTCATGGAAAATGCCTCGTCAAAAAAAGTGCTGGTGTTGAGGGAAGAGGAGGAAGTATTTAGTGGGGGGAGGAATAGGATGGTGGGGGAAGAAGGGCGTGTCCGGCCAGGGGGCCTCCAGATAGGAATGGTTTTTCCTACAAGGCCTGTGGGTCTCAAGCAATTTTTCGCAGAGGGGTATCGGGGGGCGTAGGAACTAGAGAAAAAGGCAAGGGAAAAGGTTGGGGCAAGGAGGGAGTGCAATGCCGGAGGTTACCGACTGTAAAATACCATCTGTCATACGCGAAAAAACAATAAAATAGGGGGTAGACGTCGTGGAAGAGGGGTGTATCTGGACACAAAGAAAAAAAAAAGAGAAAAAGCGGGGGCTAATAGGTGCACGTCCTCACTGGTGTCAACTTCGACAAGAAGAGTAAACGGCGCGGCTGGCTCGAAAGGGGCGATCCGGAAAAAAAAAAAAAAAAATCTAAAAGGAAGGAGACGTAAATTAAAGGAAGCGGAAAGAAAAAGTACTGTCCAGGGTCTGATTCTCAGAGAGGAAGTAGGCGTTATCGTAAGCTCCCGGACTCTGTAGAAGCAGCAG
>Ga0179591_1292062_pt1 | contig 12866 bp, 18 predicted proteins | sample CZOMad2_1_08_16f_FD_182891 | JGI IMG/M metagenome (GOLD analysis project Ga0179591, IMG submission 182891) | Vadose zone soil fungal communities from Angelo Coast Range Reserve, California, USA - CZOMad2_1_08_16fungal (PacBio error correction) | ecosystem: Environmental > Terrestrial > Soil >...
GAAATGTAGTCAACTAGCTAAGTAAAGAATCTTATAGGATACTTTAAAGAAAGTGAAGAGGATTCTTTACGGGGATCAGACGGGAAAAATCTTGGAGAGTGATCGCAAGAAAAGGCAGAAGGAAAAAGATAGGAGGGGGGGAAAGCGCATTTCCCGAAGAAATTCGAGAGCAAACGACCGGATGCACACGGAAAGATGAGAAAAATAGGAGATTGTTCACGGCCAAGTTTCCGTCGCAACCCGCTCGGTCAGAAGGAAGTCAAATGAATCGAGGGAAAGCCAATCTAAGAAATAGAATATAGAGGGGGTTGACAGGGGGAATTTAAGGTCTGTGCCGCTCGGGGGAAAAGAGACCGGGAGAGGAGGGTCGCCTCTCCCGCCACTCATCCGATGGTAAAGGGAGAAGTTGGTTGTGAATCCGCGGAGCGCAAAAAACAGCATGTTGAACACTCAGACGCCCTACTCCCGATCGCGCAAAGGTAGTGTTCTGCGAAGGAAAAAGTAGGGGGAAGCGTTACGGTAACTGACCCTTTTTAACTCGAAACGGGAAAGGCAGAGTCGGAGAATTAAGAAAAAAACAGCCTCCAAGTTATGCTGGGAATACCTGCTCGTATCCGATCACGGAAACAGCGAAGAACTCGTCAAACTGGGGGCTTTGGACAATATGAGGGGGGGTCAAATCGGGTCTGGGAAAAAGTATGAGTGCCAAATCTGTCCACACGGAATGCCCATCGCTGTGTGTTCAATTGCAGAAAAGAACAAAGGGAGCTGAACCAAAAAAAAGGATTCACTTCTAAGGAGGAGAACATAAAGCGCCGTCTTCAGTAGCGAAAAGTTTTCCTCCCGCGGAACAACATGTGAGAGAATTAGAGGTTTTCCAGCGGTACAAGACACCCCTTTAAAAAAAAGTAACAAAAAGGATCCACGAGGAAGGCGATGGTGCGACTATCAGATCGAGCGTAGACCCTCGAAGCCGTAAAAGGGACCTGAGTCAGCGTGAGAAAAGAACTCTCGAGAAACACCTTGATAGAAGCGACGCGGAAACAGTCCGGGAGGCCCGCGGAAATCGGAGGGGGGGGGAAGGTATTCAACCTGACAGAAAAAGAAAAAAGTCAAGAAAACAAGAACAATGTCACTGATACGAAATGCAATACCCCATCCCCCGAAGGGGGACTCATTAGGGATCAGCGAGGCTTTCAGGGGTGGTCGGCTCGGGTCTATTATGAGGAAGAACCGCGGAAGAGAAGGTTAGAGTCGATCGGAGCACTCGTCAGGATCGAGCTCTCCCTGTTGTAATCATGGGGTCAGCTTAGAGGATCCCAGGAGATTCTCTCAAGGGGGTTAATTCACCATTGAAAGTGGAAAGATAGGAACCCTATTCCGGTCCAATTAAGGATGAGCAGTACTCGCTTCAGAAAGTCGAGTCTTATCTGCAGGGAAAAAAGAGGCTCAAGTTCTCCGCGCGGGGGGTCTGAGAGCACGGCGGTCCCGAAAGATCTGTCAACCGGGCAAAAGAGAGAGGTAGAGGGGAATGGCGTGGAGTCGGTATTCTAGCGATTTGACTTCAACGGAAGAGGCTAGAAGCAAGTAGTGTAAATAGAATTCCAGGGTCCACATTTGGAGGTAGTGATCTTTTGCGTTGCGTAGTGGGAACCCGAGAGGGGGCTCGAATCAAGCTTCTGGAATAACGTTGGATCTCGTAGGTAGGGATTCTGTGGCGATAAGTGGTTGTAGTTGGTGATAATATTAGAGTAGGGTGGGAGTGGGGAGGTACGGTGGCGGACGGGGGCGAGGGAGACTCCTGCGGAGGAGGGTGTGGTAGGTTGGGTGGGCTGCCGGGCAACGGAGTTGGGGGAGATCACGGCGAGTGCCATAACCGCAAGGGCCTTCACGAGCAACCACGTTCTGTGGAACCCCAAGAAAGTTATCCTCGTGGCGGGGGTGGCTTGCGTGGTGGGGAGTAACTAAGAAAATGCGTTGGGGGTTGGCTGGCTTGTCACCAGTATGTGGAACTTTTGGCAAGATGGTAGAGTGTTTTCACAGTCATCGGAGTTTTATTGGTTTGGTTGGGCATGTAGGGTGGAGGGTTGGTTAGGTGGAGTCCTGTAGTGGGATTGGAAGTATGGTTGTTGATTTTACACTATTGTGTGAGTGATCTGTCTGGCTGAATGCGGAAGGTGATGGCAGAGTGTGGTGCTCTTGTAAAACATTTTTGGGGTGTTTGAGTGTCATCGTCGAACAAGAGGGGCAGTGGGTTGGGGGGGGCGTTCGAAAATGGGTCTGGATCGGTGGTGTGGGGGTATTGGGGGGGGTGGGGGGAAGACAGCCGTGGGTTTGTGTAAGTCGGTGGGTGGTTGGTGGGGGAGGCCACAAGAGTCAAAAAAGGATGGCGCGTGTGAACGGATGTTCAGGGAAAGTGGGCCCAAAGAGCCGAGGACGAACGACAGTGAGTAGCCAGGGAGCTTTCGGGAGTTAGGGCGTGTCGAGAAAAGAGCGACACGTAGGAAGGGAAGCTAGAATGGGGTTGTAGGAGGTAAGTGAAAGACTTTGGGGTGAAAGAAGAGGGGGGGTTGGGGGGGTCGGGGTGGGTAGGTATCAGGTGTTTGAGGAGTGTGGGGGGGGCTGGCCCGAGGTGCGTCAAAGGGCGGGGTACATATGGGTGTGGGTGGGCGACGGGGGGTCGGATCGTCCGGCTTAAGCATAAGGGGTGATAAAGGAGAACTTTGATTCATCTGCTAGTGGTTCGAAGCTGCCAGAAGAGTTGGTGAGGGGTGTTGAGGTTGGTGGGGTTGGTTTTGAGCTTTTTTTTTTTCGTGTGTTGCAATCGGCATATCACGTTGCCCTTCCACTCGTCTAGTGTCTCTGATGGGGGTGGTTACTGGGTGTTGACTGCGGTTAGGATGTTTTTGGAGTCGTTTTTTGGGGCTCTGTGGGGAGGGGGTTCTTTCGTTGGGGTCACCAATTATCATCAACGAAGCGTTATGGAGTGGAATGTGTTAATAAGATATGTTAGCCCTAAATGATTCGATGGGGGTCTATTGAGTCGTGTGGCTGGTGGGGGTTTCGTATGGTGTGCATATTTGGTGGTTAAACCGCTGGCACGTCCTTTGGTGCGCGTGTGTTTACTTTTGTTAGTGTTTTGAATAGCTTTTTTCTTTCTCTGCGTGCTGTGGTTGGGTTGTGTGGGGTGTTCTGTGTGTGGTTCTTGTTTCCTGAAGAGCTAAACCCGAGACAAAGGGCTGAGGTTGGGACGAGGGAGAGGAGCGGGGGGAGAGGGGGCGTTGAAGTGGGGACAAAGAGCGTCGAGGACGCGGGGCGGGCCAGCGCTAGGGGGGCGGTGGGTGGGTAAAGGGGGGTGCGGGGGCGGCCATCACATCAACGAGGGTTGTGGGACGGGGAGGGGCGTCAAAAGTAGCGGGGAAACGAGGCGACAGGCCCGGAGGGCGGGGCGGGTTATAAAGTCAGCGGTCAGGTTATGTGGATTGTTGGTTGGGAGTGTTTGGTGTTGGGGTGGTGTTGGGGTTGGTGGGTGGTTTTTTTGTGTTGGCTGGGGTAGTTGGGTCTCGATGAATTAGGGTGTTGTTGTTTATGGGAGAAGTGAGTGGTGTTGTGGTTTGTGTTAGGAGCTTGGGGGGGGGGTGTGGGGGGCAGGAGCAGCGAGTGCGATTGGAGGGCGGACCCGCAGGTTGTTTTGTGGGGGCCGGGTGAAGGGGTGGGGGGTGCCGCGGGGGGGCGCCGCCAAAGGAAACAACACGGGGGGGGGCACGGCCTGGCTGTTGCCGAGAATTGGTTGAAAAAGAAAAACTGTATGACGAAATGGGCGGGGAGCGGAAGACAGAAAAAACAGCTCGGTCTTATGAGGATCACACAGGGACAGACGGACCGATTGTGTCGTAAGATGAAGGATAAGCCAGCGAATAATGGAAGAGAAACGGGGTGAGTTCGGCTGGGTGGTTCGGGTCTTGTGGGAAAGGGCCGTTAGGCATCTCGTCGTGCGTAAGGTCTTGGGTTGGGGGGGGTCTTGTGTGGTGTCGAGTTGTTGTAACCTTCCATGGAAGCGCGAAAAAGACCCCCATTTTTGTCTCCATATATTCACAAGGGTCGGCGGGCGGAAAGAGAAAGTTATGTTTAGGTGTGCTGCTAGAGATGTTCTCAGGTCTTTGGTGCGGGTACGGGGGTGTTTGTGTTGCTGTTTGTCATAGTGGTAATGTCCGTTGGTGTTGTGTATTCTGAATGTTTTCGTGTGGTGGTGTGGGGGGGGGTTTGAGGTCGAGCGATCCTTACGTTCAGCGACTGCTTGGACGGAACCTTACATAACTAGGCAGCACAGTCAACCTCCTCTGACCGATGGTGATTCACCACGATTGAGGCCAGGGGGAGATGAAGAAGAGAGCTAAGTGAGGAATCACTGGGGATGAATCAGAGGCCATGGTGCGAGGACGTGGGAAGAATTTGTCGTAAGATTCAGAGGATGACGAAAGGGAAGGGAAGGGGGGCCCCCGCCTCAGGCTATCTGCCGTCAGCAGTCAGATCGTTCACTACAAAGGGAGGGATGGGTACGCGCGCCCTCCAGAAAGACCATAGGTCACTGGCTAGTCTCTTAGATAAGGAAGGTTCAGGGGGGCAGAAACTGCCAACCAAGGAAGATGCTCGAAGTATAGAGGGCTCCGCTGTGCTTAAGCTTCGAGAAGGCGTAGTCATGAGAAAATGTTGCGCTGGGTCAGTCAAAGGCTTTTACGTGCACTCCAGGATAATCTAGATCGTACGTACTGTGAATCCGGAGTCTTTTCGAGAACTTCGGGTCCAGGTGTGGAGGGAGGGACGGTTTACCACGTCGGTCGCCGGCCAGTCTATTTCTATCGGAGGCGTGCAGACTTGGGAGGACCCCTGAAGAGTCATGCGTGCATTTTCCCAAAAAGTTGTGAAATGTGGGGTGTAAGTGTACAACTTCTCCTTTCGACGCACGTTGAGGGCCGGGGCGGGGGTGTCAGTAACCGTACTGGGACAGGCGGTATTAAAAATGAATGTGCCGTGAAGAGAAGTGCGAGAGGTTGTCTCCAACTAATCTTGGGCTAAAAGCTGCAGGGAAAACATCGATTAAAGGAAATGCGTGATCTATAAGAAGACAGACCGCCACGGAATCGACCCCCGTCCCTCCACTAGCTGTAGAAAGCATATAGGGCTCGAAAAAAGTCAGTTAGGGAGGGTCACCTCGAGCATTCCGCCTAAGACTGGTCTTCTTTTATGGGAAAGTGGAAGAAAGAGACGAGGATGTCAACGTTGCAATCCTTATAACCGCCATGGCGTTAAAAAAGGGGGAAACATACCAAGAGCCTCGTGATGCGAAACGACACGGACGGGCGAGGGGTCAGGGGCGGGGGTGTCCGTTTAACCCCGGGAGAGTTTGCTGAAACTAATACCTTGAGAAAAGGAAGGGAGAGCGGCTCGCGGCGAAAAAGGTAAGAAACCATGGACGAATAACAGCCAGGCCAGCGAAGGTATCGATAGCGGGGAGAACAGAGAGGGTCTATTCGAAGAAAAGTCGGGGATTAATCGATTACTTTTTTGAAAAAGGGGGAGCAGCGACTGGGGTAAACAAAACTTTATCACGCAGGGAGACGCGGTTGGAGAAGCCTTTTTGGAAGAAAGAATTGCCTTCAATCAGTCGCTCATTCAACGAGGGCAAGAAGTTCCGGTCGTTCAAATTAGATGTCTCTTCCCTGTTTGGAAAGGAGGAGACAACGAGTTGCCGTCGGATAAGGTAGAAGGACAATTCACTTAGGGTAAGGGGATCCACTCCACATATAGAGGGGGCGAAAGTGGCAGGGGACATAGAAAAAGGCCTACGATCGTTCCAGTGTTGTGAAGTGATGTCGACACACTTGGTAAAGTGCGTAAGTCTGGAAGTCCAGAGGGTTGTAGAGAATAGCTTGGGGAGAGCGCTGACGGCTGGGGTCCTATCTAGGGGGGAGGAAAACCTCGAAGATCCTCCACGTCGACATTTAAAAAGCTATTCCTACTTTGGTGAAAACTAAGAAGACAACTAACTCAAAACGGCCCACGTGGGCAAACATGGGTTTTTGACACACAACAAAGACCTGGATTCTTCGGGGGGGAAGGCTGTCACCTTCGAATTGTCCTCACCCCCCCGATAGACTCTACTTGCTGGCGAAAAGGAAGCAGTATCCCCACCTCACTCAATTTCCGGGGGGTGAAGATGACGTTCGGAAGTATGAAGGAGGGCCGGATATTGCGGGGAACTTGAACCTTTTTAACTCCCGCAACACAGTCTTAGGAAACAACAGAAGGTGTGTGAGGTAGAGTAGAGACGCCCGACATAGTGCGGGAGGGTGGTTAGGCAGGGCAAGCAGGGGGAGAGCTTCGGTGGGTGCAGGATGACGCGGTGAGAGAGGTCGAGGGGAGGGTGATAGAGGACGGGGGGAATCGCATTAAAAGCTCGAGAGTCCCCGAAACCCCAACGAGATAGGAGAGGGATAGAGGATTCAGGGTCCGCACCATCAAGAGAGAGGGGGGGTGGTTCCTAGGGTATAGACACACACCGATTGGATGATTCTCACCAGAGCCATCTGGGTGAGGGGTGGGAAAGTTCATCGATAAGTGAAGCTCGACTGCAAGGTTTTATCAGAGGGTTTGGGGGAGAGAGGAGGTTGGGCAGTCGGGTCCTAATAGTTTGAGGAAAAGGTCGGTCCGAAGAAAATATGGATTCGGATCAATACAGAGATGGGAAACCCTACCTAACCTTTTGCATAAAGACCTCAGGAAAGTGCTGTTAGGGGGGGGAGAGAGTCTCCCTTCGGTTAAGAGAAATGAGGTTTTTCGATATAGTCTTGGGGGCGACACAATATGACTTCAGGATCACGCCCATAGGAATTCAATAGCTGTTCGGTTGTCGGGGGATGGAGTCCTAAACTGTCGAATCGGAGACCGGCACTTATCTTCTTTGAGTGGGCTGGCCTTTGAAGACTACGTGGGTAAGGAGAGCCATCAGACCTCAAAAACAGATCGAAGTAGGGGCAAGCATTTGTATAAAAGTACCTAACAAAATTCGATACCAAAGCGTGGATGCTACATGAATGGACCCCGAGGGCCTAGCATTCTGTTTCTTATAAGGGGGTAAGAAGATGACATGACTATAGGGGGGGTATGCTCCCCTACTTTTGGGAGGTCCTCGGCTTCATAGAGATCCGGACGAAAAAAGAGGGTCGCTTAGGGGGAGACGGCAGGAAGCAGAAGCTAAGATTTTTTAGCCCGAAAGGGTGAAGCGTGGGGATCAAAAAGAAGGGAGTATCTGGGACACAGTATTGCTTAAAAAAAGTACCAGGAGTCACCCCCGGAGATTTGTGGTTCGGGTGAGGGGTAAAGGCCTTCCGCGGCTCAGACTGAAGGATAGACTATGAGAGGGCAGGGAAAAAGGGAATGAAGAAGTATTCGTGGGATAGAGGATGCGGCCTGGATGGTAGGGTCCGGGAGGATTGGAGTTTACTCGCTCGTCAGGACTCCGGGCGAGGCACTGGTGGGGATCCTCTTCCAAAGGTTATGGTTGTCTCCATAGGAAGACTTCCCCAAGAGGAAAAGGTTCCACAAGAAAACTATTTACCGAAGCAATAACTTGTCTGAGCATGACGGAAGGTAGGGATGAATGAGGGGAGAGGGGATCATCTTTTCGATGAAATCAGCCAATCGAATTCGACTGAAGAACGTGACAGAAGAAAAAGATCACTCAACTGGAGTGCTTAGGCCATTAGATCCCGAGTGACAGACATCCTTTTACAAGTCCTACACGAGCCTCGGCCAAAGTGGTTCTAAAAATCTTGACAGGCAGGTAGGTGGTCTCTTGCGGAAAAAATTTATCGCGTGACAATGTGAGGAAAAACGATCCAAGAAGAGGGGGGGGGAATGACCGTTCAATTGTAAAGACGGTCGAAGGTGGGTTCTATAAACACCTAGACTAAAGACGGAAAGAGAAAGGAGTGAGATGATGTTTTCAGTTACTACAACCCCTGACAAGGACGAGGAAGTCAGGAATTTGTGAGAACCCACGAAGCAGGGTGTAGGACGAAAATGAGCTGCAGAGGGGGAAAGAAAAAGGTAACGGGTTAAACCAACGGCGTCCTTACGAACCGACCACTAGCCTTGAGCTAAAATCGATCGACACTACTGAGATGGATAGTGGACCTTTAGGGAAAAGGAGGATGAAGCTCTATCCTCCCTACCTAATGGGGGAAACAGATCCTTAAAGGCCAGAGAGAGACCCCAGAAGGTTAAGATCAGGTAGAACAACGACGGAAAGGGAGACTACGTAAAGCTGCCAGAGTTCAGAGAGGGTTAACGTAGAATAAACTCCTGCCACACCTGGGAAAAGGCGACAGGGATGAAGGCCTTATAAACACCTGCAATTTCGATAAAGGAGGCTATCAGAGACGGCGGGGGGAATGGGTTGGGAAGGCTAGGATTAAAGACGGATTCGCTCAAGGGCAAAGAACGGGGAAGTGGAGAGCATATAAATCGGTCCCGGAGAGCGCAGTCTCGTAAAAGTAGGGAGGGCCTTATGTGGCTCTCAGAGGGTCCAGACCTTCTGGGGACTCTTCGAACTTGGAGGAGAGAAAAAGTGAATTAAGAGGAGGCGGAACTAATGGAATGAACTTTTCAACGGTTAGATGCGGCTATCTTCCGTGTCTTAAGGAAGTTGGGCATCCAAAGTGGGAGCATAGACTCTCAGTGTATCCCACCCGTTCCCCCCGGTCGACACACAGTCGGACAAACCCTCCGCAGGACTTGTCGGGGAAACTATATTTGGAAGCAAATCTCTTGAAATCTTCATGGTGAAAAAGCTTACGGACTACGGAAGTTATGCCTGAGACAAGGTCGAAAGGAAAATCCGCGAAAGCCTGGATCCTGTCCTGCCCCCTGGGATTGGGCGTCGAGGGGGGGAGCTGATGACTACTAGGCGAAGCTACCTATAGCTAAGAAGGACGACCCTCTTGAAGAGTCGCTTCCCAATGTAATGGGGGCTTGGGATTATCGTCGCCCTGAACGTAAAATCCCCCAAGGAGGGGACCCCCGGTAACCACCTGCGGTCCCAAGTCACACGGCAACCTGTTGCACCCTCTAAACAAGCGAGAAAAAAAAAATGAGCTGAAGGAGGGGCGGGGTGGAAGGGGATCGGGCGAGTTCTACGCATCAAAGCTACGGAGCTGGGTTGAACGCGCAAATTAAAGGAAAAAGGGGACTAAGTGCTCGGGAGAAAGGACACGGCGGGGTGCCTAGGAAAGTTGAAAGGTCTTCACACTAAAATAAATGGCGGGCAAAAAAGGAAGTCGTTTGCAGGGGGGCCCTCCTCCTCGAAGCTAAGATTAGCGACACCGGTCCCTTGTTCTAGAAAGATGGTCTGTTCATGCCTCAAAGACTCCTATTAGAGAAGGGAGCCCGTAAATGTAGGAAGTCTTTATTCTGAGAAGTACCTGGAAAAAAGGTGTCTATATAGTATCCGTCGGGCAACGATCCTAATACAAATAATAAGCCCTAAAACAGATGCAATTTGTGTGACGAAAAGATGTCGGGGAAAAACGTCATGGCAGAGGAAGTCGGAAAAGTTTTTGCAGTATTCATCGTAAAGAGTGGTCACGACAAAATTTCTTCGAATGATCCCTTCAGAGCAGAGAGGCCCCAGAAGGGGGGTAATCATGGCACTCCATCCCGGAAAAGAAAGATAATCGACCTACGTGCGGAACTTAATGTCTTTGGTGGACGATAGTCGTGGGGAGATCGTCAGAAAAAAGGAGGAGAGAGTCTCCCGAGGCGGAGAGTCCATACTCAATAAAGTAAAGCACGGAGAGAGATCGGAAAGTTGAGTGGGCGTCCGGGGGGGGTACTTCATGGGAGAAAAAAAAGGGAGATATCAAAAGGAAGTCGAACTGATGAAATTCTAGCTTCTGGGATATAGAGACGAGTATGTTCGTTATCGAAAGGAGAGGTAATAATCCAAAAAGCACGCAAAACCTAATGTACGAACAAGGGATGAGGAAAATTGTGTTAGGTGAGATTCTTCTCAATTAAGGTTAAAGGGAAGAAGGGCTAGATGCGGGATGGAGATAATAAGGAAACCGAACCCATAGTTCATAAAAATGCCGCGGGCCTCGGATAGATAAAGCCTAGGTATAAGACTAATTGCCATCGGTAGAGAAGGGAAAAAGGGAAGAAAATTATTAGGGGAGAAGGTCCGGTCTGTTTGACCCTAGGGCTGAGCTAAGAAGACAATAATCCTTAACCGTGGAGGGGATTTCTTCAAGCGTCGTCCACCTTTCGGAGGAGGTTCGCGGCACATTCCGAGGAAGGATGAATTGGAGAAGAATATCACTAGACGGGCAAACCAGCTAAAGGGGCAATCTACATTTTGGGGGATTGAAGGTAGTTATCATAGGGGCAAGGGGCAGTGTGAAGGAGGTGGCCGATGCTTTTCTGGTAGACTGTGAATTTTCCTGAAATAAAAGTCCTCGCATAAGCAAAGTGTGTGTCCGAGATATCTTAACAGAAAGAAAGGTAGGGAAGGGAGGGGAGAGAAGGTTGGCTCGCGAGCGAAGAAGACCTCAAGAACCCTGAACTACCCCAGCTTGCTTGGGAAGATAAAAAATAAGGGGAGAAAGAGAAAATTCTGGTGACGTGCATCCCTGGAAGCATAACGACGCGAACAGGAGAAGCCTGCGTTCTTTAAAGATGTTGAGGTGACCACACAAAAACCATGGAGGCAAGGGGAGAGGACCCATGATGGGGCAGATTATTGCATAAGGAAGCGCGTATGGAGAAGTAAAGGGACGGGGGAATGAAATTAGTAGAGATCAGGGGGGAAGAACAAGATGATCCAGAAGATCGAAGGGACATCACAGGACGAATTCTGGTCCCAATTATAACAGGCTGTACGCTCCCCTCTGGGAGGAAGAAGACATATGGGAGAAGAGACGATCACGGGGAGAGTCTCGAGCAAGGTCTAGAAGAAAAATCCCCGGACCGTGAGCGATGGAAAAGAGTAGATAGAAGAGAAGTAGAGTAAAAGGAGAATGCGTGAGACTGAAAACAGTGGGGATCTGATCTGCTTCGGTCACCGTCAAAAAGAATATGAATACCGGCCTACGGGGTGAGGAAACGTTGCGGTCGCGGGTAGAACAAGGTAGGCTTATAGAATGGGGCCCGGTGAGGGACTTTCACCCTTAGGGGAGGCCGGCCAGAGAAGGGTTACTCAGTTCAGTGAAAGATCAGTCCGTAGCCGTCAAGGAAAAAGGTTCGGGGTCGGGGAAGAGGTTTTAAGGGGGTGTCTAAGAGGGAGTTTAGGGAAAGGGTCGTGCTCGTGAAGGGCAGGAGGGGGTTGGAGCACCTTGTCCTTAAATGAAGAGAACTTCTGTACTTTAGTACCGAAGAGTGGCGAATCCTTTAAAAAGGGGGACGTCCAAGGGTAGAGACGAAGAATTTGCCGGAGATGAGGGGTTAAGAGTCCCCCGAAAAATCCCTATGATGGGGACCGGGAGGTAGAAAGGAGACTCCAAATAGCACACACTCCAAAGCCCGTCAAAAATTGGAGGAAGGAGAAGTATATTGTCCCTTCTTCCAAAAGGGGAGGTTAGATCTATCATCGAAACGCCTCCATGGGGCTGAGGCCCCGCACAAGGACAGTCTTTGAAGCAGAATCTCTGCCGGTGGATGTTAGGGGAGGGGATCTAGAAAAAAAAGCCGACTTTCCTTTAACTAAGAAGAAACGTCGGTCAGCAACGTAAGGTGGGAGGGGGGAGACGTGGTCGTGGAACACGTGGAGGGGCAGAAATCACCCTCAGGTTCCATGAAGGAACTCTTCTTTCGGGGGAGGGGGAAGGGAACGAAAGACTACAAGTCCGGGCAGGAGGACAAAGATGAAAACGGGGAACCACTACTCTGTCCTATTCTTCGAGCTGGGAGGCCTAATAGGGAGCTCTTTAATCTGAGACGGAGGGGGGTCAAAAAGAAGGGAAACCTGTTGGAGAGGCGAAAGACGACGAGTGTAGAAGGAGGGGGAATTCAGCCGAACTCACGGGAAAAGGACGATCAGCCTAGAGCGGCAAGTGAAAGTGGGCAATTTCTTATGAGGGGGAAAAAAGTGAGCGAAGGACTGTGTGTGGGGAAGCAAAAAATGGGTTACTTCCCGCGAAGGGGGTGGAAGAGGGGGGATAGTGCAGGGGAAGAAAGGCACGATTAAAGAAGACGAGATAGTCGAGGGATGCGCATGGAAAAAAGAAGAAAAATAAAACAGAAATGTCGTATAGGAAACATCGTGTGGTGAAACTGTGAGGCAACGGGGAATTTATTTAGGTACTACGGGAGAATACCGAAGGTCGGGGGAGATCCTGGGTTGGGGAGCTGTGATCTCTGGGGGCTAAAGCAAGCACTACGCCCTCGAAGCAAGAGAAGAAGAAATACTGGGGACCTTTTCAAAGGAAAAGGGAAATTTGGACGAAAAGGAAAAACACTAACCCCAGGATCAGTGACGCGCGTGAACTTGTCGGAGAAGCGAAAGACCGTCTTCCTTTGTCCTCGGACAAATCAGGGGGAAAAACGCTATGGATGGGGACTTTCCCTGCTATAGGGAAACCGAGACTCCTAAAAGGGAAGGAGAGCTGGGTGACAGTACTGCTTCATGTTTATTGAAGTCTGGAGGAAGGGGACATAGGTGTCTTATAGCGGAACCGACTTCATTATAAAAAGAAAGACTGATACTCCATGAGAGCGGTACGCATCACGCACTCAAAGAGCGAGATCAAAAGGGGAGACGATTAGCTAAGATGCCCTAATTATCCGAAGCCTAGATTGCCTCGTTGAAATAA
>Ga0179591_1332047_pt1 | contig 12866 bp, 8 predicted proteins | sample CZOMad2_1_08_16f_FD_182891 | JGI IMG/M metagenome (GOLD analysis project Ga0179591, IMG submission 182891) | Vadose zone soil fungal communities from Angelo Coast Range Reserve, California, USA - CZOMad2_1_08_16fungal (PacBio error correction) | ecosystem: Environmental > Terrestrial > Soil >...
TACCGTTGAGTACTTAACGTCGAGGAGGAAGCGTCGCAGTCGCAGCCACTCAGACACGAGGTTTGGGATCGTCTGTGGGACGTGCGGCCGTGCAACCATATGTACTGCTTATCATGGTGGCAGCGAAGACCTGGTGCGCTCCTCTTCCCCGCGTGGGGCCGGTCACTTGCCGGACCGTCCTGGAGCAAGACAAGCCTCACCGTATAGGCCCATTCGATCATATTCTGGTCATGAATAATGCCAGCCCAGGGAATCGCACTTCATACCTTGACTACGATCCGATACCGGACGTTCGCTTCACTGAGTCTCCTTGCCCACTCTATCATTGAATTTCGTACACGTCGAGAAAAATGACACAAAATATAAACAGAATGAATCGTGCCTTCTCGTGGCGCCGTGTTTGCTCGTTCTGCAGGACGATGCTCGTACCTGCTGGAACACGGCAATCGCGCGGCGCAAAAACGACGTTTCAGCAATGAAGATTCCGCGTGCCCGCCGGCTTGTCGGTGACGTTCCCGCTCTCTAAGCTTGTTAGCGACTGGGTATCCTTGGTCCCGAGCAAATCACCAGTCGTCCGCAGACATCGCTGCTTCACGAACCCGTAGCGATCAACTTTGACCCCATGCCAACTGCAACCAATTTACCATAAGCGCGAAAAGTAACCTTGTTATTCTGCCGCTACAATGCTCCGCTTGGGCCAACCCTTCCGCGTAAGCAGAAAACTGCCCACCAAATGCTGTGGCGCATGTACGCTTACAATCGCTCAAGGTTTTGACATCCTCCCAAAAAATTCGCTTAACTGCAACACGCGTGGTAGGCCTACGCGTTGCAATTTGCGTCGGGGGCGGACGCGGGGCGATAAGAAAACCTTACCACATCTCTTTTTGGCATGTTAATTGCCGTTTCTTTTTGCGAGGCGTGGTCAGCGTCATCTGGATTCGACAAGGTGCCATGTGACACTTCAAAATTCCCAGGAAGACGGGCCAAACCACGCGGTGCCCGTTCGTGAGTTCGAAAAGCTGGCCGACGACGACGTGGAATCTTGATACGCGGTTCTCGACAGGCGACTCGCTCGCCCTCTTGTACAATGGCGGCCCGCGGGAAACCGCTTGCAAAGACAAGTACCTTAAACAGATTGTTCGCCGCGCCGATCAAACCGCTGGATATACGACCTCTCATTCTTGACGACTCCAGACGAGACCTTGCCGCGTCGCCTTGACCTCGATTTATATCGGCGACAATGCAATGGAACGACGCCCAGCTACTCCGAAATTGCCCATCCGTGCAAAACGTGTGACCTGTCTGGTTTGGGCTGAGTTATTAGCAACATATCAAGGCATACGGCGTGTTGCGCATGGACTCGTCCGTGGTGTTCAAACCTCGGTTTGGGCGGAAGATTCATTCGAGAACCAGTGCCTGGAATTACAAAACTTCCGCATCAAGCCCCACCAATTGACGACCATACGAAAGAAGACCTGATCGCACTGCCTAAGTCCGAGGCTTTTAGATTGAGGATAAGGTCCAGACGCGAGACGCTGGCGTCATCATGTACATCGAGAAACGCCCTGTTTGGCAGGTAATGCAAGAATTGGGCCGAGTAGCAGTTTCGCTACGCGAAGACGCTTTACTACGCTGGGCGCAAACTTCTATCCTTGAAAGGCCGGATCAAGCGAACTATCACGGTGTCTATTCTGGACTCGAATACTGGGTTTCAACTGCGAGAAGTACGGCAACGATACGCTTCTATCCCCGTGCATTGTTGAGATCGACGACTCCGCTACGTGAAGATAAACTGGACAACGATTCGTCAGATGCCCCAAAATGTCCGCTTGACCACGTTTCGCTCAAACGGCAATACGCGAACGACTTCGTCTGATGCCAAGCGCCGACGAACAAACGCGTGTCCGGAGGGCCTCGCCTTCCGAATCGCTTCCCACCGCCTTTCTTCTGCGTTGCGCCTGCCGCACTTTGAAGCCTAGGTCAGTCTAAGCCGCGCTGGCGATCTCACAATACTAGCATCGGTTCGCAAACTGTCCTCGAACCAGCGGCGTTGGGGGCTGTCATTCATCGCAAGCTGGCGTCATTCTGCACAATGTCGACGAGTCCTGTCGAACGCCGTTTTCCCCCCGGCAGACAGAAGGCTTTGACCGACGGTTCCGAATGACGCTATAATTCCTTCAACGAAGACCCCGCAGCCGGGCAGGTTTGAATTTCCCGCATTAATAGGGTCGATTTCAACGGCCTGAGCGATTCGCCGACCATCACGCGGCGCACCCGCTCGACCGCGGGTCCTCCGGGACAATGTTGCGCGCCTTCGATAATTCTCGAATAAGCTCGGCGCCCGATCTCTGCTTCTTCAGAGGCGTGGCGCTAGCGGTTGGTCCCGAGGGCCTGGCCCCTGTCCCTTGCGGCCATCTGAAGCAACCTTGAGTTGAAAACTACGCGCGGCGATGAGAACGGGCAGGATGGGCAGCAGCGACCCTGAGAAACGCACTACGCATTATTATGCCACTGCTTTGAGCTTGGGGATCCACAAGTAATCCGCGGTCGATTTCCATCCGTTGCGCATCGCCTCGACAAAAAATCCTAATTTCGAAATCCAATGATTGCATGATGATTTCCTCGCGTCCTACGTCTGGGATCGGGTCTTAGACAATCAAGCCAATGAAACAAAGCGACTCGTTGCCTTGTTTCCTCGGCCGAATAGCTTGTGGTGGCAGATACGCAAATGGCAGGCCTACAACAGATTGTCCTCCGCTCGACTTTCAATGGAAGACATTTTGCGTCACGGAGTGGCCAAACCTCATTTCAACTAGCTGTAGGGAGGACGGGTTGCAAGGATCTTAGGGTACATGCAGGAGTGCTGCATTGACGTTGTAATGAGACTCTGATAGTCACAGAATAGATGAGGGGTAATCGGTCACAGGCTCCAACTAGCAGCTTATACGTGTTTCCCGGAACCGCCGCCCGTGATATCCGCCGGTTGCTATGGAGACTGCATCAACTGGTTTAAGGTCTCGCCGGCGCAAGGTGTATGTTCACGGTAGGCCATGAGATTTTAGGCTGCATCGCCCCATATCCCCATTGATCCCGCAGCTTGAACCTGCAACAGACACAGAGGACCGGAAGATAGACTGTTTACAAATTGTCATTGCCACCATTCTAACCAATGGTGCTTAGGTGACGATGATTCCCACTCCTGAGATTGCGGTTGAATCCATCAATGAATCCACCAGCCCCAATGGTGCCGATGACCAGGTTAATTACCGGTAATTGAACGCAGCACGCGGATGCGCCCCATCGTAGCTAGAAATTGCAGCTTAACGAGCGAAATTCAGCGCTCTATGATACGATCACGGTCGAAAGGGCGAGGCACGCGCCAGACCAATTCGGACCCACAAGTCACGAACGTGCCAATATAGGACCGCCACTTCTCCTGTTACTCACCCAACGCTTAGCGGCTTGCAAGGATTTTGGCGTAATCGCCCGCCGCACCGTTCTTCTTGCCCTGTCGTCAAGCCGGCGCAGTAAAACTTGATTCAAACTCGCTGCGGCCTCGTCATCGACACACCCCAGTTTCTGGCCACGACGCGTTGTAACCGGCCACGAGGCAGCCGCGGATAGGGACCAACGCCTTGCCCTTTTGTTCGGACCGAAGTTTGGTGTTGCAAGGCGCTGAAATGCTCATCTCGGTCCCGCAGAGCGAGACCATAGATGTCGCCTACGGTCAGAAAGCCGTCAAATCTTCTAGATTCCAAATTTCGCAAAGCACCGACATATGGGGCCGTGTTGCACTTTTTTTAAATAGTGCAAATACGATCTTTTGGTGACTCCCTTTCAACTATTTTAAACCAATCATACATTTTTCTCTATTTAAAAATGTGCAAAAGAATGCTTTAACAACCCTTAAGTGTAAAATGAATGGTTTTTTGAGCTTTCAAAAGTTGCATTCTGACTCTTTGACTTCTTCGAAAGGCCATAATAATTAGAACTACCGACAAATTTGAGATTTCAAATAGCTTGGTTTTTGCATTTGCTCAAAATACATAAAGAGACCGGTTCTATCTCGTATTGCCGCTTAACTGCAACTCCGATACCCTCTTATGCTGTAGATTTACCTCCTATGTAGGCAATATCCCTACTGACATCCAAACTCTATATTAACTAACAACTGGTTTGACTTACGTATTTTATAAGTAAGGACATCTATCCGCACTGACTATGCGTCCCTAGCAACAAAAAAAAGCCCTCCTATAGTTACTACCAACCATCTCACGGGAAGAATTTCGAAGAACCCCGAACAACGAATAGCAATCGCAACGGCACGGCACCAGCAGCGGCAAAGGAGGCAATTCGTGATAGCGATGCACATTCTTTTCTATTTGCGTATGAGAAAAAAGCCCCGTAACGAAACCCTTCGAACACCTTTCTTCCTTCCCTCCCCGCTGTAGATGCATAATCACGTCTACAACCGGAGAATCACTTTAAAAAAAGAACGATATGCGGATGCGCATAAGCTGCACAGTTTTATTGTGTGTGCTGTTTTTACGTTCAACCCTGCTTCATACATTTCTTTACCAATGATCCATTTCCTCCAGTACGATTACACAACATATTTTATATATCCCCTTATATACATCTAAACATACCCATCAAAAATTGGGGCGGCACTGTGACGGTGCTATCTACAGAATACACCTGATCTGGTGGCATTCTTCTTTGCGTGCACCGTTCGTGCCCTACCTACAGGAGAGGATTGGCTTGGGATTCTCCTCTTAATTTTCAATCTCTTATTCCTTGTACTGTACTGGCCTGTCTCTTCTCTCTCCCGCTCTCTCTCCATCTCGCAGTACGATCTGTAATTTTAACACGTCCGTTGGCCTACTTTACTAATTATTTCATTAATTCTTCGGTCCACGGGGCAAGCACTCCACCCACACACGCAACACAAATTTTTCGTTAATTCTAATTCAAATTCTGCTCTCTATCCTTTCAACCGCTCTCCCTTCATTATATCATTCTTCACATGGTGATAAACTATCACATTAAAAAATGCACATTCAAATTTAAGGAATAGAATACATCTCAAGATTAATCTTGGAGCCTTGAGATGATTTTATTCATTCTCATACACGCTTACCGTTTTACGATCACTTGACGAGCTGAATCAAGACTACTCTTACTATATAAAATAGCAGTTGACTTGCTCTTCCTTGTAGATGCGTTGAATGATTTTTTTTGGTATATCGTATGTTGGAGACACTTTGAAGAGAGAGGGAGAGGGAGAGAGAGGTACATCAGTGTATGGTTACTATTACATTTCGCACTGCACTGGCACGGCTAGGTAGACGACCTTACTTTGGAAAGGAAAGCAGTAACCGATAGAATTTATAAGCATGTGGCACGACTCTTTTACTCGTCTCTCGTTTACCTCACCTCAAAAGTTATGATTACGCCCAAAATTTTATAATCATGTAATCCTTTCTTTGTACGAGTACACGTAATAAAACGTAAGCATCATTTAGTAAGGACCAGTTAATGGGCATTTTATTAAATAGCCCACAAATCCAATAAGCCTTCTCATCCTCCACTCTTCTTTACTCTGTCGTAATTATTACACTACATTTAGCGTTCCTCACTCTCTTATTTAGTTGCTTTCATCTTCATCACTCGAGAATACCATATAGCCTGCAATCGTAATATTTCCCAGCACACACGAGAGTCGGTGGGTGCTATAAAGCAGAAAGAGGGTGAGGAATAACTGTTCCATGTTTCATTACGCCTCAACCTCACTCGATCGCTCTCTATCTATCTTTCGATTGGATTGGCATGGCGTTGGCTTGGTTTGGCTTGGTCCACAAAGTACGAACTATTGCTTTGTTATTATGGATTAGCTTGTTCCAAACAATTCCAACCAACATCCATGCCCGGATCCTATATCTGATTAATTGATTAGGCAGCGCTATAAGGACTTGAACGGGAGCGTTCGATTTCCGATCAATGATCTCGCCGACTATATATTTTCTTTGGCTTTGGTTGTTATAGCTTGCTGGAGAAGTGTGGCAGAGTCGTACATCACATTTTCAAAGGAATAACTACATGACTTGATTCCCATTAGTCCAGGCTCGGACATGTTTTTAAAGACAGAGATAATGTTTTAAAAGTGGGGGGGAAAATACGAGACGCAGTGTGTAAGCTGCCTATGATTAATGAGATCTAGTTCTTTTTACTTCTCACACCCTTTCTTTGACTGGTATCTCGTATTATCTAGGGGGACTTGTCTGTATCTCTGTCTCAACAATCATTACGTCATTTTTAGTTTTCGCCTTGTTTCGTCCGCTCTACTGGATTTTCTTTCTCTCTTTCTCTCTCCTGCTACTTTCTCACAAGGTTGGCTTTTCTGTAGGGAAATGGGTCAGGGTCACATATTAATTTCTTGCTTTTTTCTCCCTTCTGATTTATAGATCCTATCAAAAATAGTCGATGGATGTTATATCCTATGTGCTTCACGTTCTGTCTTCTGATATCGCCAAGTGGATGTTGTTTACTTTTAAACATTATCTCTGTCTTGAAAAAAACAGTTCCGGCCACTAAATCAAGTCATGTGAGTTATTACCTTATGAATGTGATGTACTACTCTGGCCAACTCTCTCCAGCCAAAGCCTCTACTACAAGCCAAGCACATATATAGTCGGCGAGATCAGTGAACGGAATCGGAACGCTCCCCGTTCAAGTTCCTTATAGCGATGCCTAATCCATTAAATATAGATAGGATCTGGGCATGGAGCAAGCTAATCCAAATAAAAATGCAATCGTTTCGTCTTTGTGGACTCCATCCAAACCAGCCACAGCATGCCAATCCAATCGACAAGATAGGAGAGAGAGATCGAGTGAGTGAGGCGGTAATGAAACATTAATAGTTTCTTCCTCCCTCCCCATCTTCGCTTTATAGCACCCACATACTCTCGTTTGTGCTGGAAAGAATTACGATTGCAAGGCTATAGTTTATTCTCGAGTTAGAAGATGAAGCCACTAATAACGATGAGTGAGCGAAAGCAAATTGTAGGTATAATACGACAGAGTAAAGATAGTTGAGGATGAGAAGGTCTAATAATGAGATTTGTTTGGGCTATTTAATAAAAATTCCCATTAAACTTGTCTTACAAATGATGCTTACGTTTATTTACGTGTACTCGTACACAGAAAAGGATTACATGATTTGTATAAATTTTGGCGTGGAATCAACTTTGAGTTGAGTGTAACGAGGAGACGAGTAAAATAGTCTTTGCCCATTTTGCTCTAATAAATCCTATCTTTTTAACACTGCGTTCCTTTCCAAATTAATGTCGTCACCTAGCCGTGGCCAGTGCAGTGCTTATCATGTAAATGTACCCATACACGGATGTACCTCTCTCTCTCTCCCCGCTCTCTTCCAAGTGTCTTCCCACTACGCTCTACCAAAAAATCATTCAAACCGCACTAAAGGACTGAGCAAGTCAATGCTATTTTTATATAATTAAGAGCTCGTCTTGATTCAGCCTCGTCTGATCGTAACGGTAAACGCGTTAGTGGAGATGAATAAATCCATCTCAAGGCTCAAGATAATCTTTGAGATGTAATCTATTCTTAAATTTGAATGTGCATTTTTTACTGTGTATAGTTATATCAACCGATGTGCAAGCCTGATATAATGAAGGGAGGCCTGCGGTTTTGCAAGTATAATATCAAAATGTGAATATCCTTAACGAAATTTGTGTTGGCGTGTGGTGGTTGGGTTGCGTGGTGTACCGAGAATAAGAAAAAAGTAAGTACGGCCAAAGACGTGCTAAAATGTACAGTATAGGTACTGCGAGAGAGAGAGAGGAGGGAGAGAAGAAGGAGACAGGCAGACAAGACACTGGAATAAAGAGATTGAAATTACGAGGAGAATCCCACGCAAATCCTCTCATGTAGTCTGGCCAACTGTGGCACGAACATGAAGAACTATGCACCAGATCAGTGTGTTTTTTCTTTCTGAGATAATAGCACCGTCACAGTGCCCCATTTTTTGATTGTTAGGGTGTATATGTATATAAGTTCTGATTATAAATCTGTTGTATTCGTACTGGAGGAAATGGATCAACATGGCGAACGAACTTTGAAGTCACGTTACGTAAAAACAACAATAACAACTGTGCAGGAGTGCTGGCTCCGATATCGTATGGTTTAAAGTGCATTTGCCTGTTATAGACGGTGATATGCGGTACAGCGGGGAGGGAAGAAGAAAGGTGATTCGGAAGGGTTTTCGTTAACGTCTTTTTATCAATACCAAATAAAATGAATGTGCACGGCTATCACGATTCCTCATTTGCCGCTGCTGTTGACCGTTGCCGTTGCGATTGCTATTTCGTCGGTGTTTCGGGGTTTCTTCTACACTTCTTCCACGTGCAGATGGTTTGGTAAAACTTAGGGGGCTTTTTTTTTGTTGCTAGGAGCGCATAGTCCGTGCGGAATGAGAGTCCTTGCCTTATAAATACGTAATCCAAACCCGGTGTTAGTTTAATATAGAGTTTGGGATGGCTATGTAGGGACTTGCCTACCTAGGAAGGTACATCTGGCATAATATGGGTATCGGAGTTTGAAGTTGAACGCGGCCATACTAGATAGGAAACCGGTCTCTTTATTTATTTTTGAGTCAAATGCAAAACCAGCTATTTGAATCTACAATTTGTCGGTGAGTTCTAATTTATTATGCCTTTCGAAGAAGTCTAAGAGGCATATGCAACTTTTTGAAAGCATCAAACCATTCTTTACACTCTAAGGGTTTGTTTGAAGATTCTTTTGCACATTTTTTAAAAAGATAAAAAATGTATGATGGTTTTTAATAGTTGAAAGGAGTCACCAAACGTCTAGTTTTTGCCACTATTTAAAAAAGTGCAATCACGCCCCCATATGTAGGGTTTTTCGACTAATTTGGATCTAAGAAGATTTTTGAGGCTTTCTGACCTTCGGCGAAATCTCATGGTCTCGCTCTGCAAGGGACCGATCTGAGCATTCTCAGCGCTTGCAACACCAACTTCGGTCCGCGAACAAAAGGGCTAATGCTTTATGGTGGTCCCTCTCTCCGCGGGCTCTCCTTCCTCGTGTGCCCTGTTCCAAATCTCGCGTGGCCAGCAACTGGCCGTCATGACTAGGCCGCATGCGAGTTTTACAGTATGTACTGTCGCCGGCCTTGCCCAGGTCCAGAAGAACGGTGCGGCGGGCGATTACACGTACTCCAAATCCTTGCAAGCCGCTAAGCGTTGGGTGCGTACCCAGATAATTGTCGATCCTTCCTATTAGGGGGCCCGTTCGTGCTTGTGGTTTCCGAATGAGGGTCGGTCGGCGCGTGCTCGCCCTTCTACCGGTTGACGTAGTATCATAGAGCGCTGAATTTTTCGCTCGTTTTAAGAAGCTGCATTTCTAGCTCGCTGGGGCGCAAATCCGCGTGCTGCGTTCACTTACCGGTATTAAACCTGGTCCTCGATCGGCAACAAAAAAAAAAAACCATTTTGGGGCTGGGTGATTCAATTGATGGATCAAAAACCGCCATCATCATGGAGTTGGGAATCATCGTCACCGTAAGCAAACCATTTGGTGAGAATGGTGGCAATGCCAATCTGTAAACAGTCTATTCTTCCCGGTCCTCTGTGTCTGTTGCAGGTTCAAGCTGCGGGATCAATGGGGATGTGGGCGATGCAGCCTACAATCTCATGGCCTTACCCGTGAACCATGACACCGGTGTTGCGCGCGCCGAGCCCCTTCAACCAGTGATAAGTCTCATAGCAACCGCGGATATCACGGCGGCGGTTCCGTGAAACGTATAAGCTGCTCATTTTTGACCATGTTGTACCGATTTACCCCTCATCTATTCTGTTGTACTATCAGAGTCTCATTCAACGTCACTGCAGTCACTCCTGCATGTACCCTAAGCTCATTGTCAACCAGTCCCTCCCTTACAGCTAGTTTGAAAAATGATGTTTGGCCACTCCGTACGCAAAAGGGTCTTCTTGAAAAGTCGAAGCGGAACCAATCCTCGTTGTAGGCATGGCATTTGCGTAATTGCGCACCACAAGCTATTGGCCGAGGAACACGGCACCGAGTCGCATTTTTTCAATTGGGCTTGAATTGTCGAAGACCGATTCCCAGACGTTGGCTGCTCGAAGAAATCATCATGCAGTTCATTGGGATTTCGGAAAATTTCGGTATTTTTGGCGAGGCGATGTGCGGCCAACGGATTGAAATCGGAACCCCCGCAGGATCTTTTGATCCCAAGCTCAAAGCAGTGGCATAATATGCGTCGTGTTCTCTTCAGGGTCGCTGCTTGCCATCCTGCCCCGTTCTCATCGCCGCGTCGTTTTCCAAACATCAAGGTTGCGTCATATGCCCGCAAGGACAGGGGCCAGGCCATCGGGACCAACCCGCTAGGTCGCTCACGTCCTTCGGAAGAGCAGGAGACCGGGCGCGAAAGCTTATCAGAGAATTATCGAAGGCGGCGCACATTGTCCCGGATGGAACCCGGGTCGAGCGGGTGCGCCGCGTGAGTCGCGAATCGACTCATGCCGTTGAAATCGAACCTCTTAATGAGGGAATCAACTCTGCGGCGTCGGGGTTGCCGTTTGAAGGGAATATAGGCGTTATTCGGAACCGCAGGTCAACGCCTTCTGGTCTGCCACGGGGGGCACAATCGGCGTTCTGACCGGACTCGTCGAATATGTGGCAGAATACGACCAGCCTTGCATGAAGTGACAAGCCCCCAACGCCGCTGGTTCGAGACAGTTTTTTTTGTTTTTTGCGACACGCTGTCTCGTCTTCGTGATTATCGCCACGCGGGCTTCACTGCCTAGGCTTCAAAGTGCGGCAGGGGCGCAAAACGGCCGAAGAAGGCGGTGGAAGCGATTCGTGAAGGCGATCCTCCATCCGGTAACAACCGCGGGTTTGTTTCTGTCGCCAGCTTGGCTCAGGACTAATGTCGTTTCGCGTATTTGCCGTTTGACGAACTTGGTCAATCGGACATTTTGGGTATCTGACGAATCGTTGTCCCGTATTCTTTCACGAGCTCGTCGTCGATCTGCAACAATGCCCGGATATAGCGTATGTTGCCGTCCTTCTCGCGATTTGAACCAGTATTCGAGTCCAGAATCGACACCGTGATAGTTCGCTTCTGTATCCCCGGCCTTTCAAGGAGAGAAGTTTTGCGCCAGCGTAGTAAATCGGCTTTCGCGTAGCCGAAAATCTACTCGCCCAATTCTGGCATTAACCGCCACGGCTTTTTCTTTTCTTCGATGTACATGATGACGGCCCAGCGTCCGCGTCTGGACCTCTCATCCTCATCTCAAAGCTCAGACTTAGAGTTCGTCTAGGCTTCTTTCGTCTGGTCGCAATTGTGGGTATTGGTGCGGAAGTTCAATTCCGGGGCACTGGTTTCTCGATGAATATTTCCGCCCAACCGAGGTTTTGACACACGGACGAGTCCTGCGCAACACGCAGCCCGATATGCTTGATATGTGCTAAGAACTCACCCAACCAGACAGGTCACCACGTTTTTTGCACGGATTGGCCTTTCGGAGTCGCTGGGCGTCTTTCCCATGCATGTCGCCGATATCATCGAGGTCAGCGAGCGGCAAGTCTCGTCGGTCGTCAGAATGCGCGTGTCTTATATCCATCGGTTTGATCGGCGTCGGCGAACCATCGTTTTTAGGTACTTCGCTTTGCAACGGCGTTCCCCTCCGGGCCTTCCCCAAACCCCATTTTGTAACAGAGACGAGCGAGTTCGCCTTGTCGAATCTCGAACCGTCGTATCAAGAGTTCCACTCGTCGTCGGCCAGTTTTCGACTCACGACTCCGGGCACTCGTGGTTTGCCGTCTTTCCTGGGAAATTTGTGACGTGTCACATGGACCCGTTGTCCTAATCCAAGATTACGCTGACTGCCTGTCCAAAAAGAAAGCGGCAATTAAATGCCAAAACAAGAGATTGTGGTTTAAGTTTTATCGCCCGCGTCCGCCCCGACGGCAATTGAACGCGTGGGGGGCTACCACGCGTGTTGCCACACGTTAAGCGAATTTTTGTGCGATGTCAAAACCTTGCGCGTGAATCCGTTACATGCGGCCACAATCGTTTGGTGGTCAAGATTTTCTGCTACGCGTAAGATTTGGCCCAAGCGAAGCACATTGTAGCGGCAGAAATCCAGGTAAAATTGGTTTGCATGTTTGCCTTGGGGTCACCAGTTGATCGCTAAACGGGTTCGGTGAGCAGCGGATTCGCGACGAAAATGGTGATTTGCCTCGGGACCAAGGATACCCCAGTCGCTAAACACGCTTAATAGGAGCGGAACGTCCACCGACAGCCCGGCGGGCAACGCGGACTCTTCCATGGCCCTTCCAACTTCCGATTTTTGCGAGGGCCGCGCGTTCCGTGTTCCATCGGTGCTAGCATCGTCCTGCATAACGATCACCACGGCGACCGAGAAGCAGCGATTCTGCCGTCGTCCGCGAACGATGACTAAATTCCATACGCGGGGGCAAGGAGACTCGTGAAGCGAACCGTCCGGTCATACGGATCGTATTCACGGTGAGTGCGATTCCTGGCCTGGCATATATTCATGCACCAGCATCTGACATCGCAAGGGCCTATCGGTGAGCTTGTCTTGCTCCAGAACGGTCGCATGTCACGGCCCCACGCGGGGAAGAGGAGCGACAGTCTGTCGCTGCCACCACAAGAATCGGGACACAGTGGGGTACCCATCCTTTTTTCACGTGCGCCTTCCCCAGGACGTAATCCCAAACCTCGTGTCGATGGCGCGACTAGCGCCTCTTCCGCCTCGACGTTTAAGGTACATCACTGGTAA
>Ga0179591_1335156_pt1 | contig 12866 bp, 9 predicted proteins | sample CZOMad2_1_08_16f_FD_182891 | JGI IMG/M metagenome (GOLD analysis project Ga0179591, IMG submission 182891) | Vadose zone soil fungal communities from Angelo Coast Range Reserve, California, USA - CZOMad2_1_08_16fungal (PacBio error correction) | ecosystem: Environmental > Terrestrial > Soil >...
TCTCGTGATCGGACCGTACTTGGGGAGGAAAAAGGAGAGGGAACGCACAGGAGAAGTAAATCGTGATCGAAAGGTAGGAAAGAAAAAAAAAAAGTCCTGTACTGTCAGGAAACGAGAACCCTGGGAAAGGAGCGGCAATGCTGCGTGAGAAATCCGGGAGCCGTGCTGGGGAGAAAAGGGGTCATTCGCGGGTCGAAAAAAGATATCTTAATCAACTTAAATCCGGCACTAAAGAAGGGGGAGGGTCATGGGAATTCGGACTGAGGTGCGGATCGTTTGGCGCCGGAATCCTCAATTCGCTTACTAAGGGAAAACCGACAAAAAAAAAGGGTAGCAGGGGGCCTGATTGTTTAGGGAAATCGCTTCAAAGCGTCGACCAACCGTACCGGGGGAGGTTCGATCGCTATAGGATCGGGTTGGGAGATGGAACGGCGGCATGCCAGGGACTTCTCAAGCTCTGACGGACAGACCGTTCCAATTGGGTAGGAGAAGGGCCAAGAAAACCTCGCATGGATGAAGAACGAAAACAGTCTCGAGGCCGCAATATTCGGGGTCGGAAAAATCTCGTTTCAAGCATAAGTAATTATCAAGGCAGGATCCAATCTGCTTTTTGACACCTGGGGAGAAAATGTGAAGAATGGAGAGGGGACAAAAGACTTAACTAATGGCCGAGAGGGAAAAAAAAAAAAAAAAAAAAAAAAAAAAAAGAAAAAAAAACTAATCAAAAGGAGAAGGACCTATTGGCCGGGCCTGAGGACATCTTCAGGAGGGATCACGATGTCGAAACACGCCTGAACTGCTGGACTGGGGTTCAAGAAGAAGGGGGGGAACATGGATCGATAGGTATGGGGCAAAAAACTCTGCTGGTAAAAAGAAAGAGTAAAATCACTCGCCTAAAAAGGTCAAAGGGGGGGACCGAAGATCAGCGCCTAAGCGGGACTACGAGATTTACCATCTAGGCTTGGGAAAAATAATAATTGGAAGGGAGGGGGAAAAAAGTTAGTAGGCACAAGGGTACAGTCGGCTAAGTCCTCCTTGCTACCCTAGAGAGCGGTAAACAAAACGCGAGCTGCGGGAGTAGCGTTCCATTTATTAGGAGGAATTCAAGAAGGGGGGGAGAAGACACCTCGGATTGACCGGCGAGCGAGAACAACCCTGCAGGTCCACCGGGGCGGTGCGAGGGAAGAAGGATATAGCCAACGTTCGAAGGGTCCTTCATTGTTACACAGGGCGGAAGAAGAGATCAGTGAAAAGAACAAAAGCAAGGTAAGCCTTCAGGATGGGAAGGCAGGAAGTGCAAGTAATAGCATAGAAATGTCGAAAAGAAATGCGAACATTCGGGTCGACAAGGGCGAACAGGGACGCTGAGAGCAGACAGACTTGGCAAAAAGATCGGGGTGGGCTAGTAAACAAAAACGGTTCAATCTTCTCGACCACTCCGGAGGGGGAGGTCAGACGGGAAGGGGGATAACGATGGATAACCATGAATGAACAGCATGGAGGGGGAAAAAAAAATTACTCTGGGAGGGGAAGGAGAAAATGAAAAGCGTCCTTAACGGGCTGAGGGTCAGCCTTGGATTCAGAAACATGCAGCCTCAGCCAGAAAAAAAAAAAACACTCGCGGGGAGGCAAGTTAATGGAAGCCTAGCTACGTGTGCAAGCCGTTCGCGAAAGCAACGCCCGCCAGACGGGGGGGGAGAAAACCACTAAGGAGGAAATCAATGGATCACCCCGATCGCATGCCCACGGAGGCAAGAACAGGTTAGAGAAAGGCCTGTCCCTCTATCCTGCCTACCCATCTATTATTGGGGGCCTCCCTAGTAAAACGCGTGAAAAGAGAAAAGAAAGGCCAACTTACGATCTCGGGCAATCCGGGAGAAAAGGGAAAAAAGCTTTGCGAAAAAAAGGGGGGATTCGAATAAAGGAGAGTGCCTAACGCTGAGGAAGATTAGCATACGGACGGAAGGAGAGGGGAGTTTACCCTGGTAGTAAAAGGGGGGTAAGGGAAAAGGGTGCCAGGGAGGATGATCTCAACGTGTAAAGGGGAAGGCAAAAAGAAGAGCAAAGAAGAAAGGGCAGCGGGTCTCACAAGCAAGGGGGGAACGGAGTATGCTGAAAGAGCCCACCAACTTAGGTGTGGAAAGCTGGAACGGGATTGAGGGGACTGACGAGGCCGCAGCTGCGGGGTGGCAAGGAGAGTCAGAACTAAACCACCGATCAGCAGCGTTCAAAAAACAATCTTCAGTCTTGCCACGAAGGGAAGGGAACCGAATGCATTTCTCATCCGCCGAAGCAGAAAGGGAGAATTGAGTTTCGCTTCCGAAAAAGGTGTGAGGACAAGCGTGGAAGCGAGCCACCCGGGGCCGGCACAGGAAAACAAGAAAACATATATCGTATGGGTTACCGTAAACGTAACAGATTCGGGAGCGCTTCAATCAGGACTCCTAGCTTTTTGAGGAATTAAAGAGACGCACTCGCGTTGGAAATTTCGCAGTCCACGTTCAGCTCTGGGGTATACAATTGTAAACCGCTGAACGACCGGGGGTTTGTAACAGCTGGGGATTACTTGGGAGGGGGGTGGCTTGCACAAAAGAGCGACTGGTCACAGCTGCCCGGGAAACTTTACATCAAACCCTGTAGTGCACCAAGGGAACAAATCGCACGTTGGAGGGGACTACAGTTCCCGTCAATCCAGCCGACCAAACTAAAAAGGAGAAAGGGGCTCGTTATACAGGGGGGGAGAGATCATACAAAGAAGAATGATGAAAAATTATCGTAAATGAAGAGGCAATGGGACAAAACGGCGTCACGTAGGGGTTCGATCCTCGCGGGGTCACCAGGCTTCGTCGAAAAAAAAAAAAGACCGGTTAGAATTTAAACTCCACTTCCTTAACTAGCCAAGACTGCGGTGACAGAGGGGAAAGCGAAAATCTCGCGTGCAGGGTCGTAGGGAAGAGGATACGGAAAATGATGTCGGGGGCCCAACAGCGATGAAGCAGGCGGAGAGGGGGCAACTACAGTTCGTGGGAACAGGTTGGGCATGAGTCTTTGTCGACTCGGAAGCGAGGAAGATGAGGAGATGCAGAAAGGCCAAAAGCAACGGATCGTCCCCAAACACCGGATTTGCACCGCCGGGAGAGGGGGTGGGATGGGCTGAGATCGAAGGGAAAAGAGCAAAACTGGACAGAAATAAGGATGTCCGGGAACATGGCGCTGGAGAGATGCCAGCTTAAGTGTGAAGCCATGTACTAGAAGACGAGGGGAGAATTCCTCCAGCCTTCATAATCTTTTCGGAATGGAGCGAAACAAAGCCAAGGGTGTAGAGAAAGGGGGAAGGTAGTTGTTCTTGGCCTACGGTGAAAGGGAAAGGGGGATAAAGAGGTCTTACGGTTGCAACTCAAAATTGAGGGACTTGACGGCAGCGACGCCGGGAAAGGGTGCAGGGGCAGGGAAATCAACGAGAGACAGTATCTTACCTTGACTCGGCGTGGCACAGGGGACGGAACTCCCGGGTATCTAAGGCGGCAGCGAAACTCTCTTCGGTTGCCGGCCAAAACTGAGCAGGGCTTGTCATGTTCCCGGGAAGGCTGCTCCGAACTGACCCCTAGATACTGAACTGGAAAGTGAGGAAGGCCTTAAAGCTCAAAAAAGAGCAGCCGACACTTGACAACGTAGGCAGTTCTCGGAACACTCTTTTCCTGAATTAAACACTACGGCCAGAGGGGCTGTCAGTAACCCGCCCCCAAAAAAGAATCGGCCGGGGTGGGGCGGAGTCGGCCATTGACAATGACAGGGTGCGCGTTGGGGGGAATCAATCTCAGGCAAGGACGATGGTCGTTCGAAATATCACGATATGAGAAGGTCCCGGAATACTCAGCGACGGAGGGAGGTAAGCCCAGGGTGAGCGGAACGAAGTTGAATCCGGAGGGGGGCCGAACCCGCGCAAAGAAAACCGCCAGCTCTATCGATCCGAAGTAGTAACGAGGTGCACATCAACTGGCGATCCATTCGGACATCGGGTTCGCGGCACCAAATCAGTCTCTACATGGTCACGATGGCCAGAGAGAGCGAAAAGGAAGCGTCGGCAAGCGAAAGGTCCCGCCTCTGGTTGCAAGGAATAAAGGGGAAACCAGGGCGAGTAGGGGCCCTCCATAATACTTGGCCAGCTTGGCGGGCACAAGCGAGGGCCGAGCTTGAAGAAAGAGAGACATGCTACCCGGGTTCACAAAGGACGTCAGCAAAGGATAACTTACGGTCGGGAGACCCGTATCGCAATACAATCGGGAAACACGGAGGCCAAAGGTAACGGGTCACGGCTTCAGAAATCGGGATTTGAGTAGGGAACAAATATGAAACCAAAAAAATAGCATTGCGTATGGAAAGGGGGGAACATCTCTGAAGGAAGGGCGGAGGGATTTTTAAGGGTTTATAGGATCATATCAAAAATCGACCCGCGAAAGAAATAATACCAGACCCCCAAAAACAACCACACCACAAAAAACACATCGACCAGAAGGTAAGAGGGAGAGCATGAAGAAGAATGGACGAGTTCGCCTAACGACGTATTAGTTTTAAAAAACCGACGGACAGGACAGGGTAGAGGTGAGCAAACGTCCATCCCCAAACACCAAGAGGGAAGCTCATCGTCTGAGGGGCGAGCATAGGGAAAAGACGGGGAAAAAACACGCAGTTAGTCAAAACAAAGGGGTGAGATAAATCCTTTCTCTGGCTTAACTGGCCGATGATCGCACAGACAACCGATCCGTCATGAGAAATCGTGGTAAGGGGGAAAGCAAGGGGGAGGCAACCTAATAACGATTTGGGACGTGAGCATCTGGGAGCGTTGCAGGAGGAGAACTTAGGGGACTTCTTTTCTTTGTATTATGGTCCGGGCGGCCGAACATTTGGAAGGTCAATGATGGAACATCCATCTACAGAACGGGGCGTCAGTGAAGAGAAAGATCTTTGTGGACCGTTTGGGCGAAAAGAAAACAAGGAACAGGGATGACCCGTGACCCCGGGATTGGCGCCGGTAAACCGGTTTCAGATGGTGGGGGTCGGGAAAAAGGAGTCAAAAAGCGGTCCGACTTACCAGGGGCATGAGGACGTAAATCAGGAGGGATCGGGGGGGCCACTTTTTGTGACGCCGCGAAGCCTGGAGAAGGGAATCAAGCAATGAATCGCAGTGGAAAAAAGGGAGGCTCAGGAAGGGAAACCAAAGGAGAATCCTCCTGCAACCAACTGATGGCATGGCCGAATTGACCGGGGGAGGGGCCGACTATCTAAGGGAACTTAGTGGTAAAAAAAAAGGGACTCTGTAGGACCGGCGCCTCGGAGGAAGGCGCACCCCAGGAAGATGGATCGCCAATCTCTGGGACTATCAGCTACAAAAAGATACTTAATCAGGACAAAGCTGAAACCGAGGGCGAGATCTGTGTCGCACGGGACGGTTCGCTTACATTCCGATCTCCGAGCGGCGGGTCCGCTCACCTGGGAAAAGGTCTTAACTATCGGGGAAGACTAATGTAGATAAATGGGGCGATCTGGGAGTCAAATGCGCTGTCGGAAAAAATTATTAAAAGGCGCAGGACATCTTAACAGGACAGAAGGAGGGAGCTGACCGGGTAAACAATGGAGTGCCTTCTACTTACAGAATGTTCCCGATGGGGGGACCTGTAGCACAAGGATTGGGGGGGGTCTTACGGATCTGCGATATTAAACCGCGAAGAAGGTAGTACCCAAGGATTGCGCGAAAAAAGGGGAGGTCAGGCGCCTCCCTATCATGTTGGAGAGCACAGGGAATGCGGGAGAATAGACCACAAAAAAAGAGCGCGAAGCAAACTGCGGCTCTCAAAGACATCATCGTTTTCGCTGGAAATGCAGCGATAGCCACGGGGAGATCGATATGCTGTCATAATCGATCACGTGACAATAGAAAGGGTCCGCAGTGACCTTGAGGGACGGCCTTCAATCTAAAGAACGACATAGAAATGGGAGACCAGACGGTCACGGCGAACACCGGGGGACTTCTCACCAAGGCCGAGGAAACATCAAGTACTTAAAGCAAAAGGACCTCTTTTTTAATGTTTCGGTTACAACAAAAAACTCCTATTGTACCCTCGAGACATGCACAGTTCACTTATTAGCAGGAGAATGGCGAACCGAAGGATGACGCATTTCCAAACATAGTTCAGCCTCCTACAACGAAGCGCCATGCAGAGGAACTTAAAATCCGTGCCTGTCGAACAAGTGGTTATTCCTATAGAAAATCCTTTAACCAAAGCGCGGGGGGGGGGGCAGATGTGGTGGGACTCCAATTTCAGGGTAATAATCAGCCAAGGCCGGATGGTCAAGGGGAAACCCAATTATATAAGAATGAATCTCTCCTCACCGTTCGGGTAACGGGTTTAAAAGGAGGGAAGCTCCACTTTATGGTTCAATTGGTAATGATCGATTGAAAAGGCATTCTCTTTCACCAAGAAAAAGAAAGGGAGAATGGAGGGGATTTAAAGGAGCTCGAAGAGAAGACCCCGAAAGATCTTCAGGAATTAAAGTAGGAAGAGTAACTTTCGAAGAGTCGGGTACGATGGAATAGAAGGACCGGAAGAATGGAATCATCAAAGGCGCCGCATTGAAGAGTCGTCTGTCACTATACTTCCTGTTTACAAAATCTTTGTGACCGGGATAACCCCCCGGGGAGTACCGAGCCATAAAGGGGGCGTCGGAGGGGGGGAACAGGATGCTTTTACTCCTCTTAGATTAGGGTTAGCCCATCCAACGTGCCGATTTGTTGAAAGATTTGATACCTACAAACGTCCCCTCAAAAGGGGACGAAAAGGCCCCGCGTAGGAAAAGGTGTCAAACACTCTTCTTCACTTAGTTCATCGGGTAGACAAAGCCGGCAACAACGGTGGAACGTGAGAATTGAAAGTCAAAAGAGTCCTGGGAAAACAGCACAAGTGGAAAGTACTCTAGTGACCGCCAAGGCAGCATCTCTAGAAAAACAAAACGGGGAGGATTAGAAAATCTATCGCCCTCCCCGGGAGTCTCAGGAAAAGAAGACCCACTTCTGTTCGGCGACTTTGATGAAATAATTACGGCTTGGCCATTCGGCACGGAAAAAGGAGTGGCACGCTTGGATACACTGGGAGGGGGGGGGTCAACTCACGGAGGGAAGCATTTTTAAAAGGGATTATGCACTTGAAGGAAAAAAACCTCCTCTTACTTCGCTCTCGTCGGAAAAAAGATCCCTCTTTAATTTCACCACCAAGAAGGGAGTTGGATGGGCATACTTGCCGAAAAAGCTCAGCGGTCGTGGGGTCAGGTGGGGGGGAAGCGCAACAGGGGGGAACAAGACCCACCCCTTCTATTTCGAAGTGGAAAATACAAGGGGAGGAGCAGCATCAAAATACAACTGACATTGGTTAAAAAGGTCAAGGGAGTATGAAGAGCGCTCCTTCCTTTGAAACTTGACGTAACATGTCACTCAACCCGCCGTAGATTGTTGCAGGGGAATAAGGAAAAACAGCAGTAGAAGAATCGGACGTAGCCCGCGAGCGTCAAATGGACAATTCGGCCCATGGCGCCTGGTAAAGCTCTACTAAAAGAAACCTATGGTTCCTGCAAGGAGAAGGAACAATCGCTGCTACGTGGATTGGGAGAAGTGTAGCTTCTTCGGATTTGTGAAAAAAAAAAGAAAGAAGTGGGTTGGACGGAACCCCAAGGGGGCGGGAGTTATGAGCTTCAAGGGGCGTGACAAAGAGAAAGTTCAAAACCCAGGCTTTCCTCACCGCGGCATTGGTAATTTGGAAGACGCTGGAAAAGAATATTCATAAAACTGGGAAGATCAAGAACGCAATACCGAGAAAAAAAGAAACATTGAGGGGCAGCTGATCAGAGAACACCTGCTTTCTAAGAGAACATAGGCTGAGAAGGCACCTCAATCGGGAGAAAAGGGAGTGCCACCGTCGGGGCCAGTTGTAGAGAAAAAAGGAAAATAAGGGTTGGGTACGAATGAAAAAAGGAGTGCCCGTCGTTCTCGGCAATTCGAGGGGAGAAGAAAAGAGTTACACCGACCAGCAGGGGCGATGGAAAGACGATCATAAAGGATGATCAGGGAGGCTTCTTTGCCCTCGGACGATTAGGATCAAGGGGACGTATCCAATGGACGGGACGGCTATCATGAATCCTCTCAAAGGTCCATCTTGTTCTGAGCCGCCGGTTTAAGTTAGAAGAATTAACTATGACCTTGAACTGGGGAAAAGAATCAAGTCTCCCTTCGAAAAGAAAAAAAGATAGCTTTAATATAGACACGTGCTAAGAAGGAACACTACTTGTGCCGAAGGGTAACATGGGTCTGGTAGGCAAAAATATCTCGGCACATATAATGCAAGTCAAGGGGGTCCGCTCGCTATCTGCAACCGTCAAGTTAAAAAGGGGGGGGGGGGTGACAGTGGTGAAGGGACCGTCTGAACTTCGATGGGGCGTCAAAAGGAACAAAAGATTATACAAAACCCTGCGGGTCCACTGCGTAGGAGTTGGACAGGTGAGCGAGAGTAGGAAGATCGAATGCCTACTAACCCGGAAAGATCCGATGATAAAATCGCGTTCATTAAGTAACGAGGGTTAGAAATCCACAGCTTCATTACGCGGGAGGGATAAATTCGGCGAGGGGGTCACAAACAGGAGTCCGTGGTCATGGAAAAATGATCAAGTAGACGGAAGAGGAGATCTCGACGACTAATATTGTGCGGCAATGACATCAGAGGTTGCGAGGGAAAGTGCTGGAGTTGTCGCGCCTGAGTGAAAAAAAAAAGCCACTAGGTGAGGAGAGAGGATGCTCGCTACAATTTTATCCGCACTCGCGTAGCAGCCGGTCCTCCAAGGTACGGAAGCGTCCAGCATACAAGAAAAAAGGCAACTTCGCAACGTGATCAAAGGGGCCGGAGACACGAAAATGGATGGAGCTCGGCGCCAACCTATACATAACCACACAGGCCGAGAAAGGCAAAGAAAGCAGTCTCGGAGGGGGGATGGGGGAAAAACAAACTCGCTGTAGGGGGAAAGGATGACTGTGAGCAGTCTTCTTCCAACATAACACCACCAAAAGACACGACAAACTCCCAAAGGAGGAAGGGGAGGAAGAACAGAAGCGGTTGAGCCCACGTACAAAGAGAGGAAGAAAGGGACATGACTTTCTTTCTTTTAAAACTTCCAGGCTGACCCATATCACAAGAAAGCGGGTGCGTCGGCGTCAAGCGAAAAGAAGTGTCAATCAATGACTCACAAAAAACGATTATTAAGAGCCAGCTTCGTGGACTCTGGAAAGATGTAGATGATCGACTCCCTGAAAATTCCCGAGTGGATGATCGAAAAAAGAGCTGGAAGTGTTAAACAAAAACGATAGTCTCCGGAAACAACACTCTATGTGAGGAAAAAAAGCGAAATGCGCTTTCTGAGGAAGGGAGAAGTTCTCTGTTCTGGGAGTGTTCCGTCAGAGCGGTCGCGTTGGAAGCCTGGGACTGATGAGGGAAAAAAAGTAGACCAACATCCAGAGCCACAGGTGAAAGAAACTGACAGGTGTCCTATCAATTTGTGGGGGGGTGTTGGGATCCCGAATACGCGCCTGACGTGTAGCCCCGACAACGTGCAGATTTGGAGCAGTGCCCGGTCTCAGAAGGGGTAGGCGCGTAAAAGAACAAGAGAATTTCGCTCGAATGTGACTGATCAGAGAGAGATCCTACCTCAGTTTAGCGCCGCGCGGAACAAATGGAGAGCTTCTCAGCTCAGGAATCCGATATCAAAAGCCAAGTAATCGCAGAAGGGCAAAGAAAAATTTAGTTAGACGGAGATTCGGGAACAAATGCATGCCGCCATTTACCGACTTCTGGGCCGACGATCCGTTAAGGGACGTCTAAAGTGAGTACATGGAAAAGGAACCTAGCTCCTAGGAGGGGGGGGGTGAACGCGCAAGAGAATGTACCCTGAAGAAACAGGGGGCGGGGGAGCAAAGCGGGAACTTACGAAGCGCGGGGAGAGGGGGAAAGGGCTATGATTTCGGTCGACGGTGCCTATAGTATTCCTCCAAAAATTCCCGCTCAACAGGAAAGAAACCCGGAAGCACATTAAGACCATATCTTGGGTGGCGAACGCCGGAAAACACTTGCTTCGTAAATATGATACAACGGCAAGCGCACTACCAGTCACGTGAACAAGGACGCGCGAGAAGCGCACGCCTAACATAAAATCGCTCAAAAGGAGACTCAAGAGTAATGTGAGGAAAGGGAATTCGTGACGCTGCGGACGGACGGAAAGATGCTAAGATGAAGATATCAGAGAGACATTAAAATGGCCGAATGGTAGTTCGGCTGCACGGGAAAATTGGTGCATCGTCCGCGGGCGTTCACGGAGCGGAGCGAAGCAACCCTCATAGATTGAGAAAAGGGGGGGGGGTCTTGGAAAACGGAATCGATAGACTCTTCCAATATCCCCCGGCGGTCAACATCGTGACAAAAGCGACCTCAGGGCACAGCCTGATCATCAGAAGGGGGAATAGTTATCGGTAAGACGGGAAGAACTAATGGGGAACGGCCGAAAAAGGCGAAAGAATTGGCGGCGCGCCACAACGAAAATGACCGGGAGTCAGAGTCAACCTCTGAGGGTTTAGGGGGGCGGGGGTAAACACACTCAAGTGCAAAAAAAGGTCGAGGACACCTCAAGTGCCGGAGGAACTAACATCTAATCTAGGATAATGGAGAAGCCGATGCTGGAAGAGCCATAGATCAGGTGTGGCTGGAAAAATAGCCGGAGGGATGCTCTATCTTGGACGGGCTTTTGGCTGGTCGCATGGGTGCAGTTGCTGAAGGGCGACAAGGCATCCCTACCTCTCCGGAAGGTTGAGTAATCCGGTGGCTGTGTGAGAGGACAGGGAAAAATGCTTTGGCACCAGTGCGGGCAGCAGCATCACTAAAGCCAGGCTGCCCTATCGTGTAGCGAAGAAAAAATAACCAAAGTAGTCCAATCTGGGGGGGGGAAGGAGTCCTAACCCATGCTTCATAAAGGTCTTGAAGCGAAACACATCGATGAATTGGGGACTCCGAGTACTCCGCGGCACCCCAACGCATGGGGAAAAAAAAAACCGAAAGTATTTGAAGGCGCGCACGTAACAAGGACAGTTCATAGAATATTCGAGGCAAAAATTGCGTTCGGAAAAAAAAATGGTATCTCAATGTCATTGCAAAGAAAGAGGAAGTCCGACGGGTCACAGGACAACTCCGCAATGCAGACGAGTGCGGAAAAGAATCACTGGCAAGGGTCTAATACACACTGGTCAACCGGGGTGATGAGGAGCCATGTCTCTGTCGATCCTGAGGTGTCAACCGGCTGGCGGATTGTAAATAGAGGAGAAAGCGCGGACCTCCAATTCGATTTGGGGACTCTTCAGTTACCACTATTCATTGGGACGAAATAAAAGGAGGCAGGCGGCCGAGAGGAGGTTTGGGAATTCAAAAAAGTTTTACGGGGGGGGTCAAAAAAGAGGGCCTAGAGGAATCGACCGTATCAAAAAAGGAGGCCGGGAAATGCAATTCTCACGAAGGCGGGCGTCGAGTGGAATTGCATAAAAAAAGAGGGGCATGGGGGGTGGAAAATGCGATCCACGGCGCGCCGGGGGGAGAAAAGGAACTCTCCCAGTTTAAAAAGAGAGAAGATGTTAACTGGCGTCCCCGAAAAAGTTCTTGAGGAACTGTTTCCATTGGTCGGGAAAGGGCAAGTCCATCGCCGCCGAGATTACCTTGCGCCTTCCACAGGAGTGGCACGCTTTCACTCGATTGGCCAGGACACCTATTTGGCGCAACCGAGGAAGTTGATTCAGACGGCCAGACACCCGGAAGACGTCGCTCTCCTCCTTTAATGGCGTACCCCATCAACAGAGTGTTCGGGAACAGGGGGTGTGGGATACAAGAAGGCCTCAAACGTTCACCTCCTCATTACCTCCAGGTCGCGACCCAGTATGAAATAGAATGTGGAGATCATAAAAGGCAAAAAGGGATGATTAACCTCATTGAAAGAACTCGCACGTAGGGAAAATGGCGGCGTGCCGAGTTACGTTTAATAAAAGGTCCGTTCCCGCCGACGGAGAAAGGGAGACCTCTACACTTTTGAGAAGCAGATTTGGGGGTGCTGCTCAGACGGATCTTAATCGTCTTGTGTAAGTGCCTGCGAGCAATCAAAGCTTCGGTTAAACCGGCGCTACAAAGGCCAAATTCGTGGAGGGGCCTTCAGGACCTGAACGGAGCAAATTCTTCGCGGACCTACCGGGAAGGGAATGACGTTTGTCATATATGAACGCAACAAGAGATTTAAGAGCCTTGGTTAGTACAGAGGATAAAAGGGTCGGTCAAGGGGCAGGAAAGCTAAGCGGATTCAGAAAATAACACGGGTTTTCCTAGCCGGCGATTGGTGGCGAAATTGGAAAAAGTGAAGAAACAGGGACTGAAACACTGATCTCGCGGAAAGAACCTTTATTTGGGGGGGGGAAAAAAGTTATGTCTAGCGCAGCGAGGAGACTCCAATCTATCATGTTCTTTACCTTTCAAAACTTAGTAACAAAGTCCGGAGGAGGGGAGAACGAAAGCACTTGAGCGGTAGTTGGGGGGTAACCCTGAACCCTGGAGGGGTTAATAATAAGGATGCATTAGGGCAAGGGGACTCGTTGTGAAGGGGAAAGCGGAGTCTATTGGAACGCGGCGACAATTGATATCGTATCAGGGGCAAAGGGGGATTTCGAGGGAAAAAAAAAGTGAGGGCGGGAACCGATCGAGTGAAATCAGGTTCTAAAAGGGACGGCCGCGAACATGGGCTATCGC
>Ga0179591_1350371_pt1 | contig 12866 bp, 15 predicted proteins | sample CZOMad2_1_08_16f_FD_182891 | JGI IMG/M metagenome (GOLD analysis project Ga0179591, IMG submission 182891) | Vadose zone soil fungal communities from Angelo Coast Range Reserve, California, USA - CZOMad2_1_08_16fungal (PacBio error correction) | ecosystem: Environmental > Terrestrial > Soil >...
GGAAAAGGGTTACTCTATTTCCCCGAATAATAATTGAAAAGTTTTCGTCGGAAACATGATCAGGTCAAATGGAAGGTGGGGAAGGAGACATCAACACAGAAGGGGGCGGCGAATGCTTGGCGAGACTGCTGAAAAAAAGTCGAAAGGGGACTATCTATCTACGTGCGCGAGGTCAAAACAAAAAACTCTTCTAGATCCCAGGGATGATAAACGGGCAGAAGGAAATGAGACTGGGTTCGCCTGCTGTTGAATGTTGGCAAGAATTCTCAAATCAGTCATAAAAGACCTAGAAAGAATCTTAGTCAAAAGGGGCGGAGTCCGGGGCGGGAGAATTTTCTCTTACAGTGGATATCGTCGTTATTCGCCTCGGGGTTCACTTTCAAACGCCGACGATGACAGGAAGCGAGAGAAGAGGGTGGGAAAGGAGGGGGGGATGCCTTGTCGGAATTGAATATATGGGTAGCTCACTTCAAGGAATTCTTGGAGTACTATTCTAAGCGCAAGGAAGAAAAAGAAGTGGAGCCATGGAGTAGGGGGAAAAGCGGTTTCGTTGGGGAGTCGAGAAAGACCTTTGCGTCTTTTTAAGCTATGCAAAGGGGATCCGAGCAAAAAACACATGATGGAAGCTTGGAAAAATAAGGCAGAAAGAAAAACGGAAGGGAGAGTGAAGGGCCACCACGCTGGGCTCTGGGAACGGACATCAGTCTCGAATGGGCCTTGAAAAAAAATGAATTCCGGCTCGTTTCTGGGAACGAAGCCTCCTGCTCGGAGAGAAGAAAGGGCTCTTTAGAAAAATCCGGGCTTAATAAGGGCCGATTCGCGGGAGGAAGACGGACGACGTTTTAAAGATGAAGCTTGAGGGGAGATAGAGATCCAATTTACGAGTGTCTTGATCATTACGAACAAACGATGAAAAAAGTTCTTCTCGTTGTGATTAGTCGTTTGCGGTGAGGGGTGGGGAAACCGAATGGCGTAACGGAAAAAAGAGGTTTTGACCGAAATAAGGACGGATGCCCAGTTAGAACAAACCTTCCCTAAGCAGGAGTGAAGAGTCAGGGGAGCGCACTAATGTGGGCAACGTGCGCAATGAACAATAAGGTTCGGGAAAACTCATGCACTCTGTCAAAGAAAAAGGATAAGAATGGGAACTTCAATAACGGCTGACTCAACTCATACTTGGTATTCTAATAGAGAGTTAATATGCTCCTGGGGGAGCCAAGCTCAGTGAAAGGGGGTACTCGCTAAATCCTGTATTGCAAACGGACTGTCAAAAGTCCGAGGAAAGAACTAGAACGGCAAAGGCTCTTCGAGACGAGAAAAGGAGACAGCGTTCTCTAGGAATCGAAAAAGCGTCTGGTCGGAAGGGGGAGGGGGGGGACACGAAGGTGAAAAACCCAAAAAAACTGGAAGAGTACTAAGCTTCACTGGCAAATTTTTAGACCTATACGTGTCTAAATCATTACCAGCGTTTGATGGCAAAAGAGAGTCTGGATAGGGGCTAAAAAGCAAAGGCAATACTAAAGGGGGTCTAAGCCCTTCCTTGTGAAAAACCCGGGGGGCGGTCTGGACTGGCCAAAGGAAGAAAGTAAGAAAAGGAAAAAAAAAAAGGACGTGCCGATTCATGGGTTAAGACAATCCTATGGTCCTTTTGCATAGCGGGGATTCGGCTGAAACTGCTGGGTAGAAATGGGGTTTGATAACTTATTGTCTGACATTCAGCAGTAGATCTGAGATGGTCGGAAAGGATCTCCAAGATAAGGAGCTAGTTTTCTCAAGAGCAGAAGAAACTCCATCCCCTGCAGTATGCAAGGAAGGTAGAAAAGGGGACAGCAGTAGGAGGGGGTACAGGGTCCAGGACAGCTATTCCATGGAGCCAGACATGAAGACAACGGGGGTCAGCAAAGGCGGAGGTCACGTACTGGGGTCAAATTGAATTTCTTAGCCATTCTGAGTGGAGATAGTTGAGGTCAAAAAAAGGGGGAGAACTGAGAAGGGAAAAAGGCAGCTCCTGGAGACTGGAGCAGGAGGGAGGAAACATTCAACTACGGTTATTTTATAAAACAAGGGGGAAAAGTCAATGACGTTGCATACCCGGCGTAGGTCAAGGACCTTCGTTGAAGAGCCTTCCTCGGACGGGCCTTAAAAAAGGTTTGATCGTGGTCTACAAAAAAGATGTCACGCAGAAAAAAGGGGCGCGAAAGAGACACAAGCGGTGGGAGATAAGTCCGTATTCGGGGGCCTATCTCAGCTTTGGGAGGGAGGTCTCGTACGCCGAGGGGGCAAGCATCGGGAACAATAGCCATCAGCCCCGGCCGAAGCTCTGGAGCATGTTGGATTGTAAAGGGTAGGAGGACAGGTAGGACACTCCTCTACGTCGAGGAAGGAAAAAGAGGGTTCATGTCCATCTTCGCAAAGATGGGGGGGGGTTTTTGAACGAAAGCCGGACGCGAAAGGGGAAAATCTTGAGAAATCGGAGGGTATTAAAATTAGGGGAGGAAGGCGTGGAAGAACCCGTGGCATGGACAATCCTTTTTCCGGGGATCTCATACCACCAACGATTATGGAAAAATCAGAAAAGGAAAAAACACGGGACAGCCAAAAATCCAAAGCGCGGCATAGCCCCGAACGGAAAGGGGTAAACTTTCTGTGAACAGGGGGACAACCATAATGTTCTCGGAGTCTTTGAAAAAACATTGAAATACAGAGGGGGGACCTGAAGCCTCTCTGAAAAGGCGAGTGTACGACGTCATGCCTATCAGGGGGGGGCCTTCCCCAAAATACGAAAAATATGGGACTGGAGCCTGCATCTTGGTTGAGATGGAGAGGAGTGCCGAGTCAGGATGTTAAGTCAAGCAAAGGCGTAAAAACCGGAACCCTGAAGAAAAGTGGGCTCTAGAAACTCAGTTTCTTAGCGCCCGTGGAGACGGGGTTGGGCCTGGGAAAAACCCGAAATTTGTGGAGGGGGAAGTACGAGTCCTTTCTATCAAACTAATAAGATCCACGAACGCAAAAAAGATCTGTGAAGGGGGGGGGTGGCGAAATCAAAGCCTCAAAAGGGTGAAAAATTGGTGTGGGGGGTAAATCCTCTATGGGGCATTGCTGGAGTCATTCAATCGCTCTCAAAGTCAGTAGCGTAGACAAAACAGCGACTAGCGGTCTACTTTTTGCCAGTTGAAAGAGAGGGAGGGGTGGAGGACATGTCTGTAAAATATCTGGACTGGACTACTTACCATTTCGAGGATTCTTTAAGGCGAACTGATTGCGGGGAAACCAGGTCATGAAGTGAGACATCCTTTCCGTGCAGTCGTTTGAGGAAGAGAGTGAGAACTTCTGGCGAAAAAACTAGATCCCCAGCGCTCAGGGGGGCTCTGAACTAGAGCCAGAGTAATCTCCCGCTCTGGGAGGAAGATGAAAAAAATCGGGCAGTTCAATTCAAGCATGTCGATATTGCAGAATCCGCAAATGGTAGAAAGCAACGAAGAAGTCGCGCAGGGAGGAGAGGGGGGAAAAAAGTATTTCTTAGCCGCAGAAAAAGGGGGGGATTACTGACAGGGGAAAAAGGGAGAGCCAAATGGATTGGGTGCCGTGCTTAAAAGACAAATAAGTAGGGGGGGACTCCATCATAACGAGTGGTTCCATCCTCGACCTAAGTATCTGTTCGAAAAAAAAAATTCACTTCGGATACGTCTAGACAGTGGGGTGGTACGGGAGCTGGAGGGGTCAAAAAATTAAACGAACATGCCGACGAAAAAACAATATTCTTCTCTTCAGAAAGAACACTTATGGGGGGTATTAGGGAGGAAATGACTGGACTTAGTTACTGCATGACTGGGCCCCAGTCCGTGTTCCATTCAGTTTCTCCACAGAACCACGAAAAGCAGGCCGAATGCAGAAAGGCAAGATTGGGCTAGGGGAAGAAAAAGTGTGGAAGGGGGCTTGGCTTCCCTAAGTTCAGGGTAAAAATTTTGATCTTGAGCCCTGGGCGGGAAAGTCACCTGGGCCCAATCTTTTGGGCGGGTTTCTGAAAGTTATGGAAGGAGGAGCAGACAAATCGGGGAAGGGAGCGAAAACAGGACTAAATCGTTTTTCTCACAGTCCGGTAGGAGACATTGTACTTAAAAAAAATTGGAAGCGGAGCAACAAGAGCAACAGAGTCTGAGGCCATATTTCGGCGTCTGTGGTTCATTCTAGCAACCGCCAGAAACCGCAACGGAAGCCGAGAAGACAGTAGCGGTTTACTCAGGTAAGGGAGAAAAGATCACGTCTACCTGTAGATCTTTCAAGGGAAAACAGGCCACTGAAATAGTAAAGGGCGTCAACAAGGCAGTAACCCGCAGACCAAGGAACGGCACTTACTGTGGATTATCGGTCCAGTCAATTCAGCTTAGCCTGGGGGGGATGGGGATCCACGAAGCAATGTGAGAGGACAAACCTGCGGAAAACTAATCCGCCGCTGTAAAACAGAAACAAAAACTCAACAATCTTTTTTGAGGGGGGGGGGAATGATATTTTGCGGGATGATCAATAAAGTTGCTTCTGTTGGGTCTTTTCATTCATAGGGTTAAAAAAAAGGGGCCACGAAGTCGGAAATCCTGAAAGTCTATGGGGAGAACCAATCGAAACGAGGAAGCAGAGATAATGGAGGGACTGTCTGGTTCTGTATATCTTGCCTCGCTTAGAGGGATTATCAATATTCAGGCGTCTCGCAGGAGATTAACGATATACAAGACAAGAGGATTTCCAAATAGGCTGAATCGCTTACTTAAGGAATAGAAATTGTGTCCCTCGGAGGTGTCGCCAGGGACAGTAAGGAGAAAGGACTCCCCTGGAAGAAGAACAATGTGTACAGAATTCTTGGACGTTGTTCGGTTTTTTCTTAGCGTAGGGGGGGGGGGATCAGGAAATAACCTTGGGAAAATGAGACAAGGGTGATCAGAGCCCTTTTCTCAGATCAGGGGCTAACACTTGGCCACGGGGGTCGTCTCCTTTCAGGTCGCACGCCTAAAAACTCGGGACCAAGATTGAAAGGGGGAACCGCGATATCAATGGGGGGGATGTCTCCTCACAAATCCAAAGAAGGTCTGGCAAGTTACTACCGGTATGCACATTGGTGGAACGGATCCGGAAGCGGGACCATCGGCCGGAATCTCGTTGGTCTCGCTCACAATAAACATTAGGAGGCAGGAATAGGGGAACGCTTCCTACGGCTGTAAAGAGGAAGGTCTCTGGTTGGGGGGGGGGAAAAAAACGTGTATCTCATAACACCAAGAGGAAGCAAAATTTGAATGGGGGGGGGGGGCCTTTTAACAAAAAAAAATATTATAGACGGCTGCTGGGGACTGGAGGAAAAGCGAATCGGAGAGGGGGGGGAAAGTGGGGCCTGAGGAAAAGAACCAGGAGAGTCTTAATCAGGCATGCTTATCAAAAAAAAATTCTCTCTGCTGCAGGGGGGGGTTTTACTGAAATCTCCCCTGAAGAGAAAAAAAAAAATAAAGAGAAAGATTACTGGATGTAAATCCCATTGTAATTTGTTCGAAGGGATCGAAAAATGGAACGCCTGGAAAAAATGTATCCGCTGAAGGCCTTGGGAAATAAGTCCTTCGCTAAGAAAAAATATACTCATAGCTTTGGGGGGAATTCGAGGAAGGGGGGGGAGATTTCGGAAAAATAAGAGAAGATGGACGCTCTACGGCGCTAGTCCTCTCGACGGGAAAAAGCGCCATGAATTTCTCTTGTGCGCGTGTTCAAAGGGGAGCGAGAGCCGAGAAGTAGGATGACGCCATACAAACGGGGAAGAGGGGTTTATCCCTATTGCCTGAAAAAACAGGAAGTTATTATGGGTTCACATCAAAACAAAAAACGGGAAGAGGAGGTCCCACTCTGGTTGAGCTGGACAGAACGTCTCGAGGGTGTTCCGTGGAGCGTGGTCTCTTGAAAAAATGTCAGAATCAAAACAAGACAGGGCACAACGCGCGAAGCGAGGAATTAGCATAGATCCTCCTTAAAGATTTACTGGGAAATTAGAGAACTAAAACGTTTCGGGATCTGAAGGTCGCTCTCTAAAGAGGAAGGGGGGGGGGAAAAGGAATTATGAGAGAAAAAAAGGACGGTTCTTCGAAGGGGAAGGGCCGGGGGGGAGGGTTCTTTTCTGGGGTGAAAGGAAGAAGGACTTTCGAGAGAGTTAGGACGCAGAGGAGCAAAGGGCGAAACGGAAAAAGGAAGTCTCATCCGGCTGAGACAAAAAGGATCAGAACGAATTTGCGAAAAAGGCTACAAGGCCTGGACAACCGGAGAGTAGGGGGGTTGGGAGGGAAGAGGGGGAGGGGGGGATAGAGGGGCGGCGGAGGGGTGAATAAGGGGGGGGGAGCGCTGAAACAAAGGCAAGGGCATGACACACGGACGCAAAGAGTCTTCGAACTGCATGCGCCCCTTCCAAGAAGGCTTCTGAACCTCCGTTCGGAGGAAAAAAAAAAAAGCGACGAACAAGCCTCCTTTGCGGGGGAGATCTGAGGGGGACAGACGTGACGTCAAGACTGGGGAAGGGGACTCTGCCCGTCACTCTACCTGAAGGTCGATTCTAAGATCCAACGGCAAATCGCAGCGAGGCGAAACCTATGTGACGGCATGGAGGGAGGGGGGGAAAAGAGTAGTGGAACCCAAAAGAAAACGGGTAATAGTACTACTCCTTTAACACTTGAAAGTGGTCAAAACCATACTGACGTCAGATGAGATTTGTAAAGAGATTAGGCGGGAGGCAGAAAGAGTCATCCGGGGTCAAAAGGGCAGGTAAATATTATCGAGGTGAAGGAAAAGGGAACAGATGGAAATAGGACGCACGTTAAAAGGAAAGTGAAAGAGCCTGGTTCAAGAAATACGTGGGGGACAGATACATATCGCTTAATTTGGGAACGAAGGAAACTGATGTAGCCTGAGGGGCCGGGTCAAACCGTGGAATTGAAGTTTTAGGCTTCGTCATAGGGTCTAGCCAAGAGTGGAGAGAAAGGTCACGAAAAAAAATCACAAGAGCTTAGAAACAACCTGCCTTCAAGAAAGACTTCAGAAAAGGCAGGACGCAGACCGCCGAGCGAACCTCTTGTCCGTTACTTTTAAGGAGCTTTACCGCCTTCCGCAATTGACCCAGGGGGAAAAATCGTGAAGTGGGAATGGAGTCTGGGGGGGCCGATCGAGATTGAAACAACGCCGAAGGCTGAAACTCAGCGCTTATAAGTTGGCGAAGCGCCTGGGACGAGTGGAAAAGACGGATGGGAACTTCCCCACCATGGGCAAACGGCAGCCGGATGTTCAGCACACTTGAAAGGGGAAAAAAAGTAAATTGGAAGGAACAGACAGTTGCGTGAAAAAGCTGGTCCTTCTTATTATTGAGAGTCCTTGGCCGCCAGGAGGGAATCGGGACGCATGGAACAACCCGGGGTGTCCTAAAAGCCCTGAGAAGGACGCAGCTGCAGATATCAATAAGTCGGGGGGGCCAAGCTGTTGGAGGGCAGATCAGGGGGAAATAGGCGGGAAAAAAGAAAAGGAAACCATGCCTTCGAAAGAGAAGCCGAAGGGAAAAGGATATTGTGTCCTGAATGGGATCTGGGGAAAAATGGGCCGTGAAATAAGAGTCGGAGGGGAGAAGTCTGGTGTGGAAATAGGGGAGTCGCAAAGCGTGTGGGAAACGAAGAAAAAAAGAAACTTTGCCAAAACATGAAAGACGAGTCGGGCTGCGCGAAGGGGAGGGGGGAAAAAGGGCAAGGACGTACGACCCCGTGCCGAAGCATGGTTTCAGGTTAAATAAGACAAAACACAACAAATAAGGAAAGAGAGAGATCACTTAAACCAAGGAGGGGACGCCCACGATTAATGAAGAAAGAGGAGAAGGCAACCTACTCAAGGGATAATAGTTACATGGAAAAGACGCTTTGGGAAACAAAAAAGGTGACATGTGCGGTTTCAAACACGCGGGAAAAGAAGAGAGAAAAATGAACTACGTCCGAGGCGGTACTGAGACGTCGTGTAACGGGACGTCACCCAGGATCTTCACAAAGTCTTAAATTGTCTGCTGAAGAGAGTGCGCTGGGAGCGAGAGGGTCTAGGATCTGTTGGGGAAACTTTTATTTACCTGCCATTCAAAAAGGGGGCTACCGGAACCCTAAGAAAGGCTTGTCGGCAACTTGTGCCGATGAGATCAAAATGGGATAAAACCTCGGGGGGTATGGTTTTCACCATCGTGGGAGGGTCAATACCGCCAGAAAAGAAAGGGCATCTCTCGCCAAGGCGGGTCCTAAAAAGAAGGGGGGGGGGTCCCTTTGCAAGTGGGTGAGGGAGGAACCTTCCTTTACGGGTTGGTTCAGAAGGAAGAGGAGCTGATGAAAAAAAAGGAAATCTTCAGCTTATGGACATCATTCAGGGAGATCGAACCATGCCGACAGTGGGCAAGGGGGACAACGAAAATGAATTTCCCCGCGCGTGTGGACACCTCAGGGACAATTTGGTTAGTGAAATGGACTATCCCAGAGGGGTAAAAAAAAGGAGGGGAAGTGCGTGGCTAGGGGGGATGAATGTTTACCCTGCAAGCACGGCGAGTGGATGTTATAGAGATGGCGTGAGGGAGAAAGAAAGACAAATCACATCGGTAGGGTGTCGAGAAAGAAGCAGAAGAAGAGGGAAAAAAGCGACCCTAACAATTATCCGAAAAAGGAAAAAGCATTGAGAGTCCGAATTAAAAGGGGATACTTGCACCTAACTGAAATGAGACAACGTATTTCGTGAAAAAGACCTAGGGAACGTTTCGACCCGCTCTTCCATTATTCTTTAAAGGAGAGAAGGGGGAGGGAAGAGGAAAGGGGAGAGAACAAACGGTTTCCTCTGGGGTTGGCACAGGAAGAAGGAATTGCAATCAAGGAGCATGGGCCCGAGAAAAGGGCCGAAGGGGGAAAGAGGAGAAAAAGGTTAGCAAGGAGAAGGAGGCTTACCTCTTCCAGGTCTGGTGCTGGGGTTACACTTCAAATGCAGAGGTGAGCGGCCGCGGAAAGAGGTATCGGGGGAGAGGATAGATAATCTCTACTGTGCATTATAGGGAAAAAAGGAATATCCGGCCTTCCGTGGCAAGAGTAAGGTCTATCCTAACGGAGGGACTTTGGAACCCCTGCTCAATCAGAGGGCAATCCATGAAAGGGGGAAGGGTAAGGCTTATTGAATGTCACAGATTCTTAAAAATTGCTGGGGAGGGGGGCTGGCCTTTCTGCGTCAAGGCACGCTCGAAGCGTTTGTCATTTGTCGCAGCCGTTATGAAAAAAAAACGGGTATATGGAAGGAAAGATGGTGACGGACGGGAGAGAAGGAAGGTCGGACAATTAAGGAAACATGTTCAAGCGGTCTGGAAGAAAATATTTCGGATAAGAAGACAACGGGGGGGAAGAGGGCGTGGGAATTGCGGACCAGCAAATCCGAACGACTCAAGGAAAGGCCGAAATCATCGTCTTAAGTTGCCAAAGTCGAAAGGAAGGAGCGTGATAGAAGCCAACCAGAGAAAATTAAAGAGTCTTCGGGGTCAAAGCGTCAGCACAAAGCTAGGATTGAGTAGTTAAAGGGGAGGGAGGTGACGGCAGGTAGAGGGCTTAGGGCAAGACCGGAAGGCAAAGGAGAATTGCACCCGGGTCGATCTCCTTGGCCTCACAGCGTCTTGAAATCAGCCTTGGTAGGGGGAAGGAGAAAACAGTAAAGCAAGAACCGTTTTGAGAAAGAAAAACCCCTGTGAGTAAAACTCGAAATGGGGCGGTTCTGGATAGAAAAAAAGGAAACTGGGGCTATCCGTTAGCAAGACAACTGGGCTTGGGGGTGAGCTTGACAGGGAAGAGAAGGGAGAATTGGCAATCCGGACGGTATAGGTAATCCGCCATAAATATCTGACCAGGGAGAAGCTAAAAAAACCAACGTACTCAATCTTGGAACGGAAAAAAAAAAGTCTGCGTGAAAATGGGTCATGGAAGGCAAGAGGCGAAAAAGGTCGCCACCAAGAAATTAACATGTCCTCAACACGCCCATGCATCACTGAAGAAGAAAAGACGCTATCAGGGGAAGAGGTTTTTTCTTTGAGTTTTCATGAGTGAATTAGAAGTGGGGGTCGGAAGGTTGGACACAAATGCTTCACTGCCCTGTTTTGAGAAGAAAAGGGATGAGAACGGGCAGGACTTTGGATGAAAGAGGGATTTCCGCAGATTCGCTAAAAAGAAGACAAAGGGGAAGAGTGCCAGCTAAACCAGGGGAGGGTTTCTTGCTACGGAAAAAAAAAGTCCAAAAAGCCCTGAATGGTGGAGGACGAAACCTTTGGGAAACACCTGGGGATATCGAGATGCAAATCTCTAACAAAACAAGAGGAAAAGGAGACTAGATTAAGGGAGAGAATGGGGGGAAAGAACTCGTAAAAAATTTTGGCTTCCCAGGGTGTCGCGTAGACACCAGAGGGCAGGGACCAGGTTTGTAGAAAAACAAATAAAAGGGAAAAATAGAGGGGGGGGAAGGAAAGCTTTCAGATGCGGGGGGATCTCAAGGGGTGCGAAGAGCAAAATGGGGGGCCATCAAACTCTTCTAAGCACATGACAAACAGGGGAGGAAAAACTCATGGAAAGGCTTTTATGGTTGGCAAAAGGGAATGAGCCCTTCAGCGAAGAAACCAAAGAGACGAAGACTTTCTCGGGAGAACGGCGGAAAAGAAAGGGGATCAGATGGACCGAGGATTTGGCGGTCAAGTTGCGCTTGAAATGAAAGGGGAACTCCTCCGGGCCGTGAATCTATACAGATTTTTGAAGACGCGGGAGGTCGGGGAGGGCATATCTTTAAAACAGGTGGAGGCAAAGGGATCCTGCTGGAACGAAATGTCCACTATCCAAAAATTACCAGAAGGAGAAAGGGAGCAGGGGATACAACGCTAGTCGGGTTCAATGGGAAAAGAAAGAGGGGGGGGAGAAAAAAAAAAACGTCTCCGGGACTAGGCATCGGTGGAGACAGAATAAGGGAAGAGAAAGAAAGAGTGAGAATATTTAAGGAGCATCCCCGAAAACGGGTCATAAAAAAAAGGAAAAGGGACAGGTGCACAAAGATTGAACTGGAAATCGGGAATTGTGCCTAAAGAGGGCAGCTCTTTCTGAGCCAAAGGACGACCTCGACCCGGGACGAATGACCTGTGCCGATCCTTTTTACGACTTAGCGACAACAAAGGGGGAAAGGCAATATTAGAGTGATCTTTAATGGCGAGAGAGAAGAGGTCTACGTGGAGGGGTTTAGAATGCATAACTCGAGGGAAAAAAGGGGGGGGAGGTTGTTGGGGGGCCGGGGGCATGGGGGGGCAAAAGATGAAACCGAAAGCACGAAGCTTGGCTATACAAGAAATTTTTGAGACTGCAAAGGGGAAAAGGGGGGGAAAATGTTTTGGGGGGGGGGGGGGGGGGGGGGGTCTGTTAGTGAAAAAAACGTTGGAAGAGGAGGACAATGGAGATCGGAAGACGTCCGTCGAAGCAACTTCCTTTAGGAACAGATGGAGTAAAGGGGAAGCACCTAACTCTCTGGGAGACTGGGACAAAGAAACCCCGTTGCAACAACAGGGCCTCGCTATTGAAGGGAAAAAAAAAAGCAGAAATTTATTCAAGAGAACTTGAGAAGACGAAACTGCAAGTATTAGTACAGAACCAAGGGCCGCAGGAAGCAGGCGGGGGCAGTAAGAAGGTGAAGGGATAGACGTTTGGAACCTCACTGAGAAAAAAAGGGGGGCACACGACTTTTCCGGCCGATGCCCTAACGCAATGAATGGAACCATCAGTAAAAAAAAGAAAAAAAAAAGAGGGCTCGGATAGGAGGGTAAAGCCTATTTAGTAGGCATGTTGGGAGGGGGAGGGAGTGGCCACGAATTCCCAAAGTGAAAAGTACTAGATTCTCAGGAAGTGGGTCAGAAGATACGCTCGGGAGTCTGGGGGGGGCCATGCTAAGGGATTTGAGGGGATTCACGGTCAAGGACAATCCTGGTAATAAGCAGGGGGGGGTCGGTCACCATGAACTGCTGTCTGGCACCTGGCCAAAAGTAAAACTGAAATCAGACACGCGAATTACTGGTTAGCGAAAGGGGAGAGCAGGGATTTTCAACGTATCAATGAAGCGGAAGAGGACTTAACTGGTATATGTGGAATGCTCGGTGGAAAAACTCGGGAGGAGCGAAGAGGCATAGCTTGAGTAGGAACACCGGACCGGGGGTAGTGTGACGAAAAGAATCCGCTCTACTGGGTAACCCTCCACAATCGGAAGAGGAAGGAAGTGGGAAGGGTAAGAAACCATGGCCATCAGTCAAAAAGACGGAAGATCTCACAAAATCTGTCGAATTGCGCGAAGCGTAGGAGGCCTTTGGAAGCAAAAAAGCGGGGGGAAAAGGGGAAGTATTAAAGGGGGCACGGGGGGAGTGGGCAAGGGACATTGGACCGTGGGGCAATGGGAGAGACCTGAGAATTGGGGAAAGCAAATAGTAAAGAGACTTCGCCAACATTCCAACACCCGGGGGAAACGCAGCTGTGATTTCAGAAAGAAAAGCCGTCAACGTTGCAAAGGGCGGAAGGAAAAGGAGGGACCGGTCTTGGGGAGACCTGACGGCCCAGGGACTTGGACCGCCACAACTTGAAAGTCGGTACACAATAAACAATGACGCGAAACCCGAGAGAAAGAAGCAGTGGGGCAAGGTATCTCTCAGTGGGAAGGGATTGTCGAGAGGGGGGAAGAAATGCGGTTCATACCGCAAAAACACGGCTGCACAGAGCCGTAAAGCGGAATTGGAGGAGAAGGTGGTGGTTAACGAATTCACTGCCGTCTAAACATCTCCTTTC
>Ga0179591_1231681_pt1 | contig 12865 bp, 16 predicted proteins | sample CZOMad2_1_08_16f_FD_182891 | JGI IMG/M metagenome (GOLD analysis project Ga0179591, IMG submission 182891) | Vadose zone soil fungal communities from Angelo Coast Range Reserve, California, USA - CZOMad2_1_08_16fungal (PacBio error correction) | ecosystem: Environmental > Terrestrial > Soil >...
TCTAGAAAGAAAGCACGAGTCTCTTAGCCAGAGATGAAGAGAAGAAAACGTAAAGAAAGAAACGTCGAGGGGTCAAATGGACCTCTGGGAGGAACGCGTTTTCTGATGGTTCTGATTATCGAGGAACGGAAGAAGGGGGCGATGGGAGAACGAAGGGAATTCGTCTTCAGAGCGGGGGGGGGAAATGACGGACTGGGGGAGCATAGAATCACAAGGATAAAGCAAAAAGAAAGGTTAGCTTAGGAAGCCTACAGGTTGGAAAACATAATAAGCATGTTCATAGGTCAGGGCCAGCACGTCAAAAGGGAAGAGGAACTGGGAGTACACTGACATAATTCAAAGTACTAGGGCCCTCGAAATGTAGGCTGAGGGGTCTTCAAGAAATGAAATAATAGGATCAGCAACTTGACTGGTGGAAAGGCCTACGGTCCTTCGCGGCCTGTTGGAATCCCCATGGAAACCGACGATCCTTTTTCGTCTCAAGGATCTGAAATAAACTAGGAATGTCCTAACAAGAGGAAGGGCGGTTAATAGATGTAGGAATGGAGTTTAAGCATGTGTCAAAAGAAAGTAAGGAGGGGGGGAAGAGGAATCGCTCTACACTTTTTTCACAAGTCCCTAGAGCTACCGGTCACTACTGAGAGGGAAAGCCAGTCCAGCCATAAGCGCTGTCATTAGAGAAGGGGAGGCAAAGAATCATGGCAATCACCAAACAAAAGGTAAAAGAGGGGAAAGAGCTGACGCTCACAGAGTCGAATGAGATCAGAGAAAGAAATCCAGGGCTGAAATTTGTTGCCAACCACAAGGGAAAAAACATCTTTTTGACCGTCTGGAGGTAAGAGGAGGGCCCTTCAGGAAAGATGATCCGGAACACTACCAGGAAAAAGATTGAGCCGTTTTGTCCAAAGAGCCGTGCACGTGTAATAAAGGCGAGAGTAATTTGCTCGTCGAACAAGTGTAGGGGGGGAAAGAGCGGCCTCCACATCCGAACGCACTAAGGGGGGGGGAAAAATGAGGTCCGGATTTCCGTTCGAGAGAGATCGGGTAACTCAGCGACGATCGTCTTGAGTGGAAAAAAAAGAAGGCATTCAAACTAACCCTGGAGGAAAAGAAAAAAGGGAAAAAGGGCTTCTCACATAAAAAAAAGTGCGAGTGAAAGAAAATCAGAGAGGAACACCGCTTAACTAGTTCCTGTGAAGACAGAGAGAACCGGTAACGTAGGGGGGACAAAGGTCTTTGTTTCTTGAAATGGGAGGGGGACCAGGGTTTTATTTGGAGGTGGGAGCAACCGTTTGAAAAAAGCTCGGGGATCTACACAAAGGAAAGATCACCTCTCGTTCACGGTGAGGAATCCACGTTCGCCGGTCCGAAAAAGCGAAAATCCGATGGAAAGAAATGTTTAGACGAAAACCGAGCTAAAAGAGACCGCGAAATCGATCAGAAACAAAAACCTCCTAGAAGAGAAGTAGGGGAAGTCCGATTATCAGCAGTACCCAAGGAAGACTATGTCCGAAAGCAACCATATGGGGCTTCAAAAGAGAATCAACTATATAGCGTAAAAGAAACAAGCACCTTAAAGAGGGACTTAAGAAGTGTCCTCTTATCTGTAACCGATGAGCAGGGCTACCGGCTAAGGTAAAAAAAAGAAGAAAAGAAACGTCAAGGAGGATATCCCGTCCGGAGAAACTATGGAAAGAAGAGCTGGTATCCTAGTTTCACTTAGCGATAATCATCGGGCAACCGATAACTGTTGCCGAAAGGCCTAAATGATTATTCCAAGGCACGCTTGAGGAAGAGAAGAAACGGGGCGGTCCGCCTCCAATACTTCCGCCGAGTGGAGAAAAGAAAGGAGGCTTCCATTGGGGGAGGCATGAGGACCCTTGCCAAAAATTCAACGGGCTGATTAGGGCTGGCTGCGAACGGGCAGTTCGCAGGAAAGAGTAAATCCTAGAAGGTGAGTATGGTACAACGGACGGGGCCAGGCACTGAGAGAAGGGAAGTTTTTCTAGGTTTCCATACTCAAGAGGGAAACCGATAGGAGAGAGCATTTTGCTGAAGAGCGCAAGGCCTGGTCAGCGTGGACCGGGCCGGTCTAAGAGTGTATAACGAAAAAATGTAAGAAAAGGGGGGAAGTAAGTTCTCCGGGGGGAAATATCCCATTGTGACTGGCGAGGAAGGAGGGGTGGTTGGCCTTCCCAAAGCTTAGCGACGCTCTGGCGGCCAATCCTCAAAAAAAGAGGAAAGAAAATCGAACTCGTATACGGCTAGAAGAAGGGGCCGTGACCATTTACTGTGGCAATCTCCTTACTTGCAGGGGAGAGAAGGAGACCTCGAAACCGAAAAGGGGCGGTTTCAGGGAATGGAACATGACTAAAAGAGACAACCTATAAAAGGGAAAGCCCCTGGAGGGGAACAAACAGAGAAAACAGTAGCTCTCCGAGCACAAACCCTATGGGGAGGACGTAGCGCATTTGCGCAAAAAAAAAACGCCTCATCTCTCTAAAAAAAAAAAAAGGGGGACAAGATATTATTGCTTCGGTCAATGGGGGGGGGGCAAATGCGCCTAAAGAGAAACAGGGTTGATTAAGAGGAAGGCTCCCGGCGGCTCTGTTCAAGGGGGAAGAAAATCACTGGACCCGCATGGGGGGGGGAGGGAACTTTGGGGTTTGAAAGGGGAGCCGCATTCCCTGAAAGCAACCCGTGCTGGGAGTACAGGTATTGCAAAATTAAGATGGAGGACTACAATCTACACTTAATGCAATGGGAAAGGAAAAAACTTGAAAAAAAAACCGATGAGAGTGCTTAGGAAAAAAGGTGATGATGCGCAGCGGGTGAAAATGGGCGAAAGGGGTCACCGACCTCCACCCTCGAGGCAGAAAGGGGATTTCTAGAAGGGGGAAAAGGATTTTGGGTGGGACTTCAATTGTGGAAAGGGGGGGGTATCGAACCACTAAGTGGGGGAGAACCGGAAAAGCTGAACCAGGCGGGCCTTTCAAAAGGCGGGAAATCAATCTAACGGGGGGGGAAATCTATCGGAAGAATGTCTCAACAAAGTAAAGAGAGGAAGGGGGGGATTGGCAAGGCATTTCGTTGTTATCAGAAAATGAATAAAGGGGACTTAAAATTACTGCTACATCTGGCCTAAAGAATATCGATCAACCAGAGAAAAAAAAGGGGGAAAGGGAACCCTTGGGGCTCCTGCTCGCCAAAGGAAAAGAAAAGGAAAGGGTTCACGCAGTTCCATTAAAGAAAGGAAGGGCGGCGGAGTTTCCATACTGAAGAGAACAAAACGTGCCGAGGAAGGAGGATCACCTATTAAAAGGGCGGAAAAAACGTCGATGGAGCCTTGCATAGAACGCCGAGGAAGTGAAACGCTGGCTACAATAAGGTAGGGATGAGAGCGAAAAATCTGAGAAAAGCGGTCCTAGGGGGTGAAGGGGATCCGAAGAGTCTGGGAGGGGGGGGGAGATCTCGAAGTAGGTTTAAAGTCAGAAAAAAAGCAGGGTTAAGCTAAGCGGAAAAATTCTGAAAAATGATTCGGTTCCTGGGCGAGAAGGGGTTTCCGCGAGAGAGTTGGCGACGAAGAAAATCCCCTGGGCTGGAAAAAGGCGTCCCATGGACAGAGACAAGCTGGGGAGGGTAAAACTCAAGCGCTATGGGGAAGACTGGGGTTGAAAAACGAAGAATGTAAAACGGAGGGTTTTTTGAATCGAGTTGAAGTCGGAAAAGGACGGCCAGCGGATTTGAAGAGATCGGGAGGACCTGGGGGGAAGAACGGGGATTTTTCATGCAAAGAAAAAGGGGAGATATTTGACGGGCGGTAAGGATCCACGACGAGGGGGTAACAGGGAAAAGTCGAAAGAAAAAGACCTACTTAGTCCAGGGTGAAGGGGGATGACACGATTTGTTAATCCGAAAGAGCGGGGCGGTTGTAGTAAGGGACGGCAAAGGAACTTCGTTCAAGAGGGGGGCTTAGGAGGGGAGACCGAGAAGAGTTAGTTGATTCCGAGAAAAAGAAAAAATTTGGGCGAATCCGACGGGCGCAAGCGTTTATAGAGGATGCAACAGAACTGCGTTCAGGAGGATGTACAGAGAGAACCTACCGACTGAAAGATGGGGGGAATCATTCAAAATTAATGGAGTAAGGTAGGGAGGGGGGGGGAGTAGCGAGGGCCGAAAAAAATCATAGGGGGAGCGGATCAAGTGCAGATCATTTAGGTCACGCACGCGCTTGCAACGGTTCATGGAGGTGGCAGGGGGTGGTCCGGGTCATCTGAGTTAAGGGGAAGAAAAAAAAGACGGAGTCAATCCAGAAGAAGATGGGGAATTCTGCGGTGGCTGACAAGTCAAATAAGATATGCAGGTGGCTAATTGGACAAGCTGGAAGTCATTCTAAGAGGGGAGAGGACGATTTTCTTTACCTTATGGGGAGTGAGGGGGAGGGAAAAGAAACGGGAGAGAAGACATCGATTATGAGAAGGGAGAGATAAACGTCGCTGACCGGGCAGGGAGAGCGGGGGGGGGAAAGGGAGTGCTCTAGTGTCTCACATTGAACGGGGAAAGTGAGAGCACAAGGGACAGTTTTCAACAAAGGATGCCGACTGTTTCGCTATAACCAGGTCGTTAAGGGGGTTTGCAGGACATTGACTATTGTCATCAGAGAGAAAGGGCAGAAAAGGAAAAAAGGAAAAAGATCGATGGGGGAAGGACCATTTGATTTCAAAGCTTTTAAGACGGACGTTCCAGAGGGAAAAAAGGACCTTTGAATCGGAACGAAGAGGACTGCCCAATTTAGCTCATGCGAGGGGAAAGTCGGCCGGGATTCTCAGCTCCGAATTGTGATTGACTGCTTGCTTGCATGAAAAATCGGAAGGGGAAAGGGCTTGAGGGGTCTGAATGCTGCTAAGATTCTACAGGGGACTGAGCGCTTGGGAATTATAAGAGAGCCACATCATCATACCCACAACTGAAGTGATTGGCAAAGGGAATCCATCGCCCCATGAAGAAAAAGGAGTATCCGAACAAGGTAAAAGAAGAGTCAGCCAGAAAGGGAACACAGCGATTGCTATTAGTGGAAACTGTTCCTATAGAAAAGCCGCATCAACTAGGGGGGAAAGGACTGGTCAGCATCTACGCGCAACAAGGGGGAGGAGGAAATAAAAATAGATATTAAGCCAAGCAACGGAAGGTTCACTGAAGCGTAGGAAGCTGAAATAACATGGAAAAAAAGAGCAAAAAGGAAAAAGCGGGGAGAGGCTGAATTCTTTTTGAAAAGGGTTCGGCTATCGAGTAGGGAGCGACTGGGCGATGAGAGGGAAAAGGGATGGGCAGCTTCTTCTAGGGTTGTGTAGAAGGGGGAGTGTTATGGTATAGCAGGGTAAGAAAAGAGAGAGGAAGGCTGGAAAGGGCAGGAGGCAAGCGATGTAAAGACAGAAGAACGGCACAGTTGAAAAGATTCCCAGAAAAAAAAAGCAGAACAGACAAGAGAATTCGAAAGAAATACGTCGGCAAGGAAACAACGAGGAAGAAATTGGGTCAGGGTCAAGTCATGACGGTATGCAGGGAAAGGTGAGAGGTGGACTCGGAACTTTCTACAAGATAAAACTGGGGGGTTGAATAATAGGCCTGTTGGGGGCTTAAAGGGAGGAAAAGTCATTATCGAGTTCCGAAAAAGAGAAAAAATACCTGTAAAGGCGAAAGCCGGGGGCGAGGAAAGGTGCGATTAATTGACCTGGGACTGTGAGCCTTGATCGCGCGAAAAGAAACAAGGAAAACAAGGGAATCGAAGAGGACGGTCAGAAGGGCGGTATCTCCGCCTCAAAAAGAAAGAAGAAGCTGGTTCTTCGCTCCCAGTTGTCACCAGCGTGAAAGCAAAAAGAAGAGGGAATCACTCGTGACCGTCTCAGTGAGAAGGAAAAGGGAAAGTGACACTGGGACGGAGACTTCATTAATGAGAAAAAGGAAACCTCAGATCCCCATCGGTGATGTGGCGGCTGGAGTGCTGTGGACCGCATTCCGAATGATCCCGTACAAAAAGACGCAACTGAAGGGGAAAGGTGTTAATCTCCGCGTAGGGCTTCAGGGTCAGAGAAGAAAGGGGAGAGGGGGGTGTACGTAAATAGCCCCAACTCCAAATCTCAGCATGTACGTGGGGGAATGATGCGATTTGCCTTCGGGGGTAGGAATCTGAAAAGCAAGGCAGCATATCTCTTATGCTTGGGGGGATAAGGAAAGGAAAGGCTTCTGCCCGTCGAGCGCCCGAAGAAGAGGAGGATGAAAGGGACAACTAACAAAAGGGGGGCTATTCTTATAACCTAAAAGAAGGAGGAGAGTTGACACCCGGTTTGCCGTCCAGAGATAGCAGATAGGAGGACAAAAGCGTTTTGGAGGAATTTTAAACAGGGGATCGGAAAGGGAAAGGGTCTTTTTTGGGAGAAGGGGACTTCCAGTAAAAGAGCGGTGAAGACGTAAAGTCCGTAAAAGGATCAAGGAGGGTCAACGTGCATGAAAATAACGTTCTACAGGGAAGACACAGCTACGGAAATCCTCTTAATCTTGGAAGAAGAAAGAAGAAAAATCAATAGAGAAAGAGGGAAGACGAGCAAGGGAAAACAAGAATAACTTATTCAGTCGAAGGTAATTCCGCTGAGCTAGGCACAAAGGAGAAGAGTGTTACCAGACAAAAAGAGGGGTTTCTATCTCTGCGACACTAGAAAGGAGATCAATTGAAGGGGAAAATTCACCGGAACGAATGGAGGAAAAAGGATTCAGCTGAGCATGAAAAACGGGCGTGACAAAAATCAAGAGAAGAAGGCCCAAAAAAGAAGGAAGGACGCACTTAGCCACGCCGCTGATAGTGAGCCTAACTAATTCTGGAGCCGAGTGGTGAAAATACCTAGAGGAGACGGGGCATACTCCAGAGGGGGAGGGGAATCCAAGGCCTCTTATGATTCACGTAGGGGAAAGACTGAGGCTAACTCAGTCAGTACCTGGAAAGTCAGCCGCAAGGATGCCCTTGAAAGAGATGAAAAATAATTGAGGATGAAGTTGAAGGAAAGAAATTCTACAACATGGCCAACAATTCTAGGAGGAGAGATACTATCAGCGATAAGGTTGGAAGAAGCAAAAGGGAAAAAGGTGCTTACCTCGGAATTAATAGAGGGATAGGGTGTCAAAAGGAATGCCGTGCAAGCACCGTATCTAAAAGGTTGATTGAGAGGGGAAGAACATCCTCAAAACAGGGAAGTGAGGGAAGCATTTGATGAAAGGGGAGGGAAAAGGCATGTTTCATCGGTCGACGGTCGACTTAGCTGGTCTATTACATCCAGTAAAAAAAAGTACAAAGGAAAGTGGAGGGGAGCTCATTGCTATCCATTTGGGGGAAAGAACGGGGTTGGGGGGGGACGGACCCGCTTCCATGGAAAAGATGCTCCATCAGAACCTAGAAAACAATCGACTCGATATCGTATCCAAAGCTTGCACCGGTATAGACAATTAGGGCATCTAAAAGGTTCATCTTGCCTCCAGTTCATTAAAGTGGCTCCCACTGATCATAAGGTCCGAAAGGAGGGGAGGGATACTCAATCCCAATAGTGAAATCAAAGGGTCAGGGCTAAAAAGATGACGCATAGCCAGGACCGGGAAGCAACTATCAAAAAACTGACAAGGAGTGGTCCTGGCGCATTTGCTTCAAACTTAAAGGGAAAGAAGAGAAAACACCACAGGGGAGTGAGGAGGAAAGAGGGAAGGGGGGCGCGTCCCCCGTGGTGAATAATTGCGCCTACGCTCGAAAAGCGGTTTAGGAGACTCGAGAAAGAACTTCTTGTCGTCCAGATGTGAGAAGGGGAAGAAAGGGGGGGGGGGGACTTTGAATTATTGTGGAGTTTGGATGAAGAAGGAAAAAAAACGGCAATTCTCTTCAGGTATGAAGTCACCTGAAAAGTGAGGCGACAGTTCAAGAAATTAATGAGATTTCCCGTACCTGGGGTAGGGAGGGAAAATTACTATGGCAGAAAGGGAGGGGAGGAAGGAGTGCGATCCTATCTGGTCAGGCGAGTCAGACAAAAGAAAACCGCCCGGAATCGAGCATGACACAATGGTAAGGCAATCCCATACGGTTCCATTCATGGTTGGCTAAAAAATTTTTGTAAAAGGGCTTGCATCCACAGCTAAGGATAAAAAAAAACCTGAGGACCAAAGGAAGGGGAAGGCTGTCATCAAACGAGGATCGATAGAGGTGTGTCCTCTGATCTGGAAGAATAGAAAAAGGAAGGGTGAGAACTTGCTTGTCAGCATAAGGGGGAAAGAGAATAGTCTTTAATTGACCGGTATCTACGAGTTAATGAAGACGTCTCATCGTTCCGGAAATCCAGCGCATTGTTTGCCACAATAGAGACTGGGAAAAAGGAAAGAGCGACCCCTATTTTTTCAAAGGGACAGGAGTCCTTGGACGGCGGACTTTCCGTGGTCAAAGGGAAAAAAGGGGGGATTCGGACTGTGAATCATCTACGGGGTGGAAAAAAAGAGGTCAGCGGCAGAGAGGAGGGGGGGAAGTGAAAAAGAGAGAACATAATCGATCTCACTCGATATAGCCTTATGTCTAAGTCAGGGAGGGATGTTCTTTGTGGGGGATCTCTCAGGAGGTTTAGAGTCACGCGCCCTCGGGGGTAAGCTAAAAGCAGAAATGGGGGAGAAGGGAAGGAAAGAATAGTCCGTGGGAAAAAGGGGGCCGGCTGTGAAGGAGATCTAGTTGGAGCTGCTGGCACACCAACCTCCGCCTTGGGGCTTTCGGACTACTTGAGGACACTGAAAGAGAACTCCTCTACAGTTCGGTCTGGGGGGTCCGGGCGCGAATCAAAAAAAGAGGGAGATGGAAGCGAGTTGTCTTCAGGAGCGTAACTTTAAAAGCGGATGTTGCCTAGGGGGGACCTCAACGTGGAAGTTGGAAAAGAAAAAGGAAAGGGGGAGCTGTGAACTGCGGTACTGATCCGGAGAGGGGGGGAAGGTCGGCCGGAAAAACACGAACTCACCCTAGGTTACCTTCCCAAAATTCGGGTCGCCAAAAGATTTTTGAAGTCCTATCGGCGGGAGAACCGGACGGCAATGAAAATCTTTCACAGGAGTTTAGGAGGGATGAAAGACTCTCGCCAGGGTGGAGAGGCTAGCAAAAGGGAACAAGTGACGACGGCTCGCAGGGAAGGGGGGAGAAGGAAAAAAGCCATAAAGATCGTCTCTGATACAGAGAGCAGAAAAGAGACGGAAATCTAAATCATTCAAAATTATTTAGTAATAAGGTGGAGGTGATCTCGTGACTCAAAAAGGGGAATGACTTCTGCATATCGCTGATGGAAAAAAAAAAAAAGGGGGCGCTTGGAAGCAAAAAAGGATCAAGGCTTGGAGGAGTTATCATCTAAATTGAAAGGGTCTAAGACAAGACTGAACGAAGGGTCTAATACACTTGTGTAAGGGGGAGGGGGGAGGGCGCAATAAGTCATAAGATTGCGGGAAGAGATATGAACGAAAGCATCGATCTTGAGGTCAAATATTTCGTGACCCTTTGGGGTTGGTGGGGGGGAAAACTCTGGATTGACGAAGGGAGAGAAACGGTATGGGTAGGATTTAGAAGAAGTCGCTGAACTGCGGACGAGAAGCAAAGGGAGGGAGATATTCAAGCTAAAGGCGCCATAAAAAAAGACAGTCCCTATTTGAAGGGGAAAGGGGAACCGCTACAGAAGGGGGGAAGTTGTTTTTACCTTGACATTGAAAGGTTAAATAGGATCTCAATGGCAACGGGCCGTAACAGTATAGGGGGGGGAGGGGGTGTTATTTTCAGATGACGGAAAATTGGAAAAGTTCCTCTTCCAAACCTAGAATGGGGTCTGCTGACGACAGTCCTTTCGCATTCAGAAGTGTCGGGGGGGGGGGGGAATTAGTAAACAATGGAATGAGGGGCCTGGGTATACTGGAGGGGGGAAATTGCCATTCTTGGCTGCATGAAGAGGATGGCCACTTCGGAATGTGAGGCTCAAAGGAAGGCCGCAGCTTTAAAGGTTTACTGAAGCTCGGGGGGGTATGGCGATACACTCAAAGAGTTCCCGTGACCACAAACGGGAAGTCCCATAAGGGGAAGGGGGAAGAAGACCTCGACCAATCGCAACGTGCGCTAACTACTCAGATAAGCGAATAGAAATGTTAGAATCAGCGAACAAGGAAGCACGCGAACCGTGCGACATGGAGGTTTCTGAAAGGAAAAAAAAAGACCGGCGAGAAAGCGGGGCTACGAAAAAGACGCTACAACACAACAGTCTGGGGTGAGGGAGAAAAAAAAGGGAGGATTGCTCCTGATATCCCGAGTGTAGGAGGAAGGGAGGGATTCATTAGAAAGGAAAAAGGAGAGGCATGATGGCCAGGCGGGCGCCAAACTTTTTTAAGGAAAAGATTGGAGGGAGTGATATAAGGGGGAAAAGGGGACTTTTCGAGGGGGGAGAAGGCAACGAAAAGAGATATTTGGGGTAGAAATTAATTCATTTGATGGATGAACCCACGAGGAGAAATAAAAACAGCTGTATACTGACGAAAGAAGAAATATGTTATCCTCAAGAAGAACAAGGGTGGGGGGGTGTTGACGTTCATTATCACATAGCCGCCCAATTCGGAGACACCGAACAAAAGGAAAAAATGCTCAAATCGAAATGCGCTAATTGTGCAATGAAATGACGTTTGGCTAAGATGGAGGGTGTACAAGAAAGTCCTGGCGTCAACAAGATAGGAAAGACCCGGGTCAGCAAAATGCCGTGTGGCGGAGAAGGGACATTTAGATCGTAGTACCAGACAGGGAAAAAAAAAGCGGCAAGACAGAGAGCGAAACGTCCGGCAGGAAAAAAAGGGAATGACATAAAGAAGCAGGGGAAGACGGGGAAACCGTTACCTCGAAGCAAAGCTTGCGACACGGACGCTACGCCCTTAAGAAATGGTCACCGGGAAGAAAAGGCTTTCGGACCGGAGAACCTTCAAAAAAGAAACGGATCACACAAATCCAGGGGGGGGGTGGGGGGTTGGGGGGTGTGTTGGTTGGGTCACTAATCTGGTGGGCAGGGAACAGAAGAAAGGAGGCGCTAGAAGGAAAAAAAAAATTTCCGCATCTTGCGAGGTGATGAGAAAGAGACGGCCATAATCAACAGACGGGTGTCAAAAGGGCACTGTGTGTCTTTGAGTAGAAAGAAGAAGGGGAATCAGCACGCCAAGGAAAAAAGGGTAAGCCGGGGTTCCAGCGAAGGGAGGTGACCTAAAGCGATTAGGGCAGGGCAAATACTAAAAAGGCTCTGATGGTTCGGAAACATCATCAAAGGAAAAGAAGAGTTAAGAAGTGGGGGGTTCAGATTTCGGAGGAAGGGGAGAGAACTCAGTCGACGATCTCAGTTAGTGGTTGGACAGATAAAGTCAAAAAGGATTGGCGCCTTAGTCTCCAAAAAATATGCGAGAGGAATAAAGAACCCGCGTATAAACAAGACGAAGAAAAAAAAGCGGGGTTTCAAAAGTAACAGAAGGAGATACCGAAGAAAGGAAGAAAAAAAAAAGACTGTCAGGAATTTTTAAATGTGAACATAAGGTACGTAGGGGTTGTGAAGTTGGATCGGTTTCACTTAAAGTGCCCTATATGGATCCTACCTTTCGGAAAAGGGAAACGAGTTCACATTGCAGGAAACATGCCCGGTAAAAATAAAGACGCTCGGGCAAATCCTCAGGAAAGGCTAAAAAAAAAAAAAGAACTCCCACTAGACAGCGGAATTCGGAAAACGGACGCAAACATCAGGGAAGAGAGGAAATTACTCGATCAAAGAAAAAAAGAAAAGGTTCCGAATCCCAGATAAGGGCGGCCAAAAAAGGGGGGGAAAACTAGATAGAGGAAACTCAATTTCCCCAGAAACGTAAGGGTGAAGAATTAGTGTCCGCTGATGACCTGGGGGTCAAAAGGGGAGAAAGAAAACTCCAGATGTCAAAAGAAAAGAAAGAAAGGGGGCTAGACTTATAAAAACCGTCGATCTCAGGATGCGAAAAGAAAGGATGGTAGCCCGGTTTCACTTCCAAACGAGCCGGCAGCAAATGGCAACGAGAAATGTTTGGCCGCCAATTGCCGGATGAAAGGCCGCCCGAGAAACTTGGGGTCTACTTCAGTCCTACAGTTAAAGGTAAGAAGAAAAGAAGTGAACGCTCTTAAGATTGGAAGGGAGGACCAGAACAAAAGTGAAAAACTTGGCCAAACAATTCTCTGTCTGTTCGATCGGAAAGTGGAGGGGAGGCCAGATTTGTGTCGCAAGTACTAGTTTAAGAGAAGAATTCACTGGGGGAAACTTCCCACGACTAACGAGAAAAGTGAGATTTATGACAGCGGGCACGGAAGGGAGGAGAACAGTTTGCATTAACCAGATCACAAGGCCTGGGGGACCAGGTTAAGAACGGTCGAATTTTTCTAATACATCACTAAAAAGGGAAAGAAAAGAGGGGGGAAACGGATCTAATGACTATCCCATTGGGGAAGAGAGGAAGGGAGGGGGGGTCGACCCTCGGAGAAATCGCATGCGCCATAACTCCCTCTTCAATACAAAAAAAACGAAAGCGGGATGAGAACTTCGTCACCGGTATTAAGAGGGAAGGGAAGCATTAATGTCAATTGTCTGCATCAAGGGAAAGGACCCCGAAAACGGAGCAAGAAGGCCGTGGGAGGGAAGTTCAAGCTCAAAAAAGGGTTCACCCAATGCCGGGGACCCGTAGATGAAGCCGCGACCATAGAAAAAGAATAGCTCTCCTAGCAGAAAAGAAAGGTCGAGCGTAGGAGGATTTGCATTCAAAACGGGCAGACGCCCTC
>Ga0179591_1278450_pt1 | contig 12865 bp, 16 predicted proteins | sample CZOMad2_1_08_16f_FD_182891 | JGI IMG/M metagenome (GOLD analysis project Ga0179591, IMG submission 182891) | Vadose zone soil fungal communities from Angelo Coast Range Reserve, California, USA - CZOMad2_1_08_16fungal (PacBio error correction) | ecosystem: Environmental > Terrestrial > Soil >...
AAAAAACAATAACGAGAATCCACTAACGAGGGCCGAATCGAACCGAGAAATGGGTAAAAGGAGCACACAATAGAGGCCTCCTCTAAGAAAAAACCGAGGATAACACACGGAGACACTAAAGAACGGGGGTTAGATCGATCACATGGGGACTTCAAGCCCCTCCAAAGACCCTCCGGGGGGTGGAAACGAAGTGGGGAGCCGCTTCTCGCGGGGAAATTAGATGAACGAGGGGGGAGCAGGAAAACAAGAGACACAGGGGGGGGGGGGGGGGGGTGAAAAAAAAGCGGATAGAAAAGTATGGGAGTCATATACTCTCAACGTACTTAATGTAGCTCTCCGGTCTGTCTGGGGACAGACAGTTACAGAACGCGGTTCTAGGACAAGAGGGATAGAAGAAGTAGATTGTGGAAATACTTGGAAACGTAGGCAATCACGTTCCAACTAAGCCTGGACTAACTATAGAGCTGCAGACCACGCTTAAAAATCCGCGTAGTCAAAAACGAAGTTCTCAAAGACCTAACCAAGGAGAGAGACTGCAATTTGCAGAGCGCTGGCAATCGAGCTTAGGATCTTTTCTGGTCGAAAAATCTCTAGACAAGCAAAGGGGAGGGGGGAAAGAGAGAGGGGGGTTTGGAAATCCCGCGCCACGGGACGATAATGGCCCTCTCACTATCAGCCGTCGATGGATGGACGGTGGTAGTTTTTTCCTTCAGGGGTTTCTCAAGGCGGAGACCATAGGGTGGTACTGGGCATAGCTGAGGCTCAAAACGGGAAGGCACCTACTCTGTCAGTGTTCAAAAGAAGCCTTGCAATTCGGAAAACGGTGTCGAGAAAAATGGATGGCCCGAGCGTTCACCAGGACTCACAGGAGGGCTGAAAGGGGGGGGGATGAAATACTCGTCCGCCGCCTAGCGTGACAAAACGTTGGTCTGAGGTCGAGTACGGAAGGGGGGGTACTCTGGATAAATCTAGAGCCTCACCAAGGGGGCAGGGAATGGTAGTTGCGTTGTTGCTTTGGTCTGGAATCGGATCCACGGGTCGAAGGGTGGCTCGAGCGTTGCTAGCTCTTTCTAATTTGTACGAGACCCTCCACTTTACTGGGTGGCTCTGGGGGTTTGTCCCACTGGTGATGTCCTCGTATGTTCAAATCGGTTAGAAAAAGGCCTCATAGTTCTGGTTCGCTCCACCAAGGGGAAGGCAAAATGAAGATAATGTACTAGACGGTCAGGAGGGTGTGGCCCCCGGACCAATGTCCTCAAAACGCAACAGCCCTGACGGTGACAGGTGCGAGCTCGTATCAAGGACGAATCCTTGGAAAAACCGGGGCCGGTTAGGAACGGCACAAACTTTCATGATGCTAGCAAGGGGCGGCTCGAAAGGGAAAACAGAGGAGAAAAATAGTGCCGGTGGAAAAAGGGCGTGAAAGCGCTTCTCCATAAAACGGGGTTTTTGGTTTGTTTTTGGGTTGGGTCAGGGCGCACCCTACGGGCAGACGGAGACCTACTGAAGACGAGTAAAGGTGGCGGTACGTTGGGAAGATCCGACGCAACTAAATGGGGCCAAGGAGAAGCCTATTGCGGACTGGGTTAGGGACGCTCTGACGACGTGACGGCGCGGGATAAAACCCGCCGATAAAATGCCAGAAGAACTTCTAAGGACACGTTTAGGGAAAAAAAAAAAAAAATACACTTCAAGAAAAGAAAACTCGACTTCTCAAAAAAAAGGGAAAAAATTACCAAGACAAATATCAGAAAACAAAAAAAAAAATGCCAAAAAAACGAAGGCCACCACCCTGGGAGATCGGAGCGAGGTTCGATCCCGACGCGCCTGAAGGAGGCAAAACCAATACCGAGGTTGTTTCCTGCATGAACGCTCGGTTAAAGGGGATTCTTCGGATCCAGGATTGCTGTCACCCGAGGTGATCCTTCCACTTCGAGTAGCAGTCTGGTTCGGTGCTCGGAGCCACAAAGCGGGTAAAAAATCTGACGGCCTGGAAGGGTACGCAGAGGAGGGGAAACCCTAGCGGAGACTCGCAAGTTCGGAGTGAGGCAAACAGTCACCCTTGAACGAGGGGGGGATCAGCCTTGGGTTTCCTCTGAGTGACTTGGACGAACGTGACGGGAAAAAGGAGGAGCAGCTGGGGCACGGGGAAGACTCTCGCGACTGCTCAGACAAGCGCTGGCAAAATCAACCAAACCGATTGGGATCGACAGCGGCCTTGCTAAGTTCTAGTGGACAACAGGAACACGAACGAGGAGAGCTGAAGGGAAGGGGCGGACAAATGCGAGGGGTAGAAGCTGTGTGGATCCGTTCAGGAAGGGAGAATCGTTTCGGAAGAATTTGGAAACGAGCCGGGGGCGGAAACCAAGGTAAAAGCTAGGCGAAGGGGGGCTTTGGGGGGTGGAGAGCGAAAGGAAAGTCCACGAGCGAGGGAGGGCATGGAGACATACTCTAGGTAAAAGGGGGGGGAATGCAAGTCGAATCTTGGAACACAAGAAACAAAACTCGACCTGAGCACAATAAAGTGTTGGACTTCTCTAAAGATAGGAAGAAGAGCCACGCGCGGAGGAAGGGCTGTTTAGCCGGTACAGAAAAACAAACCAACGGGGATCACAAAGGAAAATCTCCGTCTGGGGGTGAAAAGCGGGGCCGGCTCTTTAAGGTTCGGGGGGGGAAGTACTCTAACCAGCAGCAGGGAAGCACCTTTTTCCGGATCTCTCGGAAAGAGATAAAGTCGACGGAATCCTAGGCGTCTTAGAAGGAACAAAAGCATCCCTACTCATCTAATGATAAAAAAGTTACCGAGGAAAGGGCAAGGGAGAAAAAGAGAGCATTTTTTCCCGCCCGGAAGACTCTCCGTAAATTGATCTATAAGATTATCGCCGGGCGTGGTATAAAAGAGATTTCCAATCACCTGGGGAAGGGAATATCTAGAGGAGGGATTAAAATATATATATATAACGAGGGGAGATTGGAACATGAATGACAGTTCTCCCAGAACTAGGCATCAGGAAACACGGATAGGAAGTGGGAAGGAAAGAAGGGAGCCTCAATGGGGGGGGGGATCCAAATAAACGTCAACCCGAGGGGACTTATGGAAAGAATCTGCGGAAAGTTGGCTCTCAGGGCTGGCCGCAGGCGCTAGTTTTAGAAAATTGTAAAGATCCTTCAGGGATCGAGAAGAGAGAGGGGGGGAATACTAGGACATAGGCGATGGAATTTCACCCACTGGGGTGTTGTTGGCCTTAGTGGTCGATACCGACGGCCCTCCCCTTGCACAAAATCGGGCACTCTCACGAGGGGAGGGTTGGTTGGAGGGGCTGCGTCTTTGTTTGGAATGTCGGAGGAAAAAGGAGGATGGCACGGGGCGGTGGAGGTGGGTCAATTAAAATCTCGTGGGAAGAGGAAAAAAAAGGGCATAACGGGGGGGGGTTCGGGGTGAGTTGGGGGGGGGGGGGGGCTTGAAAGCGTTTTAACGCTCAAGTGCGAAGGTGTCAGGGATCACCTCGACCTACGGGTCTCCGAGGAAAGAAAGACAGGGAGAAGTCTTAGGAGGGGAAGATCAAGTCCGTCAGAGGCTCGAATAGGCCTGATAAGGAAAAGCGTGGAACGCCCCCCCCAAAAAACCCGCTCCAGTTACAAAAACGTCGCCCAAACAAGGGAGGACATGGAAGGGTAATGAGCCCCCGAGGTCTTGAAGAACTTGGTTGTCCTTTTGGCCCGATTCTATTCACTCCGATGAAGGTGGTTTTGCTAGGCATAGAAAGGGTGAGAAACAGACAGAGACTACGAGGAGTGGTTGGGAATTTCAGCGAGAATTTCTCCGAGTAAGGCTCGAGAAGGTCGCTAAGCTTCGGGACCGGCAAGGGGCGGATAAGGGAAGAAATCATTCAGAACAAACTGAGGACCTCCAAGTATCAGAGGAAACCAGAGCTTCGTAACAAGCTGGAATGTGGGTTTACCGACTACCGGAAGAGCGACTACGTTGGCAAGTAAATCTCAGGCGTCCCCTGGGAGATAGATTTGTCCGCTCGCGGGGATGCGAGACCCGCAGAGAAAAAGGGGACGGGGGATTTCGTTCCGGGAGGTAAAGCATGCCTGAAAGAGGGTGGGGCCTTCACTCGGGGGAAAGAGGCTTGTAGTAAGCCTTCGGAGAAATTATGGAGGGTCACTTTGCTAGACGAGAGAAGAGGGGGACGAAATCTTTATCAGTGAGATTGGACATCCGTGATCTAGGGTCCAAATTTTTAAAGGAATACTTGGATCCGTAGCAGTTATCTCTTGCGGGTTTCAGAATGGAACGCGCGGCTCTCCTGGGTAAAAGGGGGAAAGAACAACCTTTCACGCCGAAGAGGGGAGGGAAGGAAATGATGCTGCTGTTTAGAAAGGAGAAATCAAACGACCCACCATTAGAGGGGACTTGGGAATTATAGGAACGTCCTATTCTTGTTATTTGGGAATATCGCACTTGGGTAATAGGGCTCATTCCTTCAAAGAAGGATATACTCTTGTCTGGTACATCTAACATGGGCCCGGAGGGGAACGTCTGTAGAGGAACACATAGTTTCCCCCGAAAAACGGCCCAGGAACGGGTGAACCTTGTAGGCCAAGATGAAACTCGGGAACCTGGACGCCGTCTTGGTCTCATGACTCGGGGTGGAAGGGGGGGGGGAGGTCCGAGGAAGTCCTTCTCGGAGAGTAGAAGCAAAACGATCAGTATTGCGGTCTAGAAAGTATGGGTGTGCAATAAAAAATATCGACCGGCGAATACGGCTAACCGTCGACTTTGATGGGGAGACACATCTGCCCCGTCGAGGGGGGGACCAGAACTCTTGGCAAAAAAAGTACATACTGGGCATTGTGTGGATGACTCGAGTCAGGAGATGCAAAAGCAACTACAGGCCAGGAAAGGAGGGGCAGACTATAAATTAAATGGTTTTGAGGTCGCAAGCTCTTAAGGCGAAGGACAACTAGACGGAAAAACAACGTGGGTGAGAAAGGCGGCCGGCGACGAGTTCGTAGCCGAAAAAGATAGGACCCTCACGAGGGAAGCGGAAGAGTGGAACTTTCAAGCATTAAGAACAAGCGGGACTCTAAAGAACAAGCTAAGAAAGAGCCTATTCATGAAGATCCAAGTTTTGGGATCAATGGGGGGAAACGTAGTAAGTTGAAACTGATTTGAGGACACTAAGTAGCCGAGTAAAACCGGAGAGGAGTGCAAATAGTGGAAATCTTGTAATTGACAAATCGTCGCTGTTAGAAATCACACAGTCCGGAAATGCTTCTTGTCTGTCTGCAGGGTCAGAAGGAAGGGACAACCGGAGAGAGGGAATGAATTTGATCACTGGTCAAATAATAGATATCAACCGGGCCACAACGTGAGGAGGAGGACCTCTCTATTTGGGATTTTAAAAAGAAACCAAGATACAGAGCTCTCCGGTGCCGGGGGGGGGACGCGCAGTCGACTGTGAAAATTGGATGGGGGGGGGCTACCGGGGGGGAGTTAGTCCTATAAAAGGGAGGCTACGAGGGTGTACTGCAGTCGCTTGATGTTCGCGGAGTCTTCGGGGAAAAGAATCAATGGGAGACTAGTTCAGGGAAAGATAAGTTGCCAGAGAGACATGGTGTCGAAGAAGGCTGGGGGACTGCTTCACTAGGAGCATCGCTGCCAAGTTCTAGGGGGAGCGGAGGTAGCGATACAGGCTCAGGACTTTGAAGGTGAGGATAGAGTCGTATCAGTGAAAACGAAAGCTTGAGAAACTCGAAGGAATGAGCGGGGCAAAGAAAGTAATTTGGGAGGTTTTCAGTTTCATGGCGTTAATTGAGGCAGCGGGGACACAGGCACGAGGGGGGTGGTGCGACGGGTTGGCTAGAGGGGCGAGAGACGATAACTCACTTTAGAGGGGGGGTCTCGTGAAAGGTGAGTTAATTGGAAAATAACTGTGTAGCAAAGAATCGAGAGTGGGTCCCAACGCTAGCAACGACTCAGAGGGACTCCTGGTGTATATGGGGGGGGCAACCAAATTCCTTAAAGGGCGCCCCAAAGACTCTCGTGAGGGTAGGATTTAAAAAGGGACTCCTTGGACACAAGCTGGGTGTTAGGGTGACGCAAAAAATGCATCCGAGGGCTGGTGATATCCAGGGGGGGAGGAATGATCATTGGAGATGGAAAGACAAAGCATATATGGAAGGTCGTTTGGAGGAAGATGAAAACGAAAAAGAATAAAAAAAGAAGGAACGAGCTGTCCGCAGTGGCGGCCACCTAGAAGAAAAACGTCGGAGCGGGCTCCGCGCGCGACTGCATCTTCAGAACGTGGGCTAGTTTGTCGTCGTCCGCGGGACAGCATCCTCCAAACTGGCCTGGGGAAGCGGAATAAACGGTGGATTCTGGAAAAAGGGGGTTGGGGGGGACTACAGCTGGGACGGGGGGGTCACAAGGGTTTCCTGGGGGTGCGTATGCTCTTATCCCCTGCAGATGAGTCCAGAGAAATAGGGGAGGATTATGTCCCCGGGGTTTTAGGGGGTTCTGTGGACGGGGGGTTCATGCAGGGCAGATTCCCCACACGTCGAAGAGCTCCGTGAAGATCACTAGGTCTCCGCGGAGGAGGCGTTGGGGAAATCTGGCGTGGAACGGAAGGGCAGGAAAGCCTGGTCAGTCGAAGTCCTTTGGGACTAAATGCTTACTGGAGGGTCGAAGAGGCTGGCGAGAGGGAAGCCACGCAGTACGACGCCACCCAGGGAAATCATCCCGCCAGAAACAGAGTAATTCAGACGAGGGGGGATTAACTAGTAACCTAATGAGGGCGTCGGAAACAAGGCCGCGTGTGCAGAGTAAGATTTCTCCTTTGAGGTATAGTTTGTACAGGTAAGGATAACACGGGACGGTATTTAGTCTGGCCCGTTAGGCTACTAGAGGCAGGAGCTCTCATACTCTGGACACGGCCACACCCGAGATGGGGGGTACGCCCTTCCGGCTAGGGTATATGGGGAAATCCAAACAAAACTTGGGTTCATGGCAGAAGGTAGACTCTGGAGCAAGAGTCCAAAGGGTCAGGGCGTTCATACTTTTGGGAGCAAGTCAGTCCTTGAGTGTGGGGGGGGGCTGGTTAGTAATTCGGTCTTCCCCGATCTCTTCTTAAATCACCACCACAAAAAAAAAAAAAAAAAACAAAACCAACAAACCCATCAGTCCGCTGCTAACGGCTCCGGATGTTCCGGGGGAGCTTGTGATAGCTCAAAGTTCCGCAGAGGATTTTATAGGCGTGAATTAGTCAGAGGGAAATGTGAAAAGAACTCACGTTGAACTTACCCGTCGACTGAAAGAAAAGCTACCCTCCACCAAGCAAAACATGGATTTTGCGAGAACGCGATTACATACTCGTAAGCCTCTAGGAGAAGAGGTGGATTGAAGCAAGCCCAAGAGCCCAATGAACAAACCGATACTGTTTTCTCTTGGAAAGATTCTTTACATTGCGATACCGGAGTCAAGGAAAAGGCCATGGAAAGAGCAAGGAGTAGGCTCTATAGTGGAATCAATCACCGAGGAACTGAAGGGCGAGCTAAAAGGGACTGAATCAAAAGAGGGCCAGGGTTGGAAATCGGAAAACTTCAGCAAGCTCGCGGGTAAAAGAGCCTAGGGGTGGGGTAAACGGAAAAGAACATTGTCAGGAAGGCCCCTAGGTAATAAAATGGAAAAAGTGCCGTGCCGTAGCTAAGCAGGCGTTCTTCAGAAAGAGAAAGACTATTACAAGGGAAAAGTCTATCTCACTCAAAACAAAAAAGGAGGTATAGGTGAGAAGAGGGTGGCTCTTTGGCCAACAATGAGGGGAGAGGAGAAATAACATGCCTATTTCTACGAAAAACAATCAGAGTACGGGTATGACGAGGATGCCGAAAATTGGTTGTTCCCAAATACGACTGCAGGAAAAGGGGGAACGCCGGGCTGTGAAAGTTTTCACTACAACTTGCGCAATTTATAAAAGGGGGGTGAGGCAAGAAGAGAGCGACTAAGCGAGGAGTCTTCTTGTGGATGTCGCGAAGGGGCGTAAGAGAGCCTCTAGAGGGAAAACTGGTAGTTTGCAAGAGAGGGTAATCGGGATCGCAAAAAAATGGCAACGCGCTCCGGAAATAGCAACACTTCTATTGGGGGCAGGTGATAGATTGTGGGGGGGAGTTAAGAGTAGCAAGATTAATCCTGGTGAGGGTAGAGTATTTGTCGCGAGGTTCTAAACATCGGGCGGGTGGGCTTGGGAGAGAATCGGTTCCGGGGGCTGGAGAGGGTCCGATATTGATACGGAAAGAAGGTAATCCGAGCAGGCTAGTGGCATTGTTTCTCCCATGAAACAAGCGCGACGGATCGGGAGCGATCCAATGAACCTGACGGAAAAATAATGGCTATCGCCGGCAAGAAATGGGAGGGTTTCCGAGCCTCGCGAGTGTGACCGTACTTGTAAAGGAACAATAAGATCCAGAAGAACAGCCAACTGTCAGAGTCCCACTTGATTGGTTGTGGGAAATAATAAAGAAAAAATGAGAATAGAGCACATGACCGGGTTGTTTGGTCGGAAAACTAGCAGGTATTCAGCACTTTATCAACTAATCGGGTTGCGGACTGTCCATGAGGGGATCTGCGACTAAGAGATTCTCAACGACGAACGAAGGTCTTAAAGAAGTCCTGCGGATAACTGATCGGACAAAAGTGACCTCAAAATTCTCCATACAACCCTAGGTCCACGATTTAGGGGGGTCCTGTACGACAAATTAGTAGAAACACTGGGGGAACGGGTACTACTTGCGCAGGTGGACTGAGTAGTCCTCTTTGGTGACCTTCGGCTGGTGATGCGAGAACAGATCTCAGTTTCGGGCGGTACTAGTTTTGGGTCGTAGTACCCCCCTCCTAAAACAAGGAATGCCCGGATCTCGGGCACGATGGCAAGCGATAAAAACCCCCTAAGTTAAGCACGGAAATCGACATTCTGGCTCGTAGGGCAATGCGAGAAGCTTGAGGGGGGACTAGTCGAGGAAAAAGTCAGAATAAGGTGAGGCGTAGAAACCTTGCAGGTAGACTGGGGGAGTAGAGAAGGGGATACGGCGGACTCTCAGGAGCGGCTGGCGAAGATCTCTGACCCAGGTCATCCTAAAAGGTACATGGGAGGTCAGGACGGACAGTGGTTAGAAGTTTCCATTACCAGGCACGAGAATTTCTAGAAAAGACTGGACAGCGGGGGGGAAAGAGCGTTCTAGGAAGAGAGAGTGATCGGGGTGCTCTCTCGAATGATGATGCAAGGCTCGTATAGACAGGGCCAGAAAAACTGGGTCGCATGTTATTGCCTGAGGGAGACAAATGGGGACACTGATTGACGAAGTACGCCTAAATAACGGGGGTTAGGTTCCTAAATCCACGAACCAAAGACAGTCTAATTCACCGGAGGGGAAGATGCTCAGCAGAAGAAGGCGGCAGGTCGTGGCCGCGACAGTCCTAATTGGGGTGAATGTGGGTCAACGAGGCCCTCTTAAGCCGGGCGGGCTCGCTAGGCGGATCGTGTTGATCGGGGCCATCGGCTTATCTGTCTTCTGGGAGAGAAATGCGGTCTAGGCTGACCCGGGGAAGACTAGAGGAAAAGGGCACATCCCTTCCGAGGGTCGGGAAAAGATGGGGGGGTACTCGAGTTTGCCTCTCCCTGGGGGGAGGGAGGGAGAGGGTCTCTAGCACAAGAGGTCGTGCATCGACATCGGGGGGTGCGGGTGTGGCGTGGTGGTGAGATCACCATCAGAAGCAACCATCTTCTCCAAACAACTGGATATCTACCGGGGGAGGTGGCGGTCGGGGGGTGTGGTCTCTGGCGGGGTCACTCAAGCACATCAAAACCACGGAGAGTCAGAAATACGTGGTTGGCAGCGCTGCTTGGACGAGTGCTGAAAAACGGAGGCTAGCGAGAAAGCTGGTCGCGGGTGTACAACCGTGGCTAAGAGGCTTGCGAAAAGAGTTCGTATCCTCTCGAAGGAAAAAAGTACTCGTGCGAGGAGGCGACGTCGGCACGTGGCTTTGCAAACGCATGAAACGGGGGCTGTGGATACCAAAGACCTATGCGATCGACGGAAGGAGCTGGTTGATAACGGAAACGTAAGGCAGGTGCGCTGGGGGGGGTTGGGACGCCCGAAGAACACGCGAACACTAATATGGAGTCAAGAGGCACGATGATGGGCCGGAATGTAGCGGACACGTCCAAGCCGGGCAATTAGGATACTCCCTACCACTGTAGAGTGAGTGCTAACGAGAAATTCACTGAGATATCGCGGCAAAGGCTCGGCGCCTGTATCGTTAAGAGTGGGTAAACGAAAGAGACGGGGGCTGATCTCCTCAAAACACCAAAGTTATTGAATTCGTCCGAAAGAAGGATACTGTTGTCATATAACCTCCCAAGCTCTCGTCGTTGCACTCATCGCTCCGACAGATCGGGAGTGAAAGTAACTGGTTAGGTGTTGCTAAAACAATGACAAACCAACAATTGTGGCCGATTCGGCAATCTCGAAGCTTGTAAGAGGTAGAGCGCATCGCTTAGGGTTTAGTGAGGAAGAGGGAAAAATCGCCGCAGCGCTCGTGAGAAAGTGGAAATACATCTCCCCGTCGATAAAACAATCAGGGGGTCGGAAGGGCGTTCGGAAATGAAAATGGACAAAAGTCCAGCTCGCGCCGTAAGGCTCGCGAGGCGGACGGTTATGAAGAACGAGTCAGAAGACGAGTACGTTACACGGTGGTTTTAGAGCGCGGGGAGAGCCGTCCGAAGAAAGAACTCCGTGCCCTCGGGACGAGCGCTGTGCGGAGGCCCAAGCTGAAGTCGTTGTGACCCGGGGGCTTTAAGGGGATCGAGGCAGTCGAGCAAAGCCCTTCTTCGAGTTTTGCACCGATCTCTGTGATAGGGGGCTCTAGTATTGGCAGGGCTCTTGTTCTGTCAGTCGGATGGAGGGCTGCATCTCTCAATCCCCGGGGGCAAGTCTGGGGGACGTCTACGGCCACTTGACGGGATGGTTGGAAGGGATGGAGGAGAGCTCGGTCGGGAGATACGTTTCTCCTGGCCTCGGTGTGCTCTTCGAAATTTGGGCGGCTCCCAATCGGGGCGAAGCACATACTCAAGGCTTGAGGGTTGTCCCCGTGTGAAAAATATTCCTCTCTAACTATCCGGAAGGAATATTTTTCGAAGTCGGTAGTCGCACGCAGAGTTTAAAAGCACTACATCACGGGGAGGGTTGTTGCCAAGTATGAGCCACCAGTGAAAGGGGCGATCAAGCCCGATAACAAAGGAAAGGATCATCCACAAAGAGAGATAGGGCCATGTCGGAAGCAGGCGCTTCGCAGGACAAGTTTTAAAAATGGGGCGAGGCACCAGACTAACTCGCTCGCGCGCACTGCAGCTAATATTCAAGCTTGTCAGTGTGAGGAAAAAGGGGCTGCGCCTCTAAGAGGCACAGGAAAACTTCGCAGTCGGGAGAAAATGATTATGATCGGCAAGTGGTGTGCGGGAAAAAGACCTCATGGAAGTCAGCTGGAGGCACCGCCTCGACGTAACGGGGGGCTACGGGCTTCGGGCCTTCGCTAGTTTTCTCAAGGAGGTATCCGACGTATGGGGGAGTTTTGTCAATGTCGTCAATCTGTTGGGGAAGGGCTGACCGGGATCCTGATTACGATCTCATGCCGGTAACTAGCATAGAATGTCGCCCCGGTCTAGACTTGTCAATAAAAGGGCACGATCTGTACCCGAATTCGTTCCGTCTGTATGCGTTGGCGCAACAGACTCTGTAAGGAGCCAGATATCTCCCTCTGGCTGACCCTCAGGAGGCTCGGAGAACTGCTACGGGTACAAGGCTACGCATGGAACGGGAAACAGATAGCGGACACTCTCCTGGATTCAGTACTTCACCATACACGCGTGGTACAGGGTTCTGGGAATTTTATTAAGGGGGTACGAAGGGGAAACTTTAAGGTCAAAAACGAAGCAGAAAAAAATGCCGGACGATGCCGACGAGTCTGCGACAAGAATCTCTGTCAAGGCCATCAACAAGGGGGCGTGCTCAAGGTGGCAGGGAAGCAGTGATCTTCAGAAAAAAACAAAACCTGCAGGAGTAGAAGACGGAGCCCTGAAAAAGGAAAGGGAGACAACTTTTGATGCGGTGACTTTATACTGTGATTTCAGGACTGGGTGTCAGAGAGCGCGCGGCCGGGTGCCCAGTTTCAAGGAGAATGGCGGAATAGGGGCCGGGTCTGGGGCTTCGTTATTGGCTCGAGCCATGTGAAAAGACACTGAGTGAGGGGAGTCGCCCAATAAGCTAGGTGCTATGTGAGGGAATGCGGGGTGGGTGGTCACGCGAATAAGAGCGGTCACCCGCCCTAGTCCGGGCCACTCGGGCTCAAAAGGAGAAAAGAAGGCCCAACTTTTGAGGGGCTCGACATCTAAACATACCGCCAGCACGAAAAGCCGCTGTAAGCCGTACACAAAGAAACCACAAGGAGTCTCAACCACTTAAAAACAGAAGATGTGGTTACTATTGCCCTAGGCGGGGCAAAGGTGTCGAGTGATCACTTCGGAAGAATCTCGGCAAGAATACTGTTCCGATCGGATCGAAAAAAATTAGGTGGAGGGCATCAGGTCGAAGCTCTGAATCGAGAACTGGATGAATGAAAGCACATACGCATCACTTTGGCGGAAAGCGGCGGAACGTTAAAGACCTCGGGCGTCAGCACCTCTCTCGATGGGGGGGCACAAAAAAGAGAACGGAAGCAACTAGGATACATTAGATGCCCGGGAGAGTTACGGAGAAGAGAAGGGTGCTTGAGAGAAAATAGAAAAGACGATGGCCATAGCACTGT
>Ga0179591_1289210_pt1 | contig 12865 bp, 12 predicted proteins | sample CZOMad2_1_08_16f_FD_182891 | JGI IMG/M metagenome (GOLD analysis project Ga0179591, IMG submission 182891) | Vadose zone soil fungal communities from Angelo Coast Range Reserve, California, USA - CZOMad2_1_08_16fungal (PacBio error correction) | ecosystem: Environmental > Terrestrial > Soil >...
TTCCCGCCTCACTTGAAAACCAAGACAAGCGTCAACTCCGTATGGGCTCTAATAACCGAGAAGACCCACCCACTTGTGCGGCTATTTTGACTAGTATGTTCATGAGGCATGAATCTCCTGGACTTGCATTTCCCCTTCTCATCCGGGTCGGGGTGGTGGGGCGCGGGGCTGGGGGGGTTCTGTGGTGGGGCCCCGGAGGTCTTTGGGCCGCGGGGCTGTGTCCCACCCTTGCGGGGTTTGGGGGGGGGTTCTCATTTTCCCTAGCCTCTTGAAGTAGGAGTGGATTTGTATCGGTTTCTAGAGTGAGTTTCCGAATAAGCAAGCGAGGGATTGAAAAAACAGAGGGGGTGACCTCCGAAAAGGCTTGACTGGGGGGGGAAGACTTCTCCTGAATGACAAAGGGGGGCGGTGCAAGGGGTAAATCATTGCTGGACAGTATCCATCCGTCCTCGTGTGGGACTGGGCAAGGAAAACTCCGCCGGTACTCACAAGGGGTTCCTATGGGGACATTGGTGAGAAGCCGTGCGGAATAGGATACTAGGTTTGAAAGGTTTGATGGTGGTAACTCAGACGGCACCTGTCAGGACATCCGTTCTTAACAGGCAAAGGGGGGGCTTCCTAAAACTGTAGAGTAAAGACAAAGAAACATACATAGTCGTACGAAGAGAAACGGTAAGGCTTGTCCGGCATAAGCTGACGTCTAAATACGTCTGGCAGCCGAACGGAACAACGGAAAAAGTCAAAAGCGGAAATTTCGCACGAAGGTAAAACACACTTTTAGGGAGACGTGAAGAGAATGGGTGGAGGATTGCAAAGGAATCTGGCTAATCGTATCGGAACGCAGTCCCCTGGGTACGGAAACTGGAAGGTCAGAATAAACTAAGTGCCTTGGCATCCTAATTGGAACAGAGAGAAAGAATCTCAGCGACCAATTAGCGACCTGATGACAATTTGAGGAAGCAACTTGGGGTAAGGACAAAGTCACGATGGGGAGGCAGAGGAAGATACGGGGGGAAAAACCAGAGGATCCATCAGTGTCACGCAGTAAGACAGGCGGGAAGTTGTCTTTTGGGGGACAAACAAGACATCGAGCCGGACTCGTCTCCTCCAACAGAGTCAAGAAACGATGCGTCGGGGTGGATCAGACCATATCCGTCAGAGGGTCTTTTGAACAAATTGCAGTCAAGGGAGGCAAGAGGTATAAAAAAGTCGTAGAATCAGTGGGAATGTAAATCAGGAATAACTCAGACCGAGAGGGGGAAGGAGAAAATCTGTCAAAAAGGAAAAAAATAATGTACTAGGCAGGGGGTTCCAGGGACCGGAAACATTGGTCACAAGTCTTCGTTAGGGGGGCTAGGTTTCATAAGTTTAAGCCTTCAAAAAACCGGTTGGGTAGATTGGTGCAGTATATGAATGATGGGGGGACGATGGTGCCCGATTAGGTTGTCGAGATCGGGGGGGCGTGGTGGGGGGTGTGGATAGGTGGGTGAAACATGGGCAGAAGCTCTGCGGGACCATGGTCCCCATCACCTCTTTCATCCAACGGTCCAAGCACCCAATGGCACTCAAGACGGGGGGGGGGGGGGGGGTGGGTGGTGTTTAGGCCTGACGGTTCGGAACCAAGGCTGGTAGGTGGCTGTGGCGGACGGGGTGATAAACGAGGTGGTGGGGGGGGGGGGGGGGGGGGGGGTGTGAGAGACAATGGGTGGTGGATCTAAAAACGAGGGACATGGGGAGTTGGGGGTGGGTGGTGTTATTATTCAAGCATAAGAGTCAGGAACAAAGATCACAACAAGGGGGAGGGTCGTACGAGGGAAGGAGAGTCAAAGAAGACATTGCGGAAGGGGAAGGCGCACGATCCACTTAAAAACCGCTGGAAGGTGGACCATAAAAAGGATCCTGTGACCGAGCTTGAGAAAGGTTCGGGGGGAATCCGGAGTAAGAAAGAAGTGGTGGCGCGGGTGAAAAAAGAAACATTCGGAAGGGAGAGGGGAACCACCAGAAAGCGTCCCCATCCCATATTGAGTCTATTCCAAAACCCTTTTTTGCAAGGATGACCGGCTCCAAGCTAAAGGGTTGAAAGGGGAAATTAGGGCATGGACTCACGCTCGCCATGGCTAGAGACTAGACAAAAAAAATGAGGTAACAAATCTTGGGAATCCAGGGGAGCAAAAACGGGAAAACCGCTGACCCTCTAAGTCCCAATTGGCGAGGCGGAAGCAAAAGGACGACCTCCGAGGAGATATAAGGCTAGGGGAAGAATGCAAGAATGTTTCCTCGTAGGGGGGAAGAGCTCGTGTTTTTTTCGATCCCACGACACCATAAGAAACAGTGGGGCGAGGGACCCGGTCACGAGTAGAGGAATATTCTGATTACAAAGACAAAGGAGAGACCATGGAAAGAGACCACCTAATGGTGTGCGATTGTAGCTTAATAAGTTTCAGAGAGAACCAAATGGGGGAGCTGGGTCAACTGCAACTCGGGGCCAAAGCAGGGGACACCATGGCATCAAAAAGAATCCTTCTGTAGTTCAAATTCACAAATTACTATGGGACAGCTAGGAAGTAGACAAATTGGCCTACGGCATTGGTTGTAATGACCCGATTTTGTTCGAGGGATTTTGGCAAGGTTAAAGGAAAGTGCGCTAGGGCTGCCGGGCTACTCAGAATTCGGGGGGGTCGGGCTCACCTTGGCCTATCCCAGAGAATCGAAATTCAAAAAGGACACCATTACATCACATAGGGAAAACACAGGAAGGGGGGGCGAACAAATCTGGACAGCAGGAGGGGGGGGTACACTAGGGGAGCAAGGAAAACTGCACGTAATACTTTGGGGGCTGTAAAAAGAAGGGAAAGTAGGACGAATGGCCAAGCAAAAGCACCGTCAAACACGGTACGGCGCTATGGGGGACATTTCAGCTAGCTGGCAATTCTGAAAGAAACGCTAGGGGCTACCAAGATAAGCGTGATCGGACTTATAAGGAAAAGCAAGTAAAATTGGGGCAAGGTGTCTGTCAGCAAATGAACGGACTTATAGTGAAGGGGTACAATCGCGAAAGAAAACAGAATATAAAACAAGCAGAAGGAGAGGTATAAAAAAGATATTCTGTGTGGAAAAGGAGGGGGAAGGCACATTCGGGAAGGTTTTCTTCCAGAGGCAAACTTGACCAGTTAAGGCGCTAGGTCAAAGGTAAGGGAAAGATGAAACTCGCCCGGGGGAAAAAGACCAGCGGGGGGTCCATTGGACTTGGAACTGTTCAGAGAGAAAACGGCACAGAAACGTCAGGGGGGCCGAGGATAGGAGGGCAGAAAAATTTTCTCCTCCTTCCGTCTTCAGAAAGAAAAAAAGAGAAGATGAGGCAGTAATCCGGGAAAGAGGACGTGAAAAATCGGAAGACGGGTCTACGGGAAAGGATTTGGGTTCACGCGTCGGGAAAAGAAAGGATTCGTCCGGGTTAACCTGCAAAGGGATGAGTTGGGTTGAGGGTTAAGGAATAGACCCTTGGAATTAAAGAAAGGGGAGTCTCGTGTTGGGAGGTTAAAGTGATGGTAGAAAAAAAGAACGTCAGGAGAAGGAGGGACACATCTCGCAAGCACATTCAAATCGGGCCGAAATCCAGAACATAACGTGTAATTCGAAAATCTGAAGGAAGTTTACTTCAAGAGAAGAAAAGAGCCACTAAAATTAGAAGGTCTGGTCTACCATGTAACTCTCCAGCCGGCACGTCGAGTAAGGGGGTAGAGGCAATGTCGGGGCCTTCCATTCCGTTGGCGGAGTGGTTTGGCAGCGAAAAAGCCAAATGGAAGGTGGCATCAAACGTGTGTGATAGGCGACGGAGGAAGCCAAAAAACCAAAAACCTTGGGGAGGTTGCGCACGGGAAGCGAAATAATGACAAAAAGGTCGTAAAGGGGTCAGGAAAAGATGAGTCAGTTCCTAGCCGGGGGGGGAGACGGGAAGAAAGGGGGTGGTCTTCCTCTACAATCGAACAGGGAACAGGAAAACCGCATTCCTCGATGCTGGGGGAGAGCCTGCGATGAAGCTAAGGAATTGGGGGTGAGGGGATTCAATGGTGTGAGATGGGTGCATAGGGAGCTTGGGGGGCGTAGGTGGGCAGGAAGCGTGGTAACAAAAGCACTACGGGAAGGAGGTTTTGGGACTCTTTCGGAGGGGGAATTTCTAGATGTGGTTTCGGAAGGGACAGCCGGCAATCTTCCTCGATCTCTGGGGCGGAAAGAGGTACTCTTTTCCTGTCTACTTTTATTAGGGAAATTCTGTCAGCTGCGTGAGTTGCGGCTCCTTTTGAATTGTGGCCTACGGTTATTTGCGTGTACTGGCCATGGGAGCCCACGGGTATAAGCTAACTAGGTGTGGGATGGGGGTCGCTTTCCTTGAGATGCTATGGGATGGATGCAGGATTACCGACCAAGGAGGCGATCGCGAAAAAGGAAGAAAAAGGAATTAAACTGCGAGTGAGGTTGTGCAGTGGTCAGGATCCTAGGACGGAAATGCCGCCGGAGATCTTCAGAGACAAAGGAAAAACTTTCGTCAGACAGCGAAATAACATCATGGAAGAGGGAAGCGGTTCGGCGAAGGTTAAACTAAATGTTCTAAAGATGAAGACATTGGGAAACATTAGAGTTGGAATAAGGATGTCAAATTTTCTGGTACCCGCATGACGGGAAAAAAGATGGGGGTGGGTACATGGAAAAAAATGCTGTAGCCCATAGGAGGCCGGGTGCAGCAGGGACAAAACAAATCGGGGGGGGAGGAGGACGGAATCTGACGAATACACCGGGAGTTTAAATCAAAACATTTTGGGGGGAAGGGGGGGGCGAAAAGGGGGCTAAGAAGAGAACGAATCAAGCATAGGGTTTGCCGGGATTTCAAGTACGGGACCAGGAGTGAAGCGGAAGTGTAACTCAAGGCGGCAGATCGAAAGCGGCTTCAGTCCGAGCGGGGCCTCGCCATTTCACGAGCAAATCGATCCGCACAGGGTGAAGGGGGAAGAAGAGGGAGTAAAGGCACTTTGAAAGGGAAACAAAAACTCAACCGTCAGGGGGCTATTGTCCGCGAAAAGGGAAGAGGAGGAGGAGAGAGGGGAGGAGAGAAGAGGAACGAAAAAGGGAATTTGACGTCGGGGAAAACCAGACAATCCAACTAGAAAGAGGGCTGTCCGGGCTCCAAAGTTGGGTAAATGGGGGAAAACAATCGGGGGGAGCCCTTGGGCGTAATAGATAGAAAGATTGGGGGTAGAAAAAAATTGAAGCATTAACCTCTGTAAAACATACATCAGGCTCGGTGTTCATGGTTGTAAAGGGGAAGTCGTCTACGAATGGCTTTAAAGTCTATGGAGAGTCTTGGAAGAAACTTACCCAAAATACTGCAGATGGCTCACTTCCGTAGGAATACCATGTCCTTGCTGGTTTACGGTCCTACTCAAAAAAAGGAAAGTGCCCCCCCAGCAACAAAATCCAATACGAAAAAGTTGAGAGCCGCGATAAAACGCGTGCCGGGAGAATGGCGACGTCTTCGGAGGTTCGAAAATAGTCTCGGACAAAGGGGGGAGAGGTAAGAATAGACTCAAGGGCGTGTCGAAGCTTTCGTTAGGTGTAGAAGGGATTTGCGTGATTAGAAAGGGAAGTGAGTGGGAAATGTGTCTGTTCCGTAAGGGGGCTATAGAAACGAGCCATGCGGCCCTTAGAGAGGCTCCATGGGGGTAGATAAACGGGTGCAAGAATGGTTGTCATTAGAGAGGCAACACAGCGTAGGGAGCGTCCAGCAGCGTAATGGAAATAGAGTTTCGTTGCCCACCCCTTGGGGGGATGCCAATAAAAAAGCAAGTTATCAAAACAGAAGAGGCCAAGGCAGCAGGAGGGGCAGCGGCGGCCTATAGGACCAAAACAGCGGAAAACGGAAGCATTCACAGGAAAAGGGGAAGTTCGCGGCGGGAATGAGGCGGATCTCTCCTTCTTGGAAGAAAAAAGGGGCCAGACAGACGTTACCTGTGGAATGAGGATCTTGGGGACTTCCTTCCTGGAAATGTGGAGCAGGTGGATTGGGAAGAGGAAGACTTCTTGCTTTTCGGGAAGGGAATCGGGTGGTTTTAGGCTGGTCAAGAATTACGAGGGAAAAGGCTGGGGGGAGGAGGATACGTCTTGGGGGAAGAAGTTGAGCGTCCGAAGGAAAAACAACTGCAATTCTTACAAGTGAAACAAGAAACAACAGACTCCATTGTCCAGCTCAACGGGAACTATCTTGGGAAGGTAGAAGGCAAGGCTTTGGGGGGAATCGAAGCTTGTACTAAAAAGTATCCAAACTGAGGGATGGGGCTCATAGCCCGGATAAAAGAGCACCTTTAGAGGGAAAAAGAAGTATAAAGAGTGTAACTTCGAAGAAAAGATTGGGGCTAGTGCAGTACAAGGAGGTACACTCAGGTCAGAATTCGTGGGGAAAGCCAAAATTGAAGAAGTCGCAATACCTTCACGGTGCTAAAGCATTAGAGGGGAGTGAAGCAAAGAGTCAGTTATCTCCATCTATAAAAGTCAAGAAGGAACTGGGGAAGGATTATATATAAGGGAATTTTCCTACTCCTCAAAGGTCGGAAAAAAATGACAGGAAGAAAAGAATGGACTACAAGAAGATCGGGGGGAAGGCTTCTACAACAAACCAAAGAAAACTTTACGAAGTAAAAACGGGATTGACAAGATCATGGGATTGAGGGACCGTGGGACAGCGAGATAAACGAGGGCGTTACCTTAGGACAATTCCAAGCGCTAAAAAAATGGTCTCCCGATTATTCCAGGGAGAGGGGGGACAGCTGATAATGGGGAAAAAGGGGTCCGAGTTGGGGCTTGGCATAAGGGGCCGACAACTTACGTGTTACGGAAGAAGGCATCAAGGGAGTAGAAGGAAGGAGCATCCTCACAACTAAGACTAAGGGGAGAAAGAAAACATCCGATTATAGACAAAAGAAGATCCAAACCCCCAAACCTGACCGCGCCCCTCAAACCAGACCCCCCCAAACCAGTAAAGAAAAACACCCCCCCAAAAACCCCCCCCCCGTAGACACCCTCCACCGAAACCGCCCACGCACCGTGGGCCCCCGCCCGCCCCCCCCCCCTCCCCACAAAAAACGAATAAAAACACCCCCCCCCCCCCCCTCCCCCCCCCCCCCCCAGACAAAACCACAGAAAACACCCACCCGACCCCGCCCCACCGCCCACACCCAGACCCCACCACCCCCCCAAACCCCCCCGAAGGAAGCTACTACCCTGAATCTTAAAAGAAGGGGCAAACTTACGCGTATTCCCATTTGGGGGTTCATCTTGGAATAAAGTGCTGTTAAAGACTTCAACACGGGAGCAGGACCCGCGTGGACTTCTAAGTTATTTCTAAGTTGTGAGGAGCTTTTCAATGGTGGGGGATTACAGAACAGCTTTATGACCGAGATTAGCCAGAAGGGCAGGAGTTATCGTGGGGGTGGAGAATCTGGGGTGGCATTAAAAGGGGCGTTCCGTACACAGGGGAAGCCCAGCCGATTGACGGCGAGGCAATACGGGGACTCTGGTTGAGGGCCTCGAAGAAAACCGGCGTTGAAGATGGGGGGAAGGAGTTTGTAGAACAAGGTCGAAAAAAGGACCTGGAATGGGTGGGTGATTATCCAAAGTGGAAAGCAGCCCTTCTTGAAAGTTAGCGCAAACACTGGTATCACACAAAACAGAAGGAGGAAAGACTCTAAAGAACGGACTCTCGTATGAAAGTAGTCCTGCTCTCCTCTGCACGGAGGAGAGGAAGCAAGACTGAACTGCAAAGGATATCAAATGGACACATATTTCGCGCCGGGAAAGGAGAAAGGGTCTTATCGGAGGGAGGTTTCGGGGAACTTCAAGAAAGGTCTCATCGGACCGGGGGGGATAAAAACAAACAGTCAAGGGGACAGGGCATGGCGATCAGGGGGGACACATTTTAACGGTAGGCCCGCCTCTGAGGACAAAAACAAACAAGGATGGCGACGAGCGACAAAATAAGCTCGAAGAAATTTAATGGGGCGTTAGGAGGGACGGGTGCCCACTAGATGGAGAAGGGTTCTCATCATCAAGAGTTAAACAATGCTGACTCAAAGGAGGGTCCAGAATGCAGTTCCTCCAATGCTTCTTGATTTAGTGGTTGGGCAGAGGACATCCTGCCGAAGCAGGGAATTACGACCCAAGAGTCTCGCAACGAGGACCAAGGTGAAACAGAAAAGCGGCGTGGCAATACGGTTTGAATCAAGGGGAGTCATCGGCACAGGCGTTCAAAAAAAAAACAACCACAGGCACTCGACGTCAGGATGTCATCTTCCTGGAGAGCCATAGGTAGTGATCTAAGGGAAGGCAGGGTTACCAAATGAAATAACATGGCAGGGGCTATACAGGGCAAATGCAAATTGGGGGCTGCGGTTAGGAGATTTTCTTCAAACAAATTGGAAACGAACCGGCAAAAAAAGTGTTGGGAAAGGAAGGGGCACGAGTCTGGCAGCACATTGGAAAAGTACTTGTTGTCATAAAAGTACTGAGCCCGGCCTACTATGGGGAGAGCACAGGACCATTTGGACCCATTCACAGATGCCGGTCAGTCTGTGGTAAGACAGACCACGCGTACAGCCTCCTATAAATGTTCTTGGTCGAACCAATAGGGAAGCTGAACCATGCGGGAAATTGAGCGAGTACGCTCCGAGGATCGGGGCTGTATCACTGATACAAAAATCTTCAAGTTCTAGAATCAAGGGGGTATGCTCAAAAAAGAAAAGGTCACGAGACTTACCTCGAATCACAAACCCCAAAGGCATTGGGTTCAATCAAGGCGACTTGAACAGCTAAGAAGCCTGTAAGTGTCAGAGAGACGGAGGAAAATGGAGATAACATTTTGCTATGGGAGTGGACTAAAAAACCATCAATCTAAGGGGAACACCGTCCAAAATAGATAACACTAAGGCACTGACTCCGTTGAAGTCAAAGCCGATCGTGAATAAGGGGAAATGAGTGTTCAAACCGGACCGCATGAGCGTAGATAACTGCAAAAACCAAGGGATGTACCAATAGGGAGTCAGAGAAGGGACCCAAAGCCGAATCAGAAAAAAAACATCATCAGGAAAAAAACCAGGGAATCGGCTCACTAAAAATGAAGAGAACGCAATCTCACCAGGGTCGATAATGCTCAGGGAATTACTATAGGAACGCAAGGAAGGGAAGGGTGTTCCGCCGGGGGAGGCCGACAAACAATTCGGGGGAGGCGTTCGGCCCTCTCACGCAGGGGGGGCAAAGAAAGATTCATTATGGGAGTGAAAAAAAACGCCTATCGCGGCTGCGCTAAGACCTAGGGGTGCTTTGAGGAAACTCAGGGGAAAAGAAAGGACAGCAAAGGGGGGGGGACTTATGGCGCTGTGAGTCAGGACCCTACCCGAAAAAGATGTAAGTCAACGACGATGAAGGAGGGGCAGGAAGACAGTCAAGGGGGAGGCACTGCAACGAAAGTAAGGAATGTTCGGGAAATGAATGGGCCTCCCAGTGGGTTGTTCAGGGTAGGAGGTTTTAAAAGGATTTGGGTCGTTTCTGATTTGCGAATTCTTTACAAGGAGGGCTACTCTGGAGCGGGGGAAGTGACCATAGAGGACTTTCAAAACCCCAATGAGGAGACCCTTACTCAGCTGTCAAATTAAAAGCAAAAAAAGAAGAGTCGAAACAGTGGAAAAAAAAAGTGAAAACCGCACGAGACAACGTCTCCGGGAAAAAAAGGCTCAAAAGAGGGGGTGTCTGGGGAGAGAGGGGAAAGGGAATATGGCCGGACCTGTCAAAGACCGCGGGAACAAAAAACGGGAGGGCAGTTCGCAAAAACATGGCAGCGACGGAAAAAAGCTAGGAGCGGCCCGCTATCATGCCCCTCTGAGATCAAAGTGACCGGGGGGGGACAGGGAAGGCCGTTTGTTCAGGGGGGGGGATCATTGGCAGACAGATGTGAGAACAGTGAAGGACGGTAAAGAGGGCTGTCAAACTGAACCCAAGCTCTAAACCAAAAAAAAGAGGAGGAAAAATAGGGAGGGGGGGGGTTAACGCGAGGGGGACAGAAAAAAGGTAAAGGCAACCCAAGGGGGCGGAAAATAAGCGAAAAAATGCAGTACACCCTCGGCGTCGGGAAAGTGTGGGAAGAGGGCCGAGGTCAAAACAAGGGCAACAGGGGTGTTTTGAACAGGATGGCTTGACAGATCGAGGGGCTGAAGAAAAGGCGTGGGGGGAACGGTAGCAGAAATGCATGAACAAGATGGGGTTCCCCTGGTCCGTAAGGAGAAACAGACACCACAAATATGGATGCGGGCCTAGGGCGGCTAAGGGGAGGACGGGCTCTTTTTACGTAAAACTCCGAAGGGGGGGTGGAGCAAAATTCCTGTGGTTACGAAGGAAGGGGGTGGTTGTCTCCGGTGATTCAGAAATGAGAAGGGAATTAAGCGGTGGGTGCTGCAAAAAGAATAGGGGGTCTGCAAGAGAGGAGGAAGAGAAGCCTATCTTGCGAAAGTAAAATTCATCGAAAAAATCCTCAGAAAAAAAAAGGTTGTACAATAAAGGACGGCCAATGTCCTGTCCAAAAAAGGAAAACGACACGGGGACAATTTGGTAGCCTGGCTCCTGGAAACAATAACGGAGGTTGGGGAGGATGCCTTGGCGGATTTTTTGGCGAGCTCAAATCCGGGGGGGCAAGGACCATTTGGGGGGGGAGAAAGAGGAAAAAAAGAGTAAACGGAAAAAAAAGCCCAACAGGCTGTTGTAGGCGGGGAGGGAGGTGAGAATGGTAATGAATGCATAAGAAGAAACCGTCGAGGCCAGGGGAGCAATACCGAAGGGGGTTGTTCTGTCCCTAAAAACGAAGCCGTACCAAACTTGCCCGTATTGAGTACAGCGAGCGCGGGACAAGTAGGAAATGCAAGAAGAAGAATGTTGGAGGTCCCCGGGCAGAATTGTCCACTAGTGGGGGGCTGGCGTCGAAGGGGGGGGGGCGTTCAAAAGGTTCGACTGAAACGGGAAAATCCAGGGGTGGATAGGGTAGATCAGCGAAAAGACGGTCTGGGAGGGGAAAAACACCTTTAGACTGCACGAGAGGGGAGGGGAACTATGCAAACGGGGTCTTTGCCGGGGGGGGAACTTCGATGGGGGGGGATCGGGAATCGAAGGAAGGGTGGGGGATTTGAGGGCAAAGGTAAGAGACCACTGGGGGGACAGGTGTCAGTGAGATGCACTTCTTGGGGGATCGGTCCCCGCATTCTTAGCGAAACCTGGGTCAAGGCCATTCATTTAAAAAGGACGCTTGCGGTTTTGCATTTGGAAGGGGGATGGGTCCTCGTCGGATAAAGCCGCAAAGGATGATCTTCCACTTACGGAGGGAACAGTGATAATGAAAAAAGATTACCGAGAGACTTGGGGAGATACGATTGCACACTGAGCTTGGGTTCGAGGCGCCAAAAAATAGGTTTCTCAAAGCAAGAGTGAAATCAGAGATGTAGGGTCTTGTCCCTCATTACGGAAGTTTTCGGGTGGGAAATTGCAAGAAGAAGAATTCTATGCCAACACGGAGACTGGAAAGATGCTATTAAAAAAGATAGGCAAGCAAGCCACGATGCCGACCACTAAAGCGGTCAGCAAAAAGTTTTTGGGTGCCGTAGAAATGGGGAGAACCCTCGCACTAGCAAGGGAAAATAAGGGCCCTTGCCAAAGAGGGAAGCCCGAAATGCGAGCTAAAAAACTTTACGCGAATTCAGCTACGCCGGACCATTACGAGGAAGCGCAATGCCGGACAAAGACGGTAAGAGTTAGTTTCCGCAAAGGGCCCTGGCTAAGGGGAACGTTTTCAACGCAAAAAAAATGGATGAGATTGCGCCAGGTGGAAGCAATGATTATGCTTGAGTCTGGGGTTAAAGTTAGGCGGAGAAAAGGACGGGCTGGGAAACAGCAGACCAAGCTCCAATGACTGAAGGAGTTTACCCAACTGGGGGGGGTCCGCATTGGGGACAAGGGGGGGGCAGAGGGCGAGTAGCGAGAAATCCAATTTTTCAGCAAACCGGAATGAAATCTTCCCCAAGGGCAGAAGCGCGAATGCATTGGGCATGGAATGATCCGGTGCTAGTGGAGGATAAGTAGTCGGGCCACGCCAACACTGCGGGAAATGTCGAGCTCTGAAAGTCCGACCGTTTCTGTTCATAGTCCCTATATCAGGCACGGAGCCAATCCGCCAAAACAAGAGCCGAGAAACGGAGAAGGAGGTGTCGAGAGAAAGGAACCTGTTTAGGACGGCTGATGGAGAGCCATACGAGGGAAGAGAGTGAGACAAAACATAAAAAAAATAGTGCTAAATGGTCAGAATTCTGTGCGAAGATGGGTTGTTGAGGGAGAGTGTTGCGTGGAAGAGGGGGAAAAAAGAACTGGCAATTGCACGCAGGGACGATAATCAAAAAATCCCTTTATAAGCCCCGGTTGCAAGGAAAAGAACATCGCAACGAACGGGGGGAGGGGGGGAGGGAAAGACAGGACGGGATTGCTCAAACAAGAGAGATGTGACTAAAGTTTTCAGTCACAAGAAAAGGGGGCACCTGCATAAAAAGACTAAACAAGGCGAAAATAACCTGCAAGAGGACCAGTCGTTCATCATCGCGGAGAAGGGGGAGCGTAAATTCCAACTCGCACGACAAAGAAGCGAAAAAATAATCCATGCCATGGGGAAAGGGGAGCTGATCAGGAAGACTAGAAGGGAGGGGGAGAACCCATGGTCCTCCTGGGTTACTGATTGCCTTAAATTCTCATTAATTGAGCGCCGGCGAGCATGGGGGGGGAGGAACGCTTA
>Ga0179591_1383967_pt1 | contig 12865 bp, 9 predicted proteins | sample CZOMad2_1_08_16f_FD_182891 | JGI IMG/M metagenome (GOLD analysis project Ga0179591, IMG submission 182891) | Vadose zone soil fungal communities from Angelo Coast Range Reserve, California, USA - CZOMad2_1_08_16fungal (PacBio error correction) | ecosystem: Environmental > Terrestrial > Soil >...
CAGCGAATAAAGCTGGTCGGACGCTCCATCCGGGGGGTAAAAGGGATCCAATGACTGAAAAAAGAGAGGGAAGGGGCGGACGCAGGAAAACTAACACTTCAGACAATACTCAGAAGGGCTCAAAGAACTAAGCGCGCAAAACCTAGAAGAGTCAGAAGGAAAAGTCTGTCGAAAAGTCCATCAGTCCAAAGACAGAGGTTCCGGGGGAGAGGCGAAGTCATACATTAAGAGAGGGGGGAATGTCAAGTCCTGCAGCAGTTGTGAAGTATCAGTGAATTCTCGAGGGGGGCTGCATGGGGGTAAAGAGGGTACAGGCAAAGATAGGAATGTAGGTCGGACTTCTAAGGAAAAGGGATGGGAAAGGGTAAAGAGAAGCCTCCAAGGCTCAGTAAGGACACAAAACCAACTCGGAGTCCCCTTACCGTTCACTAGAACTTGGTGGAACAGACGATCAAATCGACTAAACCGAGATTTATGGGAGATGGTCACAACTTGCGGGAAAGCAGCGAATTCCGAGAGCTCCAGGGGGGGGGATAGGCGTTGAAAACCATCTACGTCACCGGAGGCGGGGCGAGGTTAACAGGGAGGCTCCGGGGGAGGCATTTGTGGGACTAGGAACATCAGGGGGCCGTGAGTAAAGGGGGGAAATTTTGAAAATTCAAGTAGGAGGGCCGCAGCGGGAAGGTCAGATCCTTTGACAAAAGAGGCCTGCTTCATTCTTCGGCGAGTTAGGGGGACCGAGGGCCTTGTGTGGAAGAACATTACCGAACACAGGTGACTCTGAGAGAAAGAGGAATTCCGCCAACCGCAATCTAGATTTGGGGGGAGAGTCACATTCGTATCTCAGAGAATAATAAGGGAAAGGGGGACTTCGACAAAGGCTGAACGAGAAACTCGCAAGGTGGGAGCCCCCCCTCGTTTCCTGGCGAAAGAAAACGTGTGGAAAGGTTTGCCAGGAAAGGGGAGAATTTGAAAGGAGAATAGTAGAAACTTTGAAAAAAGGATTGGGTAGTCTAATGAGAGAGAAGGGGAACCACTATAGGGCAGAGTCTAATTGAATGGGCGGCAACGCTCAACGGGCGCGAAAGGAAGGACCCATTTTAAAGGATTAGAGAGTGAAGAAATTCCGGGCCATCGATCTTAAATATTTCTTGTCAATTCAATTTCACGGCTCTAGGAAAAGACTAGTCGGGGGTAGGTACCTGTTAACGCACTAGTCAACGAAAACTAAGGAGACCGGACGTAATAAGGCTCGCAAGGGGCTTGATTGGGGTACCATCAGGATTCGTGCAGTCGGGGCGCATTATGCAACTTTAGAGAGACAGGAAAGGGGGGACCACGAGTGTCGAGAAACGTATGAAACTCAACGAAGCCAGCGCGTGCGAAAAGTCGAGGAAGCATCGGAAAGGTGACAGCTGGCGCTAGGGAGCAGAAGTCGGTCTTGGACGTAGACGATCGTTCCAGAAACACTGATAAGAACGAAGGGTTTGCTGGGAAAGCAGCCAGCCGATCCAAATGACGGATCGCCTTTTCAGAAGACACTATTAGGGAGGGGACTTTCAGAGCCTGGGGGAAAATTCAACTGTTAAGAAGGGAAGAGGAGAGGATTTCATGCAAAACCTAAGCAAAAATGCCTGAGGGATTTGTTCCTCTCGCTAGAGGGGTCTTTGATGGCTCAGGAGAGAATGGAGCTGTTAGTCATCGAAGACGTTGGGATGGTAGGAACCGTTGTAGAGCTAAGGGGAGGTTCTCCTGAATGGTAAATTTGCATGGGAGGGGGCGATGAAGGCCGGTTACACGGAAACTCGACAATGGAATCTAGATCAACGAAAGGGAGGGCAGATTATTGACCGGGAGGATAAATGACAGTGTCACGTTGTTGGGGAAAGCTCGGGGGGACTTTCCGGAAAAAGGACAGAAGACCAGTAGGTGTAGGGTGCAGGGCCAGGTCAGAAAAAGTCTTTGGTTAAAGGAGGGGAGCTATATATGTGGGGGGGAGCAAGGGTCCATGAAGAAACCAGAAGTACGTAAGTGAGACTCACGGGAAAGAGTATCAGATGTCCAACGACGGCCGAGAGGACGGGGGAAAGTAGAGTAAGTGTGCCAACCACAGTCGAAAGGCGATCAGAAGTTGGAAACCCTAAAGGTGCTAAGGGCCTCCGAAAGGAAGTGAGTACCGCGGGGACTTGTGTAAAGGGGCAGCGAGAAGAAGGAAAATTCGTGAAAAGAGTTAAGAGTGCTCGGGAAACCGATAATCATTTACAAAAAAACTACGAAGTCGCTTCCGGCCTGCTGTAAGTCAAATGGGGACATCCATGTGGGAAAAAGGCGCAGGTCGGAATATTAGGAGAAAGGGACCAAACATGGATTTATCCCGAGACGCGGATAGTGACGGGAATGAATAGTCTAGGAGACGCGAAGGGGCCCTGAGGGTTGTAGGAATCTTCGGGGGGGCTTCCCTCGGAAAGGTCCGGGGGAATCGCACTCCAGGTAGGAGAAAAAGATCTCACGAGGAGAGGGAGAATCCCGGGGACGCGGAAAGCCGCTACGCAATTACGTAAATCACCAATGGAGAGGTCGACTCCAAGGGGAGATGATAGAAGACATGACCTAGGAAGAATAAAATGAATTTGTGTAAATGTAGAAATCTTTAGTATAAGGAGGGAACCTTTGGGGGGGGGGTGTGAGGGGTAGGTGGTGTGGGGTGGTTGTGGTTGGGGGGGGGGGTATGATTGAGGAGGGGTCATGTCTGACTGAGCAAGATGCATCCTTGCAGGGATCGATCTGAGTGGGGCTTAGGAACATGTATTCTAGGAAGAGATCCACCTGCACGGCAAAGGATGCTAAAAGAGGGCGTCATGGTAACGTCCTCGGAATTGAAGTAGACTGACTATTCTTGGTCATGCGCGGTCTACTTATGGTGAAAAAACTGGGAGAGTTTGAGTCTTCAAAGGAGGAGACTGGGGGATCGCTGAAAAGAAACGTGTAAAAAGTGACGTGATCAAAAGATTATGGGGGAGGGGGGGGGACGAGTCTAAGGGAACTCGCTGCGCACACGTAGACGAACCATTTTAGCAAAAAAGAAGAAGAGGGGAACTTTGCGATGGTCGAAGGGGAACCTAAAGGAATGACCTGACGCGAAGTGCGTAGGCCTTGCTTCCGGGTCACCGCCCGGAACCCGTTAGAGAGGATTGTATGAAACATGTGAAAAGATGATGACTTCGCGGGGAATCTACTGAGAAGAGTCATTGTCTGGGGACGTCGAATTCGAAAGACTAGCTCCATGCAGGAGGAAGCTAATCGAGAGGAGGACGTCCCACCTCTTGCCGCTCTGAGAATGAGCCGAGGCCTTTCGGAAAAGAAATCCACCGACATGAGAACAGGAAAAGGAAAAAGGAGGGCTTTGCTAACCGCCATCGAGATCTCGCAGTCAACCTAAAAGGCATAGGGCGGCAGAAGCCAATCATTCCATTTCGGGAGGGGAGGCGGCCCAGAAAGTAAAGGGAAAAAACGGTTTCGCAAGGTGGAATGATGAAGGCCCCAGGAGCGATAGCCTCTGAAGTCCATCACGTTGGGGATGGAGAAGAGTGAAAAGGATCTGATCACCGACTTATTGGTAACAGGGGTCGGGTCACCTACAGAATGTTCACGGAGTCCAACTTGTTCAGTCTATGGGGCGAGGAGGATTCGCCTCTGATGAGGGAATTTTCAAGAAAAAATTCTACAGCGGAAGCTCGTCAGGCTCTAGGCTTCGACGGTACACTCGAAAACCAGCCAGGCTTCTAGGGTTTTCGAAGGTAAGTGAGTCATAGGCTCACTTGAGGGGGGGCCGGGGACGGGAGAAGCTAGACAGTCCCTGGACGCGGGAAGCGCGGGGGAGGGGGGAGAGGGGGCCCTTACAATGCTTTGGACCGAAAAATTCGAGGGGGTTTTTACGAAACGTTAACTGGGGCTGGGATCGATTCGGGAGATTTTCTATACCATCTTACTCAGGAAAGCGCGGAAGCGGGGGCTGACTATATCGGGGGCTACCCTGAAAAAAAAGATTGAATGTTTTGGGGCTGATGCGGAAACATGGGGCGCAATTTTCCAGGAAGGGGATGAGGTTCGCATGAAGAGAAGGAAAAGCTCGTTTGAAGGAAGGGGAGGCCGCAAAACCGGAATAGGGAAGCTGGCTTCTCAGGGGAAAAAGCCAAAATCTATCTTTGCAAAAGAGGGAGGAGCTAGTTATAGTCGCAACCGCGTGGGGGGGCCCCCGTTGGTCTCAGACCATAACTTCCGGGAAGGAGAGGGCGAGATGAAAAAGAAAAGAAAGTAGAGACTCGGGGCCGAGATGGATATCACGAAAGGCGCCGTGACTATCAGAAGCAAACAATTTTGCCGGCGGAGTGGAGGGACTTTCGGAGTAAGCCTGGAACTAACTCACAAGAAGGAAATAAAAAGGTACGTCGTGATGGAAAGTTTGACATAAAAAGGCAAACAATCAGAGAGGATGGTCGGCTACGTTATGAGGGAAGAAGCCTGAATCGGAGGAGGAGTATGGATACGGGGGGGGAGAGGGCAAGTTCAGGCGGGGAAATTTTCCGAAGTAAGGAGAATGCAGAAACACGACGGCCAAGGTTTTAAGCAATAAAGAAAGGAATGCAGCCGGGCCTGAGGGTTGAGATGGGTCAGGGACAAAGAAACTAGAATGCTGCAGGGGGAGTGAATGCGATAGGGTCTCACTCTAAACCGCGCGGAAATGGAAACGCCAATTTGCAGAGCCATTTGGACAGATCTCCAGTGAAAAAAGCTCTTCGGAAGAGAAGAAAAGCTTAGCTAAGGAGGGAAAGGAAAGGGGAAATTCAATGGCATAAATCTCTCGTAAAAAAAAGTTACAAGGGCGGGGGTAGGAAAAAAGGGTCCGAGGAAGGGGGGGAGCAAACGTCTAGTTCACTCCATGTTGAAGGTTTAACACGTCTCAGGAGGAAAAGTTGAGGGGTAAGCCAGGGGAGGAAAAAGAGGACACCATCAAGAGGCAAAGAATTATTCGCCATGGTAATAGTGTGCTAACCAGCCAGGAATAGGAGATGAACTAGAAAAGGCCGGAAGAGGGTGAAAACAAGAAAAGCGCCAATGTGTCTGGTTAGATCGAGGAGAAGAAGTCTAGTAGAACTGGCCTGCTACGACGCTGAGGAAGATTCGGGCGTGGTAGGGGGGAATCCATGCGGGGGAGAGGGGGTGGTCCACGAACAAATCGCCAAAACTTCCATAGTGTACACGAGGGGGAAATTCTGTCGGAGTGAAAAAGAAACGTACGTACCAGAAGGGAAGAGAAGAGAAAAACAAACGGACCAGGTATAGAGGGAATAGCGACTGGGTTTCTAAGACCATATCGTTAGCGTAGATTACTGAGATCACCGGGGGGAGCCGGCAAATCATTAAAAGGTAAGGGGAGGGGAGAGAGATACTTTCCACCGCACGGAAGATACATCGCCTGGGGACTGTCTTGTATCTTGCAAGGGAACGGCCTGGGGGGGTAAAGGAACGAGTTTCGGATTCGTTGAAAACGGCGATCAGGGGGAATAACTACGGAATTTGTAAGGCGGGGGTTCTTCTCCGTTCTAGGAAGGAGGTCATTCAGGGGGCGGACGGACCTTCCATAGGAATTGTGGGGGGGGTTGGGCTTCTGGGAATGCTAGTCGGGGAGCGGATGCGGCATGAGCTCGACCAGGGTGAAGATGACTTCAGACAAGGAAAGGAGGAAAGATGATTAAAGTGGGGGGCAGCGCATAGCGACAGTTTCCCCGTGGTTGATCAGGTTGACTTGCAAGAAAACGGTCAGAAGAAGGTTAAGGAAAGGAAGGGAACCCAGTAGGTGTATATATCGAAAGGTGCGAGGACATGGAGTTGGAGGCTGGAGGGGCTCTCTAGTGAAGAGTCAAAATGACCACGCGTGTCGAGTTAGGGGATTCAGGGGGTTTCCAAGGGGGGGAAGGGGTGAGAATTCGAAGGGATTACGCAAAAAGTAAAGGTAGAAGAATCCCGGAATCCAATGACAGGGGATGAAGGAAGGGTTAAAAACAGGCGGCGCGTTAAGCACTTCATGGGGGGAAGGTCACAAAATAAAGAAGGAGGGCGATAGATAATGCAAGACTCCGGCCGAGTCGCACTGAAGATCCTTTGAGGGTCATGATCGGGAGAGGGCAGCGAAGAGCGGGTGAAGGGAGTCGGTTCGTGGAGAAAAGGGTCAATCAAAGGATATCGGAACGGTAAAAGCCGCTCACTCTGAGAGAAGAATCTGGCAAGGGGGGGGGTACCACGATAGAGCCTCGATTACCTTAAAAGGAGAAGGTTTCCTCGTGGGGTGCTAAACGGAATTCGTTCAACTTAGTGTACTCCAGATCTCTCTAGAAGGGGGACATGAAGGGTTGAAAAGGAATATTAGCTCAAATTCTCGCACGCAGGCCCGGGAGCCGGGTTGGAGACTGGAATAAGTTAGGCTCTTTCTGAAAGAAAACCTAAAGGAGGCTCTTGGATCGAGAGAAAACAACGATAGTATAACAGTACCAGCTGGAAGCTGTTAAAAAGTGTCCAAAGGAGTCCCGAGAAAAAAAGGGGGGCCATCAATGTCGTCTCGCAGGGGAAGGGTCTATAAGGGGGAATCATCCATGATCTTTATAGCGGAGATAACTATGGTGGTATCGAAATAGGGATTTCTAGACAAGGAACGTGACCGTGTCAAATTGCGAATTTTCGCGATGGAGCTTAACGTCCGAAGGGAAAGCGGGAGAGAGAGGTCAATCTGAGAAAGAGGACAACCGGTTAAATTACGAATGATGAAGGGTAAAAGGAAAAGTCAAGAAAAGAATGCTCTCGCAAGAACCCAGTCGGAATTAAAGGAGAGGTCAGTGCCTCATAGACGAGGCGGGGGTGAGTCACGAAATATGGACCATCGGTCGGGGGGAGAAAAAACTTAAGGGGGATGCAGAAGAAGACTCTCGCCTCTGTGGGGCAGCTCGCTAAAACCTCGCAGGTAAAAATGGTACGGGGAAGATATGAGAGATTCGGGTACTTTTTACAGAAGGATACGAGCATCTGTTGAGGAAGTTTCGATGAGAAAGAAAAGGTAGCAAAAACTAGAAGACGTAACTAGTGGTTCCTTGTGAGGAAACATATTGACACGGCACCGAAGGAAAGAGTTACAAGGCACGGAGAAGAGTAGACACTACTGGGAAGGGGCGTTGGAGGCAACCCCAAGGAACCCGTGAAGTCAACGGCGGGTCCACACCAAAAGGACTTTGAGGAAGGCCACCAGGGAAGAAGGAATCCTACTTAGCATTGGGAGGGCCAGAGCGAGGACGAACAATGGAGATCTCAATCCGGGGAAAAAGACTACAATTTCACGAAGGGCCATTCCTTCCGCTTAAGTTGGGAAGCCTCATAGAGGAAATTCCAGAAAAAAAGAACGCATCAGCAAGGAAAACTGCCTCCATCTCATGATTAGCCGTGTGCTAAACAGAAAAGGAGAACGATCGCCTCCAGAACCGAGCAGAAGGATAGGCGCTAGAGGGATCAGTCCAAGGCAAAGGGAGGGGGCCTGAGGGGGAGAGGTAAATATAAGAAGGAGCATCACGTGTAATGATGGAGAAAAGAAGTTCTCTATCGAAGGGGACTTCGTCTGGGGGGTGCGCAACAGTCTATAGTCAACAGGGAGGAGAGTTTTACTTATGGTGGAAAAACGCTGTGGGAGGGAGGTACTTACCGGAGGGGAAAACGATAGTTAAAGTGTCCACATGTAGGAGTGGGTCGATGGGCGGCTGGACGGGTTCGTACTAAAGGGCTAGGTGGGGGATCCTGATAGAAGAGAAAGAGGGAATCGGAGAGAAGGAACGACGATCAAATTCTCCTAATACTTCTCAAAAAAGACTAACCATACACCGAGAAAGGCTCTCGTCTCCCCTTCAGACAAAGAGGGCATCCGGGAGGTTGCCTTGGGAGAAAGGGGAGAGGAAAATCGCCTACTAACAAGAAGGGAAGACTGCTACCGCGCGTACGCATGGAGGTGTGGGCATTGTGGGGGAGGAAACTTTTTAGAAAACCTGCTAGAAGACCTTCCGGTTAAACCCATGCGGCGGTCACTTCAGAGCGGCTCGTAACTACGGGGGTGGGAGTACCCCTCGAAGGGGGAGCTGAGAAGTCGGGAAATGGTATTGACATTGAAGAGTAAATAATTCGGAGAAGGAAATGTGGTGGAAAAAAATGGAGCGAGCACATCGGTGGCAGTTCCTCAATGGCGTTGGGAGCGCAATTGTGGGGGAGGCTCTACAGAGAATTGAGCAGCAGCGAAAGATAACCTGACTTAGAGACGTCGTGAGAAGAAATCAAGAGAGAGGGGCACACGCGTCAGTCGAGATCTTCATCGGGGGTAAAGTTTCCGGAGTCAGGGTCCTTTCGGAGAGAAACATTCAGACGGGGCGATTACCGGGACAAGACAAGGACAGAGATCTACGCTGCGAGGGGGAAGGGGGATCCGTTAGGACGAGCGAGCCAACAACAATCTCGGAGGGGGTTCTTTAAAGAGGGAGGGGGAGAGTCTTCCGACGGAGAGAGAAAAAGGACGAATGAGATAGAGAGATCGTAGGAACATCGAATGTGACAGCCGAAATCAATCCATAGGGTGGGGGGTCTGCTCTGTCAAAGGAGACCCATCGGAAAAGTCGGCGGGAGGGGGGAGAGTTCTTTTCTGGGTAATAGAACTATGATTGTAGAAGGAGGGTCTCTGGCCAGAGGACCACGGTTCAACGAAGGGCCAATTGGGGGGGAGAAGGGAGATAACTAAGAAAAGGTGCAACGAGAGGCTGGGTGGAAATGTCCACTCACGCAGAAAGAAAAGGGCCATTTTGCGAATTGGCATTTCTGCTCAAAAAACGCGGAGAGGTCGATATCTACTAAAAAAAAGGGGAGCTTCAAAAACAGTGGGAAGGAAATGGGAAAAGGCGCCACGATGGGGGGGAAATTCTCTAGGAATCAACATTGCGAAGCCGAGGGGGGGAGAGAATTCATAAAGCCGATATCTAAAAGATACCAAGCCTCTGGAACAGAGAGCGGGTATTAGTCAAAGTTCCGGAGCGGGACATCAAATCGATATTAAAAAAAAATCCAAAAGGGGAAGTACGGGGGGGCGGCGGAGCGGTCAGGTGTTTTGATCTAAAAGAAGGGGGGGGAAGGAGGCGACAAATCGGAAAGGAAAAAGGCGGGAGAAGGGGAAAAAGAAGACTTTAGTAAGAAGAGGGGGTGGGAACAGCCATTCCTCTAAACAGGAGAACTCAGTGCGCAGGTCCTCTAAGGATCCGTCGCGGAAAAAATCGGGAAAAGCGTTGGGTATGAGAAGAAGATATATCTAGGGAGCCGATGAGAAGGGGAAAAAGCTATGCGGGCTCTCGGAAATTCAGCAGCAGGTATTAGACGAATCGGGAACACATCAACTTAAGACTCCGTGAAAGAGAGAGGGGAAAAAACCTCCAGAGCCTCTACAAAAAGGGAGATCCGTTTAAATAGGGGGGTCATACTCTAAAACAAAAAAAGAGAGAAGGAGAGATGACTTCAAGAAGGGAAAATCCTTGGGGAAGAAGAGAAAGGTGCTCTCTGAGAGGGGCAAGGGGCCTCCGGGGAAGAACGCGCAAGGGGACTTGCTTGCGGGGGGAAAAGAAAGCTCCTAAGTGGAGAAAGGAGGGTCAATTTGGATAGGAGGGCAAAGCTAGAGAAAGGGCGTTATGGCGTTGGGAGCAAACGGCATCTTCTAGAATGACGTTCCATTGGTCTGACTGCGGGAACGGTGGAGGAAGGGAAGGTGCGTCAGAAAATGATGAATACGTCAAATTTTGAGAGGGTTAGACGAGGTTCCTATCTCGGGGGAGCGGGAAAAGCGGGAAAAGACCAGGGGGAGGGTTCGAGATGGAAAACCATTCCGTACTCTGCAGGAGGATGGGGGGTGTCCATAGAAGGATAAATAGGGACGGGTGGGGGGTTAAGAAAACGCGTTGAAAAAAGGGAAAGAAGAATTCCTGTTATTCCCAAAAAAACTCCATAACAACCCAGGGTCTATGAACGTTTGAGAAAGGAAAGGTCAATGGTGGGGGTCTTTTTGTAGGTTCTTAGGATTGAAAGGGGAAAGACGAAGACCGAAGCAGGGGAGGTATGCTATTTAACAATGGGGAAGAGTTTTCGAAGGGATTACCGACCGGAAAAGAACGATCGACCAGACGGAAAGTAAAACGACGTGCGGATATAGTTCAGCGGGCCCCATACGGAGTCTATTTTAAGACGCCAGTAGGTAAAAACCCGCATTAAGATACCTGAGGGGAGGATCCGCTATGAAATTGACTGAAAGAATCCTCCGAGGTCGGGGAGGGGGATTAACATCATGAGCGGGTGAAAGGAAGAGGAAACCATCAGGGAAACTTAGGGGAGTTTCTTGTGGAAAGTCTGCGTCCCAAAGGGGGGGTTCCTCATATTCACAAGAATATCGAAGCGGACCGCTAAACAGGACCGTTAAAAATCCGCCGTACGGCTACAGGCCTTTCCTCGGGTCAAAGGGGTCCGAAGGAGACGAGACAGGGAAAGGAGAAAAGGTTTAAATTATTTATCCCGAGAATAGAGAGAGTGAGGAAAAATGATGAAGGAAAAATGCTCGTTCAGAAAGCGGCGCCGCAGGATCCAGGGATGCTCAAGACAGGGGCGCTTGTGAGGGGAGGCCACTTAGAAGGAAAGAGGGTAGGTCAGCAACACCAAGTTAGAGACAGAGAGAAAGGACCTGTGAAAAGGGTACGCGGGGGAAGCGCATCGTCAAGAGAAAAGAGCCAGGCAACGTTCGGAAAAAGGTGAATAGAGGGGTCGACTAAGGAAAAGAGATATTCGAAAAGGGGAGTGACTGAATGTAGACGAATAAAGAGTTTTTCAGAAAGACAGGAGGGGAAGGACGCGCTGTCAGGGAGCGGGGGTTCTCAGTCGTGATCAGCTCGCACGGGAGAAGGGGGGAGGAGTCGTTTCAAAAGAAAATGTTATGAAAGAGAGCGGCTTCCGAAGGAGAAAACCAACGACAAAGACGTGTCGAGGACTAGCCATTCATTAAACCTCTTCATAAAAAGGGAAATTGCCTCGTCGGGTCGGGGAGGGTAATAGAGGCGAGAAGTAACTGATGGGAACGCCTCCACTGGAAAGTTTTCGTTGCGTCCTCATCCCATCGCTAAAAGCTGGAATGAGAAGGAAGCTTCGTGTCCATTGGGGGAAGGGACATCTCTGAAGAGGAGGACGGTTTTGAAGAGAAAGGGGGGAGTCTCTCCGTGCGCTCACTAATACGGGAACGCATAAAAACTCTCATCGACAAATTGTTCCGGGGCTTTCCGATTGCTCTAAGAAGGAAAAACGACAACGCGGTGAAAGGGGGACTGCACCGGGCAGATAACTAACCTACTTGGCGGAGAGTTTGGTACAACCTTACCCTGGAAGGTGACGTTCAACTAAGGGGGGACCAAAAAGGAAAGGCGTTAGATCTGGAGAGGGGGAAACCATAATCCCTTCAGCCGGGGACTTTCATGGGGTGAGGGACTAAGGAACTCCTTGCGAGATGCCATTTCCTCTAAGGGGCCTTCAAAGGAAAAAAACTCCATGGAAAGCAAGATTACTGTAAAGAATAGGAAAGGTAATCGCTCATTATATCAAGTGAACATACTCACGTCCCAAACCGCGACGAAGTTAGCCGTTGCTCAAAACGATCCCGAATGTTCAGGGAAATTCACAGGCCTGTACGAGGAAGGGAAGAAGGACTTTCCACAATCAGTAAAGGGGGAAGGGTCGTTCGTGCAGGGGGGGCATACATTGACGCCACGGTTAATGAGAGGAAAAAGGCGGTCTCATAAGGGCTCAAAGGAGGAAAGAAGTTGTAACGGGGATCTTGTAGCGGGGGAAAAAAAAAGGAAATCTTCACTCTAACGGGTGACGTATGTAGAGTTCTCGGGGAAGGATCGTAGCGGCTTTCAAACACGTCGGGGACTTGGTGGAGGGGGGCGGGAGGAAGGCTATGTGGTGAGGGATTCTTAAGGGGAAAAAGAGGAAAAAAGCCGAGATGCGGATAATCGGCAGCAAAACTTCCAGAGACTAGATTCGATATGTGGTCTTCTCGGAAAACAGCACAGAAAGGGGACTCTGGGAAAAGATAACGCTGAGAAGGCTTTCACTACTGGGCACTTGAGGGGAAGTATTGCTCGGAATCTCTAACTAACAGACTGGTAAAGGACCAGGAAAACATTTAGTGGGGGGAGGAGTGCCTGAAAGGAAATTGATACAAAACCCCTCAACGAATCGCGCGCCTTAGGGGACCCAGGAGACTACAAAAGATTGCAGTCAAAAGAAGTCTATTATCTTGTGTGTACTAAACCCGCTTAATTTCACAGAGTCGTAAGGCTACTAGAAATCGGGGGTGGATAACCTGAAATAGGCTCCTAGGAGAATAAAATGGAGTGGGAACGGGCCTCACATCGTCATTAGAAGGGCTCAAAAGTGGGGGGGGGAAAGCTCAACGGGTGGGAGGGAAGTAGATCGAAGGGGAATTGCAATGGAGGTATCACTCAATCGAGACAACCTGTCAGAGTTGCCCTTGACATCTCACACGGCGGTCAGGAAGGGTAACAAGGAGAGGGAAAACCGGTGGCCGTCGGGAAAAGGGGGTAAGAGCTAATTTCCTGTCTCGAAACGGACTTTACGAGAGATACCGGCAAATCGAGCAGCAAGGGGAAGAGGTAGAGCGGGGCAAAATATTAAACTAGAAGAAAAAGAAGATTGTTGCCGGATGCGGGAGGGGGGACGAGGGCTTATCCTGTAAGAG
>Ga0179591_1296863_pt1 | contig 12864 bp, 10 predicted proteins | sample CZOMad2_1_08_16f_FD_182891 | JGI IMG/M metagenome (GOLD analysis project Ga0179591, IMG submission 182891) | Vadose zone soil fungal communities from Angelo Coast Range Reserve, California, USA - CZOMad2_1_08_16fungal (PacBio error correction) | ecosystem: Environmental > Terrestrial > Soil >...
GGATGCTGTTAAATGCCAGAAGAGGGTCACCTTTATGAAAGATCGAGAACGGGGTGTCGGTCAGGGGAGAGTCTCGCTCCTGCATGGAAAAACTTCAAAAGGGGGCGTGGATGAAACCAAAAAAAAACAAAAAACCCCAGGCAGGGCATGACCTAAAGCCGACGGCAAGATTGGAGAAAGAGAGCTAGGGCCAAGAAATCTGAGCGGCCGTCTTTCAAAAAGGAAATCCACGGGAGGGAAAATCAGTTCTCCTCCTAAAAAGACAATCGAGTCAATAGAGCTGCTAAAAAAAAAAATCAGACCCAAAAAAAAGATAGACGCTGCGACAGTGTTAAGGAAAGAAAGTCTTGCCAGGAAGCAAACCCGTCCGAGAAGTGTTGAGGAAAAGACATAAAAGAAAATTCTGAGGACAGACCGACGTTTTTTTCCAGGTTAGAGGGGGGGAGAGAGAGCTTGAACCGGACGAGGGGCGGAGGGAGAAACATTAAACGAACTGGGAGTGAAGGTTTGGATATCTGAGGGAGGGAGGAGACCTGTCAAGGGGCCCAGGATGGAAGAAACCGGGGCGTAGTGCAGAGGGAGGTGGCCGACATCGAAGAAAAGTCGATAGTAATTTAATCGGAGAAGGTACTCTTAGAAAGGATGAACCATCCTCAAGAGGGTGTTCATTGAGTAATAGAGTATCTTCACTTTCAATGGAGTGTGAGCCTGAGAGCTTTCTATGAGGTCGTCCTTCTCGATAAGAAGGTTGTTATTTTAAGATCATCTCATTCGAGAATATGCCCCTTTCAAAAAAGCAAAAGCACCCTAAGGAATTAGGAGGAGGAGAGAGACCGTATGAGACTGATCTACCGCGCCAGAGCAAGGGGCAGAAAGTCGAGAACACTTATGAGAAAAAACTGGAGAAAGCTATGTCTCACAAGAAAGAAAATCGCATCGGGAATCACCGCGGAACTCGTACACCTTCAGAAGCTGGTTGACGGAAGAAACCGAGTCCATCCGCTGTTGCGCTTTGAGTTTCTAACGAGAAACGGAAAGTACCCAGGGGACGATTCTCGAGGAAGAGGTCTTGTCCATGCAGAATGGTCGGTTAGAGGCGAAAGGGTGCCCCAAAGACGCGATTCCCGGGCAGGGGCGAACTCACTCAGACCCTGGAAGGAAATTCAGGCACGCAAAAAGGGAATCTCCCTGCGCGGCCAAAGGTGCCGTTTCGTAATGACAGATCGCGCAAAAAAAAACCTTTCCTCCCACGGACGAGCACACAGAAGGGGAAAATTGATATTAGCCTGAGGGCCGGCGGTTTGATAGAAGGAGGAGCCTGACCCGTCGAATCGTTAAGGGGTTGTGGGATGAGTCGCGGAAAATCGGTAAATCGGAAGGGTTTCTGAAGACGGGGTCAGTCGGGGAGGGTCCCTATCGACTCTGGGGGGCTTCGCAAAGCAGACATCGGGAGAAAACGCTGGACTTTCGAGCAGCAAAAGCGAAGTGACGTGGCGAAGAGGGTCAGGCGATGGTCTCCAAAACGAATCGAGACAAGCTCCACGCAAGTGAAAGTTGGAGGCAAGACGACTCGAAGAGGGAAACGTCCAGAAGTACAAGGTAAAGAAGCGCCAAAGCCTCACGGACCAGCCATCTCAACGGAAATGCTCCACCAGAGCACCCCGGTGAGAAAGGAGTGATGCCATGAAGATATCCTAAACCTTGTAACAAGCACAGTTCAAGCTCTCAGAAAAACACCCAATGGAACCCATGCAAAGTTCGGCTTGGATCAAGGGACGCGAGCAGGTTCGGGTACCTTCCTCGATCTCTTCTGGGAAGAAGAGAACTACCGGAAGCTACAATTGCTACAAATGTTATGGTTTTTCGGAGAAAATCTTGTTCAGGATTCTCAAACAAACGATGTCGACGATCGACAGAGGGAGCTTAAATTCCCAATCCTACATCGAAGGCAAGGGAGTACCGACCGGCGGACGTTTTCTCAGCACAAGACAGGATCGATATCGGGGGAAAACGAACCCTTCCCTCAAAACGACGGCGAAGCGGGTATCTCGGGAAGAGGAATGTCGCAGCTCTTTCAGGCCACCGAGAGTGCGGGCATTTCCGAAAAGGCCTTAGCGCCTCGCACGGGCCCTCGAAGGAGCCCAAGTGTAAGACGAGAAGGGGCCGCTGTTGGAAAACGGAGTATTTCGGGAATGGCGCTGCCGAGCCCGGGGAGATGGCTTAGAAACCTGTCGAGTCCGATGATAGCGCTACCGAGTCAAGGGGTCCCGAGGACAGGGAAATCTCTAGTTCAGGGCCTGGTATAAGCTTGTCTACTCCAGAACCACAGCGAGGAGGGGACCACCTCCATTTCAGAAAATTGCTGCTCCTGTGTCAAAAGTCCCAGAAGTCCTTTTGGGGGGAGAGAGGGGGGCAAGAAATTAGAATCTCGGAGGGAACAGGAGGAGATTATGTAAAAGAAGATTCGACTGAGTTTCAAGAGGTCAAGTGCCAGAGGAAGCGCAGGAGGATCAACGGATCATCCAGAGAGTAACTGGAGGGGGTGGGAACTCCTTCTGTGTGAAAGGAAGAAAAAAATCGGGTCCTAAGTCCCTCCGGGTAGGGGGACGTTGAACCCGTCGAGAGAAAGCGCATGGGAGGCATATCATGGGAGGGGCGGACAGGGCTCAAAGAATGGGAAAGAAAAGGAGAGGCAGCAGACGGAGGGGTTAATAAGCAGTTTCTGGGGAGAGCTGAGATAGAAAATCTATGCGAAAAAAATCGCCCTGGGGGGGGAGAAGAGATAGGCGGCCAGAGTCTCCAATGCTGAAGGAGCGTCTTTTTCACTTATCTAGGAAAGCGCATAACTCTCTCCATGTATAGCAGCGCGAATTCACGAGGACTATCGGCCTGCATTCAGGGGGGGAGCCTCTACTTCGAGAAAGGTAGGAGGCTATGAGGAAAATCTCTCAAATCGCGGCTTTCTTAGAAGTGGGGATCGTCTAGAAAAAAGCCTCTAAGAAATGTGAAAAAGGGCCTGCTGCGAACGGGAAAGAGAGTCGCCCTTTTAATTGGGGGGGAGGGAGACTCTATTTTGGAGGGAAAAGGGGGTCCTGGGGCCTCTCCTGGAGGCTTGAAAAGGAATCCTTGGCCTGTAGGGGGGTGATCAGGGAGCTGGGGGGGCTATGTGGAAGAGGGGAAGGTCTGCAGGCTGAAAGGGGAAGACATCATCTCGAGAAAGATGCCTGCCCTTAAGAGAGGGCGTTTAGGGGTTCGGCGGAGGTCAGGGAAAGGTGGCTTTTTGATGGAGATAAGGACCTTGTACTCTGGTCGTGGGGAAGGACGATTCGAGCTCCGGAAGGTAGAAGTTCCACAAGACAAACTTTTGATTGAAGGACGCCCTCGAGAGAAGGGGAATTTGATAGGAAAGACTCGATTTGAAAGGATAGGGAACGTCGGCCGAGTTCGGGGGAAATAAATGGCTAAAAAAGGGCATAGGGGAAAGGTCTCCTCCAGAAGTTGCGAAAACCATACGCTTAAGTGCAGCCAAAACGAATCAAGAAAAAAAGCGTAGCCTAATATACTAAGAAAGGGGGGGTCGGGGAAAAAAAGGGTAAGGACGAAACGAACCGTAAGAGGAAAGGATGGGGTATAATGCATGCTCAAAAAGGGGAAAGACAAAGAGGGTGCTGCCCTATCTTTTGGGAAGCGGCGGGACCGTGGTGCTCGAGATCGAAAACTGCGTCCTGGAAAAACGGTGGGGGAAGGTATATTCCAGAATGGAAAGAAACGGAAAATGCTTCCAAGGGAGGGGGAGAGGGCTTTATACCGGAAAAAGGGGGCCTCGGGGGGAGAGCCTCCTGCAGCGAGGTCAATCCAGACCCTAAATCTAGGGGCTTCTTCCGAGAGGGAAGCGGAGGGAATTAACATGTTCTCTTAGAGTTGTAAGAAGGAAAAAGCGTCACTAACAGCGTCTTTCCTATTGGGGGGGGAGTATCAACAGTTGAGTTTCCCGTGAGGTGGGAAGGGAGGAATCCGCTGTTGAGGATGGGAGGGGGAGTTGAGCAAGAAAGAAGGACGTTGGTGAGGGGTTAGAGCAAGAGGGAGGGACGTCTCGAAGGGAATTTGCTGCCGCGAAGAGGGGAAGAACGCTTCCACACGCCGAAAGAGAGAAAAAACAGAAAAGGAGGAGGAAAAGATAGAAGGAAGAGGCGGGATGGCCAATCGGCATCGAAGAGAGGGAGGAAAATTCGAGACTTCTCTGCTCAAGGGAAGAGAAAATTATCGATGAGAAGGGCTCAAAATCCTCAAGTAGGAAAGCTCAACGAGAAAGACACCGAGAAGACACTTCAAGTGTGTTACTTTTTAAAGAAAAAAGCCGCTGGTTCGTGAGAGGGGAGCTGATGGAGAAACCGGGCAAGTAGCCCGCCGGAAGAAGGCGCGCGGCGACAAAAGGGGTCAGGGGGAAAGGGTCCATCATTCAGGAGACCAGGACGGTCCGCTAGAGGTCCCCGGAAAAAAAAGGGGCATTCCCTGTAGAACAGAAGGAAAGGATATCCACACATTCATCAGAACAAATTTCTGTGACAGCACTAATTACCTTCAAAAGCCAACCGGTGGAAGAGAAGTGAATCTCTCTCTCAGAAGGCCGAGAGCCCACGCTCTTGAAAACAAGGGGAAAAAGATTTGCCGGGAGAAAAGTATATTATCCTTCTGTGGAGGAAGCGGACCTGTGAGATGAAAGTTAAGATATCATAAAAAGGAGAGAGATAGGGAAGGTTGGGGGGGTCTTAAGACTTCAATTTGGGATGAAAATAGCGAGGGGGGGGGGAGGGTTTTCGACTGGTTAGGCGGAGGAGGTGAGCAAGTTCCAATACGAGGGGGGAATCTCTCAGGGACAGGACGCCAGAAGAGGTTCGTCTTTCAGAGCAGGGAAGGGGCAGGGGGGGATGGAGGGGGGTGGCGGAAGATTGGAGGGGAAGGCGAGTTTCGTCAGAGCATAGGAGGCAGGGAGGCCGCCGGAAAAGGAGTGTCACTTATACGCAAAGAGGGCGCTCGACGGGGCAGAGCCGAACACAGAAAAAGGCAAGAGAGGGAGGTTCACTTGCAGGAGAGGGAAAAGGCCTCCAGGAAGCAAGCGACGGAAGGAAATCCACAAAGATCAGGGCCTGAAAGTCCCCAAGGGGGGGGCATGATGTTGCAGAAGCAGTCCTTACGAAGAACAGGGGAGATCCTGCATTTCATCTGGGGACAAAAAAAAAACAATCCGGAGGAGCCCAGAGGGGGACTCCTAGGGGAACGAGAATACGGGGATCAGGAGTCTACTCGGGGAAACCGAAGAGACAGCTACGCAGAGTCTCGCCAATCGCTAAGGTAGTTGTTCTACCTGAGCGGCCTGGACTCATTGGGGTTCGCGGGAGAAAAAATTTATAGGGGGGGGGGGGATCTCCGAGAATGAAAACCTCCGAAGACCAGACTAACGATGGAACTCTCCAGGAAAGCCTACCGCGAAGAGAGGAGTTTTAGAAAAAAAAGCGAATTCCGGAGATATCGGACCGAGGCCCTTCAATCGGAGGAATCGACTGAGAAAGGATAGAGCGGTTATCGAAGATCAGCCTGCCTGTCCGTAAAAGACAAAAACTGGCAGGCAGGCGCATGGGCTGCGGAGAACGGCGGAATGCCTTCGATCAAAGTGATCCTGGCATTCTCTCTTGCAAGAAAAGCGTTTGGGCCCTTGCAGAGGTCAAGGACACGGTTGGTCTTCAGTCTCAGAGAGGCTTATAAGAAACCTCTCTATCCTATTATAGATACCCCGATTCTTCGATCGACGGGTTAGCGGCCCCTTCAGGCTTACTTAACAGGCAGGAATCCCGTGTCTGCCGGAAAGACAGGCCCGTAGGAGGAAAACAGAAGGTCCTCCAGAGAGGATGATGAGAACATCGGGAGTCCTCGGAATTTGAAAGGAGGGGTTTCATGTCGAATCTCTCTAAATCTCCAAACACCTTAGGATGCGAAAAGAAAAAGAAGTCGACTTAAAAAATGTCCAAACGCGTAAGTAAGTGATCTCAGGGAATAAACCAGCAACAGAAAGGAAAAGAAACCACCCGACAGACACACCATCCAAAAAAAAAAATCCTCTGGGAAGATTTCTTTTAGCGGCTGTTCGCTTCCTGCCCAGAGGGTTCCCTTTAGAGAGTTAGGAGACTTTACCAATACGAGGTACATACTCAAGTGTATGTAAGGTCGGGAAGGATGGCAACAGGTTGTTTCGTTGGGACCATGGATGGCATCCTAGAAAGCTCTTCATCGAGGGACTTGAAAAGGCATTTTCTGGAGAGGGCAAATATATCAAGGAAAGTCATAAAACCAATCGAAGGGGAGGGGAAGATTCTGTTCAAAAGAGTCAGGAGAAGCGTTCAATGGGGGTGTGCCTCCATTCGGGGGACGGGCACAGGTGTCTATAAAAAAGAGTGGAAGAGGGGGCTCTCATCAAAAGAAAGACCGCGAGAAGGGGGACCCTAATTGAGGTAGGGGGAAATTTTTTGCAGGGGAGACTATGCTGAGGGAGTTCTGGACCAAAGGGCCGTCTTAAGGGGGGAGTCTTGGGATATCAGGGACAGGAAGCAAATCTTGAGTGGAGTCATTACTTTCGATCGTAAATCCATCGGAGCCGCGATCCCCCTTTACAGAAGCGAGGTCGGGGTTGTTCCATGACTCCCTTTATTGGGGGCTCGAGGGACTTTCTCCTTCAAGGGCTCGCTCGTCGTGGGAGGGCACTTTGGGAGGAACTTATTGTTGCGCAAAGGAATCGATTTGAATAAGATATGTAAATTTTCCGGAGGAAGGGAGGCGGCCGTCAGCAAGATGAGAGCAAGGGGCTGCAGTAGAGTAGGGGTGGAGGAGGTGGCAAGGTCTCCTTGCGGGGGAAGGGGACGTTGGCTGCCGCGCTTAAGGGAACTGGTTACTTGACGTTTTCAGGGCCTGGTCTATCGGGAAAAGGGGAGGAAGTTACACAGGAAATTCCCTGGAGGGGGGGGGGGGAGAGATAGGAGCCAGTCGCATTTACGGGAGCACCGTCCAGAGAGGGCACAGGGGAAGCTCTAAATAAGAAAGAAGGGGAGGCCGATTGAAGGGTTGCGAAGGCTAATCCAGAGGTGGGGGAAGAAAATCTTTCTAAAGTGACCGGAAAGGGAACTCAGGAAAAGGTGGGTTTTAAAGAGTGAACAATTGCACCGCGTAAACCCCAAACCAAGATGTGGGGGGGGGGGGAGCCTTAGGGGTTCTTGAGGAGAAAGTCTGGGGAAACAGGAAGAGCGCTCGCTTTGAAAGACTCATATGCAGGAAGGTTCTGTGGGCTCGAAGGAGGGGGAAGGGAGGCGGACCGGGAAAAGGGGGGCTCGAGGGAAGGCTTCCTGTCAAACGGCTTGGGGGCGCGAAGGAGGGAGGGCCAGCATTAAATAACTTTTAGGGGGGAGGGAAAGGGGTATTCCAGGTGGGAGGGGAACCGTGACAAGAGGTTGTTCCTCTATGGAGAAAGCCTAAATCAATCTTATGGAAACACTGAGGGAAGGGAATGGCAGAAAGAGAGCCATTGTCAGAGAGCGGGGGAAGTATAGAGATTTTCCGGGGAGTAGAAATCATCTTGCGAAAGGGAAAAAAAAGACTCTGGGAAGAGCATTTCTTAAAGAGAAAGGGGCGGAAACTTTAAGGGGGAAGACGTTGTATCCGGCAGGGGAGTGGCTATCTTTTTATTGTGAAGGATGATAAGTGGAGGGTTTCATTGGCGGGGGGAAGACAGCGAAAAAGGGTTGGGCTAATTTCCTCTCTGTGGGGAGGGAGGGGAAGCTTCTGCCATCACGAGAGAGAAAAAAAACACAAGAACACAAACGGAAGTAAAAAGAGAGCGGTGGTAAGCTCTTGAAGAGAAAGATCCAAGATCTTCAGGAAGACTATACGGAGGGAGTCACCTCCATTAACCGAAAACCCAAGGAGAAGCAGGGATGCTCAACCTCAAAAGAAGAAAAATCAACCGGGAAGTTATGGGAGATAGGAGGGCCCCTCGTACCCTTCGAGAAAACTGGGTGGGAGGGCTTCCAGCCGATGTGAAGGAGTTCAGAAGAGTTCTATAAGGAGGCCAAGTACCCTCGGAGGGAAGGGACTTGCGTTGATTGCTATGCGAGGGGGTCTTCCATAGCATACGAGGGAGAAAGGAGGTATGTCTCTCTATAAAACGGCCAAAATCATAGGGGGGGGGTAGACACTCCTCAGCAGGACTTTACTATCCAGAAAAGCACAGAAAATTGAGGGTCAATTCTATGGAAAGAGCTAAAAGACCGAGTGAAAGGGTATGAATCTCTCTGCTCGGAAGAGACACTTGGGGAAACCCTCCGGAAAAAAAAGAGGAGAGCAGAAAAGTGTGTTTAACTCTTATATGAGAAGGGAGGTGAGAGAAATCTGCTGCGGGAAGGTTCGGAGACAGTACGGGAGGGAAGGAGCATCGTAGTATGTAGCAGTAGTTGTTTTGGGGGGGGAAAAGGGTCAATTGTCTGGAGAATAGGGAATCGTAAGGCAACGTACGTTGGAGGATCGAAAACCTGCCATAACTCTGGAGGAGGAATTCGCATGGCCAGGGGCACCAGGAGAAGGGACCTTTTTAGAGGGAGCTGGGCAAAAATTCAGTTAGTTGCTATAAAATGAGGGACCGTCAATGGGGAGTCATAAGGGGCTACAGGAACACCCAAAGTTGGTAACGTATAAGATGGGATCTACTCTCAAAAGGAAAGAAGTAAAATTTTTCACTGGAGGAGCGCACAACGGAAGAACTGTTCGACTCCTTGCAACAAAAACCAAAAACCGCAGAGAGGCAACAAAGGTGATCGAGAAGTTAGGGGGGAGGAAGAGAATCCTGGAAAGGGGAACATCAGAAAGGGGGAAAAGCCGTCCTGCTCACAGAAAGAAGGCCAGGAGACGAAATGCGCGAGCCGGAACGAAGGGAAAAGATGGAAAAAAATCGAGGCTACTCGAAAGACACGGGAGGAAGAGATGGTATCAGTGGGAGGGAGAAAAAAGGAATGGTAGTGATGTTCTCGGGAGGGAAAGGAATGGAGTACATAGGAGAGATGGAATTACGCCTTGTCCGACCGAGGTGCCGAAAGATGGAAAAGGATCTCTCGAAATCCTGACAGACCCTGGTACGTTCCTTAGGACAGGAGTCCGGTGAAGGGGACGGTACAGGATCTCCATAAGAGAGATTCTTTACAGGGAAGAGTCAGTGGGAGGCGATTCTAGAGGGGAACTCGAAGTGAAAGACTACTCCTGGAGAGGAAAAACTCTGGGAGAAGAGTCTGAGAGGGGTCTCCCTCGGAAGGTGTAGCCGCTATCGGAAGAAAGGAGAACTGCATTAGAGAGGGGGAAACTTCTTTAGAGGGGAAGCGCCGGTTGCCTGGGGCTGAGACCAGGAGGGGCGGCGAATATCGAATGATAGGAGAGCCAAAGTGGGGGGAGATCTACTTGAGAGTCCGTAGAGGGAGAAAGGTCAGTTAATCCTCTTTTCTTCCGAAAGCGATGAACAAAAAAAGGCCGTTTGGATGAATTATATCACGAGAATAATCCTCTTGGGGAGGTCAGTGGAGGGAGACAATTCTAATCTCCAGAAGAAGACAACAACGGGATAACCTCTCTATCTCGAGAAACTTGCCCCAAACAAGCACGATCCGCTTTATCTAATCAGCAGAGGGAGTTCGGTCTTCGCCGGCGGAGAACCAGCAGGAAGTTCGCCAGGACTAAGAGGAAGGGACTTCTAGAAGAAAAAGGTATCGGAAGAAGACTGAGAATGTCCCTCCAGAACGAAGCGGCAGAAAAGACGGTAATACTTCATGTGAGAGGGAAGGACGGCCGAGAGACCATCGAGGAGAACAAGCCCTTTATTGCTAAGAGGGAAAGACGAGGGGAGAGGGGGCTCCAATGAGCTCCAGGCTCAGACACGTTACGGAGATAAAGAAGTCTCTCATCATTCCTAGAAGGAGAAAAGGTCCCAAAGTAAGGAAGGGAGAGTAGAAAGTTAATTTAGGGGAGGATTATCCTTCTGAAAAAGAAGTACTGCGAAGGTAGGAGAGGCTCTATTATATTTTGGGGGGGCGGGCAGTCTCGCAAAGAGGAGAGGGAGTCCTTCATTACAGGGGGGCGTAGATAATCGGGAAAAAGAGGAAAGATTTACACAGCTCGGGAGGGCGAAAAGATGATAAACAGAAGTTGTTATCTCTTCGCCTCGGGGATTGGGCAAGGGGGCTGACCGCTCTCGGGGAAAAGAATGCACGGGAAGGGTGCGATTTTTGTTGAGCAGGACGAAAAGGGGGAGGGGTGAAATTGGAAAGAAGGAATCGAAACGGCCCCCACTCTATCACGGGGGGGAGAAAAAGGGGAGGCTTAATTGCGGGGAAGGGGCGGAAGGGGGATCCGTTGCGGGAGACTGAACGTGAAAATTCTTTGCATGAAGAGGGGAAGGAGTCTAGCGCCGAGGATCCGGGGGGGGAAACTTCCCGTTTCGGTCAGGGTAGGGGAAGATAGGCGAGGAACTTGCGAGATTTCTCTAAAAAGGGCGCGATTTGCCCCGTCCGAGCGAAGAGTGGGAGGAGATTTAAGGAAATATTTCGAAATCCAAGCAAGGAAAGGATTCGCCAACGGAACAAACGCTCTATACTAGCTGGCATCAATGGAAAGAGGAAAGACCCCCCCAACCCTAAGCCGGAAAAGGTTCTTTGAAAGGACTAAGATCAACACCCGGAAAGGAGGTTTTGATAAAGTTACGAGAAATCTGTCTGTGTGCGAAAAGGAGGGGGAAGGCGGCGGACCGTTATCGGGGGCAGAAAAAAGAAAAGGAAGGACCGTCACCGAGTGAGGAAAAAAATCGTCCATCGCATGAAAGAACTGGAGTTGGATCGGTAAATGGATGGAGGGTATACCGGGCCTCCGGAATAGTGGGAAGAAAGGGGCGCTCGATCTAGAGAGTCCCGCGGGAGAGGCAATGATGCCGGGGGAGACACGAGGGGCCATTGGCGCCGCGCAGAGTGGAGGCCTTTGCCAGGGGGGGGGGGGAAAAATCACTGCAAGAAAGAGAGGAGGGAAGAATGGTCAATGAGAGTCTTCACTTGAAGGTGAGGAAGGGGAAAAGGCGTGTGTGAGAAGGATGAGGGGGTGGAGCATCTCCGGCTCGATCGGAAGTTCATGGCGGTGCTCAGACAGAAGAGAGAAGTGGATTCCACTGGGAAGGGGCATCAGCGCGTCCATCACTCCTGAGAGAGCAGAAAAAAAAACAAGCGGAGGAAGGGTAGCAGAGTTCTTGTCTTTCAGGAGGGAGGCAATGTTCATAAAGAGATGATTCGAAAGGAAAAAGTAAAACTGCCACCTGATCGAGGAAAGGCTCAACCTCAAGAGGAAGACTCTAAAAACCTATCTTCTACGGAGGGGGGGAGTCTTACACTTCAGGGGAAGGCTGGATTTACCCAGAAAAAACGATGTTCGTGCGCTTTGAGAGCTGAGGGACTGGAAAAAAAGGAAGCATCTTCAAGAAGAAAAAGAACCTGGCGCGCGGCGACAATGGGGAGGTAGTTCCATAGAGGGGTGTCAATACGAAGGGGGAAGAGGATGAAAAAGCGTATCAAAACGCTTCCTCAAAGGGATTCTACAGCCGCAGGGAGAGAAAGGAAGACATGCGATGGACTATGGAAAGGGGGCCAGCCGGTGAAACGGGGCGCAGGGTTAATCTCTCTCGAGAGAAGAGAGTCCGCCGCCGGCAGAGAAAAAAAAAAGATTTGCAGGAAGAAGAATTCTGTTATCAAAGAAGGGGGAAGGACGGGGCGCGTTATAGGGATCCAGAACCCCGGAAGGAGGAGTCTACGGGTTGGGGGGGAGCAATTGGAGGAGGAGGGTAACGTCCCTGGTTGCGACAAGGAAGGAGAAACGAGTTGAAGGGAAGAAGCAGGGCACATCCATCTATCGTCAGGGGAAAAGAAAGACCGCCAAAGAGAAGGGGAAGGATAGAAGGAAAGGGGGGAAAGAGAAGGGTGGCGATCAACTCTTGAAAAGAGGAGAAAAGGGGGGATCATCGCCTAGCGGAGGGAGGAACGATGAGTTGTTTAACGGAGAAAGAAAAGGAACGTACAAGGGAAGAAAACTGAAGGAGGGCTGTGCCGTTCAACGACGCGGCGACCAAAAGGAATCACTTTCGAAAGGGGAAGTCTCACCATGAAAAAAGACACCGAAGAAGAACACCCTGTTATCTATATGAAAGGGCGGCCGAGGGAGTACATCAAAAGGACGCCCCTTTCAAGTTCTATCCTGTGAGGGAAAGCAAAAATAAGCTGAAAAGAGGGAAAGCGATTTTCTCTAGCAAGGGTCGAAAGGATCTAAGACGGACCCACTACAAAAAGACATTATCATTGTTTCGAAGGGGACGAGGGAAAGTTCTCTGGCGAAGGAGAAGGGAGGACTCTAAGAAAATGAGACGAAAAGACCTAGAGGGGGGAGAGAGGCCCGATCTCAGAAAAGACCGAAAGGAAGGAAGTTTGCTTCATCACCGGAAGATTAGGGGCGCCGCACCCTAAGAGAAATAATCTCTTCGGGAAAAGTGTGGGGGAGAAGCGGCTTATTCTCGCCTGGGAAAGAAGGGAACCACTTGCGTCGCATTGTGGCTCGTGCCGGAAGGCAGGCTCATGGCCATCACCTTGCGAGGGGGAAAAGGAAGCTATCTCCGGCCAGAAAAGTTTCACGGAAAGGAGAGAGGAAGAAGGGGCCGTATGAGAGCCATTGTCTCCAACTCGAGCCCGATGTTCCGAGGGCTTATGTATATAGGGGAAAGGCACCGTCACTCGGGATGGAGGTTAAAAA
>Ga0179591_1369432_pt1 | contig 12864 bp, 14 predicted proteins | sample CZOMad2_1_08_16f_FD_182891 | JGI IMG/M metagenome (GOLD analysis project Ga0179591, IMG submission 182891) | Vadose zone soil fungal communities from Angelo Coast Range Reserve, California, USA - CZOMad2_1_08_16fungal (PacBio error correction) | ecosystem: Environmental > Terrestrial > Soil >...
ACCAGGTCACCCAAGTTGCGGGTCGCAGTTAGAAAATCTAGTGAGAAAGACGGGAGGGCCACGAGCGAATTTCTTGTCAGGAAACGGGAAGGGGGCTAGTACTAGGAAAAGTTCTTAAGGGAAAAGGAGGTCGATGAGAAGGACGGCGCGAGCATTGGGGTTTATGTGCCCTTGAAAGGAAACGACAGCAAAAAAGAGCTGGTGACCTTCTGATGCAAGCAAAGGGGGAAGAGGGGAGCATAGTTGATTTGAGGTAAGGACGGTGGCTTTGCAGGAAGTGAGAAAAAGGTCCTGTGTGCCATGAGCGGTCCAAAACGTATACAAAAGATCAATACGAGGGGGAGGGTCCTTAATAGGACAACAACCATATTTGACAAGAGTTTAAAGAAGGAGGGGTAAAACGGAAAGGTTCTAGACAACTAGGGAAGAGCCTCAACCGCCAGCGCTGATAAGAAGAGGAGTGAATAGTGAGGGCCTGGCGATCGAAGCAACACAGGGAAGACCTCGAGCTTCTATACTTGTGGTCGAGGAAATCCTCCTGATGCAGGTTTCACACCAAAAAGATCATAAAAAAGGAAACAGGAGACTTTTCATGTTTGTCGGCCAACGAGGGCAGAAAGACTAACAGGGTGATTTGGGACCAGAGGGAACTCACCAGAGCGAGGGGTAGAGAGGGGCACTGGACGGAAGTAAAAAACTAACGAACTCTTCAAGGAAAGGGTGTGGGCTGGGATGCGAGTGCTGGGTGGGAGGAGAAAGCCACTTTCAGGCGGGGGAAAATGTTTTTCAAGGTTGGGGGATAGGTGATAAGGCCTTTAAGGGCCGGATATAAGGCAAAACGCCTTTGAGATGCAGAAGGTGGGGGTGTAGCGAGCGAAAAGTCGGAACAATTGGCAACAACCATGCGCCTCCCCTCCTTTTGGGACCGGCTTAAAAACCTGCAGGAACAGACGGAGGGGGAGTACCTGAAACTGGGAGAAGGGATCCTAAAAGACGGCAGGTCGGTGGGGGAAAAGGAAATAAGGAAGGGCAACGCCGAAAGCCCTAAGTAAAAGAGAGCAAGTCTCCTCCGCGAAGGAAAAAATAATCGACAGAATGACGAAGCAGACAATCTCGCAAGGAAACTAGGAGAAATGTGGAAAAGGGGAACGGGTTTGTGGTTTGGACACAAGCAGTTGGGCCGCAATCCATATCAGACGGCGTTGTCAAACAGTAAGTGGGGGCATCTTTGTACGGGAAATAGACGCCGAGATCTGGGAACTGCAGAGTTTAAAAAGGGAAAAAAGTTTAAAATGGAGAAAGGAAAACAGGGATCAGCAGCCAGAGCCAAAGAGAGGCGGGGTCCAATAAAAGAAATATGAAAATCAACGAAGCGAAACAAAGAAAGACTGGAGGAAAGGTTAACGCGGAAAAGGAAAGGGGGGACTTCGCACTCCACGGAAAAAAAGGATTTCCCCCCCGATGAGAACAAAGGAAGGTTTCTTTCCCTACAAAGGAGAAAAAAAAACTACTTAACTCCAAATGTCGGGGAAACGAACCCAGAACTATGAAACAATCAAGGTTCCTAAATATTAGCTACCTGGGGGGGTTAATTGAGGAATTAAAAAAAAAAACCAAAAGACACGAGGTTGAGGAAAAAAGACAAGAAAAAGGGACCTTAATGACAGGGCGATGGGCAGAGAAACCTCGCAGATGAGGAAAAGGAAAAAATATGAATGAAAGGAATTGGCCAAGAGATTGTTTCACAGGGGATTAATCGAAAATTTGGGGTTGGTCACCAAAAAATTATGATCGTTAATGCGTGGGCGAGGTCCCCTCAAAACGCAAAAATATATAATTCAGTGCTAGTCAATGAGAACGGGGAGGAAGCAAAACAAGCTTCCTTGGTTTGGGGGTCTAACCGAAAAATAACTGGGTTGGGAAAGTGAAAAACAACAGAAAACAAAAACAATACTGTACATTACAAAGAGGGGGGGGGGAAAGTTGAAGGGGGGGCAATTTCATCCGAGTGGGACAGGCAAAACAATATCATAACCTGCATAAAGGCACTAGGGGTTAGAAAGGGAAATACTCTACCGAGACAGGGGGAGAAAAAGCATAAAAGCAGGAAGGGGGACCTGTTGATAACAACACTAAAGGAGAAAGATCTCAAAAAAACCACACTTAGGAGGAGGAAACCGGGGCTCTCTCTATTTGTCAGGGGATGGGTATCTAAAGCAAGTACGGGGAGGAACTCGTACTTTGAAAAAGGGGGGGGCTCGGGGAAGGGGGGATGGACGTCAAATGTTCTTCTTAATAATTGACTGATGCCTGGGGGGTAAAAGAGGGGGGGGGGAAAAACTGTAATAAAAAAGAAAGAAAGAATTTGGGGAAAGGGAAGGGGGGTTATTGCTGATTTTAGTTCGAGTGTTGGTGTAAAGAGTCAAGTTGTCTATTTCAAAACAGACGAAGGGGCGGTATCTGACTTTCAAACTCTTGACGGTGAAAAAGAAAAACTGAGGAGAAAGGATGGCCGTTGGGGTCGGGGGAACAAACTCCGTAACGAACCTTACACGGTAAATCTCAGACCACAAGGAGGATGAAAGCAGGAAATCTCTTTTCAAGGAAGTCATCGAGGTGCTAGGTCCATTCCTGCGGGTTTTTGGAGGAAACTTAACTGATCAGGGCTAAGAAAGCTGTGAAAAAAAGGGTTCTAGAAAAAAGACCGCTTTTTTCTGGTACGGATGCACGGAACAAAGGATCAGCGGAGGGGTAAAGGGAGGGGATCTGTCTGTGTCGGTAGTGGCCGCGCATTGGGAGTGCAAGAGGGTCTAAAACTTTTGAAAATTTGCCAAAGAATTACCTTTTGGATGAAGTCTTCTGGGGGGGCGCGGGGGGAAAAAGAAGTGAACGGGGAACGAGGAAAATAAGTGTAGGGAGGGGGGCTTGGGACGGTCACAAGGGAGGGATTTTCGCAGGCTGTCTTTGGAACATATCTTATAGGGACGCCGGGGAGAGGGGGGGGGATTAGTTTTTAGGGATAATTAACAGTACAGCGTCAGGAAACTCTGGGAAAGTCAAGGGGCGTCTCGGAGTCGACTTCCTTGGGCAGTTAAAGACCCTAACGGTTGAAAAACAAGGGGGAGAGAAAAAAGGAGGGGACGCAGGAAAACGAGTGGTAAACACCAACCGGACCTTTGTCACGCTCCATAGTTAGCGAGGTAAAATTTGGGGGAAACGTCATTGATGGGAATAAAACCTCGTGCAATTCGGCTAATATGGGACATAGGGTCTTTGCGCGGGTTGACGCATCCTTCGCGGCACCTTCATTTCGGTTCTTCAAGAAAAGGGAAATGGAGTTACAACCGGGGGACATACGAAGGATGTGCCCATAAATACTCAATTTTGGGAAATAGTTTGACAGTCATTTCCGGCGCGAACTTATTGATCTCACCGAGGGAAAAAAAAATGCGAGAACCAGAGGACTCAGATCATACAGGAGAGACAGAAATTTTTGAACTGATCATCGGGAAATGAAAGTCATGCAAACTTAAAACCAGGTTGACAAAAAGGGAAATTGTCTTGGGGGGGGAGAAGAAAAACCGCCGAGTTGCTTAAGGAAAAAGAAACAGTTGGAGAAAAGGGGACGGGTTTTTTAAGACGGGGGCCAGTTTCAAACCTGATCAACAAAGAAAAGCGCTACGGAATCCAAAATCGGGTCCCAGCAAAGGAGGTCTTTAACGGATACCAGACGTGGGCAACTGCAGATTGACTTTGTACTAGTCTGTTGGGAACCCGATCGGGAGGAGGTAAGAAAACATATGACGACCTCGGGGGGGGTCTGTGGGGGAAAGAGTCTGCTGTACGAATTCCATGAAGAGGAGGAGTCGACGGAGATATGGAGTATCAGATATCCTATTTTGGGGATCAATGCTGCGAACGCTAAAACGGGGGGATGCCCGGGGGGGGGGGGTTTTTGAATCTGGAAAATCGACCCGAATTCGCCAGTGGATCGTGGGTATCGTGATGCTGGAAGGAGAAGCTCAAATACTTCGAGTTAAGTTACTCACCTAGAATAACGGAAGGTGGACTCACAAGAATGTTAAAGCACGTTTGGGGAGAATGGGGGGGCAGGGGGGATCATAAAACGAGAATGTTTTTCTTAAAAGGGGTCTTCAGCAAAAGGGCAAGGGGCGAGCGCATCCCAAAAAAAAGCAAAATTGAGAAGGGAAAAATGTTAACTATTACTCCGAAAAAAAGGGACAATGGTCGAAGAGACATCGCTCAGGACTCAGGAGAGGGGAAAGAAAAGGGAATACGGGGAAAAAAAACATGGCGAACTGGGGATCGCTCTCAACAAAAAAAAAACGGGGGAGGGGGGGGGGAAAAAAGGGGGGGGGGTACCCAGTCGGGGGCCAAGTGAAGTTTATCAGGTTCTGGCATAGCAGGGAAAAAAGTTCCGGGAGTAGGAGCGATGTCTTCAGGTCTTAGTGGCTGGGGGGTCTTAGGAATGAAGTGGGACCGTAAATGACCTGAGGTCGCAGGTCGAAGAACGAATTTTTGGGGAGGGCCTTAAAAACAAGAAAAACTCAGATTTTTCCCTTGGCCAGGCAAATTCTAAAAAAAGAAAGGGGGGAAGGGGTTGGGGAGGGAATGATAGGGTAAGAGTAATGGGGAATAGAAATAATTTGGGGATGATCTTGACACACACTGTGAATAAAACGAGAAGGGGGGAATGGGCGGTCCAATACTTTTAAAGGTCAAAACGCACAGGGGCAGAGTTATAGCTTTTTCAACGATTTAGCAAAGAAACTTCATAAAAGAGTGGGGGACATGACTCATAGGGGGGTACCGGAAGGCGAGGAGAGAGTAACATCAACATAAGAGTTCAAAAAAAAGGAGAAAAGTCAGGGTAGCTGTCAGGGACTCATCTTAATGTCCACGGAAGGTTGACCTAATAAGAATAAAAGGGAACAGAGAAGTTGCAAAGGTTTTCTTCAACGCTGGGGAAGAAACTCATGTGGCTGGGACCATAGTACTAACCCCCGGGAGGGTTAAGGCCTTTACCACGTAGAAAAAAAAAAGAAAAGGGGGAACAACTTAAAAATTCCCAATGGGTGTCGGGGGGGGGAAAAGAGTGAGGGGTGGGGGGGATTAGCAAAAAAAAATTTCAAGAGGGGGGGAATAACTGGGTTTAGGGGTGATCGAGCTCTGAGAATCCTAAGTAAGGAAGGGAAGATTGGATATTGAGGGGTCGAGAGAAGTAGATCAGTTAACGCCCCCTTCTCTCCCCCTTGATTAGGCGGGAAAAGGAGAGTGGAACAACATCGTGTGATAACAATAAGGGGGGAAGGTTAGGATTTAAATCTACAATAGTTATTAGAGGGAGGGAACAAAAAATTAATTTGGGGTACGCGAAGTTATCTCAGGAACTACCTTGTTATAAAAATAGGAGAAAATCCTGAGGACTGAATAAGACACATAAGTACAAAAATCATACATACAATAAAAGAAGGGAATTGCCAATTTCAGGTGTTTTTGGGGAATGAAAAGTTTTGAGGAGGTCCCAAAATCACGGGGCGCGCAATTGAACGTATTGAATATTGGGGGAGACAGACTTAAACGAAGGGAGATCTTCCGGAGGGAAAAGGGGGGTGCCTTAAAGTGAAGTGAAGTAGCACACCAAGGATAAGACAGAGGAGACAATGAGTCTCATCTTGCCATAAATGGGGAGAAAAAAAAAAAATTGGCAACATCATCTGAAGAACACCTCTAGGGGATTGGAGGGGGGAAGTAAACGGGCAGGTGAACCACCAAAACCGAAAAACAGGAGAAAAAAAAAGGACTGGTCGGGAGGGAAATGACCAAGGAAAAAGAGTCATTGATCCAATTTTCTAAGGCACCATGAACCAAAGAGAACATCCAAGGGGGAAAACTGAAATCTGATAAAAAAAGTTAATAAAAAAATAGCGGAATTCAACAAAAGCCAAAAATACCTCGTATTTGAGAAAGGCAACAGGTCTTATCTCAATGATTGAGGTTTCAAAAAAACCTCGGGAGAATAAAAAGAGGAGAATGACTGGGAAGGGGGAAAAAATATTTAAGGGAGGAAGTCGGAATGTTTGTTTTGTCCTAGACCCTGAAGGGATCAAGTTAATCGGGGTCAACCAGAAACACGGCCATAAAAGTCAATAGTCATGTCCTTCAAATTCAAGAGAAAAAAACCAGGACAGTCATGGTTGGTCGACGAAAATAAAAAGGAGGGGAAGGTTTCAACCAGAAAAGCAAAAAAAAATACTCAGCGACGGAAAAGAAGATCTTTTCAGGGGAACCTGTTTCACTTTTTGGGGGAAAAACCTGAAACTTCACAAGGAATATCAATCTTCAGAAGAAAAAAATTAGGGACATAAAATAGGAACCTCCCAAATAGCTGGGAAGCGAACGCCCGTGAATGAGAAAAAATGTTTGATCAAAACAAGGGAAAAGGATAGCTCTCTCAACACACCCACGGGGGAGATTAAAATAATCCTTCAGGGGAGTGAGGGACATGTCAAAGGGCCTTAGATCGGCTCAAACATTAATTTGGCAGAGGGACTATTTTTATGGGAAAGGTAGAAAGTGAAAAAAAGGTTGACGAGGGGGGCCTGAAAGCGTTTATCAAAAGGAAAAGAGCACTTCATTGGCCTGTGGAGAGGTCTTCCACCCCACACCTAGGCGCTGGGGGTGCACTCTAGAAGAGTGTGTTAGATCCAAAAAGGGTATCTGAGGTTTCCCTCTTGAATGGGTACTACCTGCGAAAGGAGGGGGGCCTAGCTTTGTTGCGGGGGGGTTAAACGAGAAATTGCGGAAGACCGTACTTTCGAGAGGGGGGGGAAACCAATTCTATTTCCTCGAAAAATCGAAGTTAAAAAAAAAAAAAAAAACAGTAAAGAAACAAGGTGAGCGGAAATGGCATTGTTTGCTCTGGCAATGCTAAGCAGGCGACTAAGGGAAACGCTCTTTTTGGAAGGGGGGGGGGGGGTCTAACAAGCGAGGAATTTTCAGCTTGGGGGAAAAACAAATGGGAGAAAAAAACAAATTATCACTTAACAAAAGATCCGCTTGGGAACCAGGTATTTTGAGAGGAGGGGGGGGGGACGTAAAAATGGGCCTAGCCGGGGGATTAGAGAGGGTTTCTCAAGTTGATTTGGAATCATTAACCTGTCCAAGTGTTCTCCTTGCGGTGAGCGGGGGGAAGCATTGACAGTGCCCGAAATTCTTGTAAGCGTGGCGTCAATCGGGGTTTTAAACTCAACCGGGAGGGGAATAGTAGCGGACCTCTGGCAGACTCGGGTTCTCGGGGGGGGGGGGGGGGGGGGGGGGGGGGGGGCTGCTTTATCCTGTTGTTGCCGGGGGGGGGAGAACAGTCAGAAAGAGGAAGCAAACTCGTAAAGTCAATCTCTTGGGGAGAGGGTCCGTCGCTTTAATCAAAACCTACGGTTGGAAAAAGGGGAGAGACCGGAGTATTGACGCAAACACAAGGGGAACCCAACCCAGGACAGTTTGGGGGCACATCATAAAATCTTGAGTGGGACGAAGGTCTGATTCGTCACATTCGACTAGGAACCAAATCGGATTGCTAATCTTGAAATAAGGGAGACCTTACTTGAATAGGCGGCCTCCTTTAGGTGGGATCAAAGAGCACACCGGGGAGTACAGGAAAGGCAAGAAGAAGGAGGGTCATTCATATGGGAATCGAAGTGGGAAAGCAGGACCTCTAAAAAACGCGAAGAAACAAGAAAGTTGTTAGTGGTTTTTGACTGCTAAAGAGGGAGGCTCTAGAAACTTACATATGTCAGAGAAGAGGTATTTTCTGGCTAGAGAATAGGCCCATTAATCAGCTCCAAAAAGAAAAAGAGAAAGTGAAGTGCTTATAGACAAAGGCGAGTTGAGAAAGACAACCTTGGGATGCAGGAGACAGGGATGGTGGGGGAGGAAACCCTGGTCAGCCTCTCCTACCCCCTACGCTCTTGTCTGGGTCCACGGAAACACATTGTCGTCTCCGAGATGGCGAAAAACAATGAAAGGACTTAAAAATTTTCCGTATTATTAGGGGGGGGGACCTTAAATTCATTAGATGTCCAGGGACAAAAAGAGCTCAGCAGGATTATTCGGTTTGGGGGCAGGGAGGGAGGTGGAAAAATCCATAGGAAAATTCAAGCGCGGAAATAGATTTCATATATGAGAGTTGTCCTCACTCGGGGAACCATAGTTCCGTGAATTTGGTGGAAACTCTGGGGAAAGAACGGACACGAAGGGAGGGGGAAATTCTTGGATAAAAAAGGGAGGACGGGAAAGATCAGCTGGGCAGATCATTACGAAGAACCGATATGGACACCGCAAAGAAATGTTGCCGCACTTGGGTGGGGGGGGACAGAACAATAAGAAGGGAAAAAAAATATGAGGTAAGGGGTCATCAAGGAACCATTGGGGGCAAAAAATTCAAGAGCGCCTGCAGAGAGAGGGGGGAATACGGGTAATTTATGTATACTTAGAAAGGGGCAGATGCCATAGGCTCAAGAACATCGATCGTACGGAAGAGCTCAGCAGATCGAACTGGAAGATAGAAAAGGGGGAAAGTATAGGCATACAACAACTGGCGAATGAAGATAAACCATTACATGATTTTGCTTTCAGTAAGGTGAGGTTGCTATCAGTAAGAAGAGGCGAGTAGGAGTTTCTGGGGAAAAAAAGTCTGATAGGGCTGGGGGGACGACCCCAGGAGTTGAAGGATCATCATTAACGAATTTTCTTCGCTGGAGTCTCTAGGGGCATTTTGTAATGTTGACCCTGTCATGGAAAGACGAGTGGCTTCTGAGTGCAAGGAAGTCGAAAAAGTGCAGGGGGGAAGGAGAAGGTAGGCCTAGTGAGAGCCGGGGAACTAAACATATTGGGGGGAAGGGAAGAGGTCCAGACATCAATACCAACTATCAATGGAAGGAAAGGTACGCGGTTAGTGAAAGATCACAAAAAACAAAGGGTCACGCAGAGGGGGAAGTTGGTACGATTGATTTGAGAAAAAACGAAGTCAAAAGAGAATCCATTTTATTAAGCGAGATGGGTGAAAGGATAAGTGCCTGAATCGACTTAATCATACCTCTGGGAACCTAAACGAGGCTGAGAGGGGGGGGTCCCCGCATAAGGAATTCCTTAAAGTAGACCAAAAATCAAGGTTTAAAAATTAAATCAGGTGGAGTTTTCGAAGCACTTACCATAATAACTTGGGAGGAACAGAACAGGGTCACACCAGAGAGCGTCGTGGTAGAAGTTAAGGAACCCGGAAAAGGTTAGAAAAAACATGTATCACCTCTTCTGAAAGTTGGTCTTTAGGCATAGAAACTAGAAAACTAGGAGGTGGGTTACCTATAAAACAACGTTCAAGGGGTGACAACTTTTTTTAAGGTTGTTGCCTCTTCAGCATGTCAGTAAAATAGCCTAAAAATGAAAGGAAAGTGGAAAAGGGATAGTTGGGAAGTTAAAATGAATCCATGAGGGAGAATTGTGAGCCCCCCTTTGAACGACCTCCGACGTTAAGGGGGGGAGGGGAACACATGTGAACGAGGCAAGGGAACAATGGTAAGAAAATATTGATTTGAGTGGTGGTCGGAAGACTTGTATCTGTGTGCTTTAACAAAGAAGGAAGGGGAAAGGGGGGGGAATGTGGGAAAAAAAAGGAAGGAAATCGAGACAGAAGAAAGGCGTCCGGGAGGGAGGGAAAGGGGGGGGAATATAATTACTAAAATCATACTCAGCGCAAAGAAAACTATCAACAGGGGAAAGGGGGGCAATCCGTTGGGGGTTTTTTAAAGCAGTTTGTGCGATTCCAAGGATAGCCTGGGGTAAAACATTTCATAGTGGATGAAACGCCAGACACTGAAATCTGGAAAACATAATAGGGTAGGGGGGAAAAGCATAATTGGTGGGGCACGGCTTTACTCTTGGTATCGAAAAGGGATAAAACAACAGGGATCCACGAGGAGGAAAGAGGAAAGAAAGAGAAAATGAAAAGGGGGGACAACGTGGGAATGAGAAAAACGATCCTGGAAAGGGCGGGGAAAAGAAGTATTCTTCGCTTGCGGACACTTTCACTAGGAAAACAACCTCAATACAGGAAAGAAAAGGAGGGGTAATTAGGAAAATAAAAACCACGGTAGCCCTATAGAAACTCAGGCGAGTCAACCTAACCCTACCTATACAGAAAAGGTTTCATTAGAATAACAGTGGGGAAAAGGGGAGAAAATTAAAAACCAAAAGAAAAAAAGGACAGGCGAAAATCAAAAGGGATTAGCGAATGAGCAGGGTCGGGAATGGCAAAAACCGAGAGGGGGCTAAAACTTAAATGAAATTAGGTTACATCGTTGTCCGGGGGGGGAGGGAGAAAGGGGGGGGTGGTTCCTATGCGGGAAGTTTTAGAGTTAAGTCGTTACAACCCAGCAAGACGCCCCTCCAGAATGGGGAATGCATGTCAAAGGAGAGGAACGAATAGAAACAGACCCAGGAGTCGTGGGGGGGAACTAGAACCCTAAGATGGGATGAAGTTGCCACCATCGCTACATGAAGAAGACACTACCTGAGGTGAGTCTTTTTCCATTGGGGGAGTAAAAATCACGGGGTAAAAAGGCCAAAAGAGAAGGGATCTTTCAAGGACGCACATTGAGTCCTGGACAAAAAGATACTGTCAAAACATCCGCTATCTAGCGAATTAAATTCCGGAGAAAAGAAAACAACTAAAAAAAGAAAGGGATCTTTCAACTCTACAACAACAACTTGGAGGAAGGAAAAAGTCTCTGGAGTTTTGTATAGAACAGGGAAGGGAGAAAAAAAAAGGGGAAACTTCGTAGCGAGTCAACATGATTGGGGGATTCTGGAGGTTTGGTGAAGGCTGCTCTGTCTTAATTTGAGGGAAATACTGGGTAGCGGGGGGGATTGTAATCCTATTCAAGTCAGGAAGGGGGGCAGGACTACTGTAGTTATTTCTGTTAGAGGGGGGGTCTTTGTGAAAACACTCATTCCCTTATTTTGATCTTCTTCAGAATGGGAGGGAGAGTGGGTAAAAAAACAATCTGTAAGGGGGGAAGAAAGGAAAGGAGGGGGACGATGGGGGAGTGGAGGAGGGGGCAACCAGGAAAAATCACTTTCTAGAAAGGAAACCCAGCACTCCTAACTCTAGGGGACAGCCATCAAATCATAGTGGGGCTAGCCAGGAACTGCGATTTTGTTGTGAAGGAATCCCCATGATGGTCGAACATGGGAGGTCACTACGAGGTATTCTGGGGGGGTAATTCAATAAAGTAACAAACAGAGTCAAACAGCTAGAAAGTGAAGTGGTATAGGTCGGGGTAGGAGGGGGGGGGGCAAATCGAAAGTGGAGTTCCGCTAGGGTTGTTGGTGGTATGGTGGAAAATATTACTAAACTTGTTGAGAATGGCTTGTCGTAACTCTGTTGGAACTGAAAAAATAGTTGCAGCTACAATAAAAGACGGGATTTGAAATGAGGGGGACTTCATAGGAGCTGTTGGAGCAATAACACTTGGAAGGTTTCATATTCTGGGAAAAATCGAAGGCCGCAAGAGGGAGGATGATGGCTTGCTCCTTTTTCGTAGAAGAATCACGCTTCCGAAAAAGGGCAGGTAAGGGGCGAGCGGGTAGAGGAAATTTACGACGGGCTTAAATACACCCAGGAATTCAAAAGCAGCGATATGGAACATCACCCCGGGAAAAACCCCACCGAATTGGGGCACAGCTTTATGGCAATCTTCTTTGTCGGATGATGGTAGAGGAAAGGAAGCGGCGGCCGAAGATTGGAGAAAAAAGAAGGCGGGACGCGTAATCTGATTCCTTTACTAGTCCAGGGAAAGGGGTATGGGGGTATCAAATATAGAAACATTAACTTCCTAACATGGGGCAAGGAGGGTGGGGGTAAGTTCCAGTACCGATCAAGTGGGTTAAAGCCGGCGGCTGGAGGCTCCGGAGGGGTGTACGGGAAGACACGATCACTTCAAACTAAGAAGCATCTCAAAGAAGCTTGTCGTGCTATCGAAGAGGCAGAACGGCAAACACAAAGGAAAAAAAAGTTCAAACGATTACTGGTCATAGAAAACAGGTTTTGCTTTAGGCGACATAAAAGTAGGAAGGCCGGGGGTAGTTTGTAACCAGGGGGGTCAGGCAAAAACCTACTTAGACGGGGGGAGGAAAGAGTTCCCAAAAGGGCTCTTTTCACTTCAAAGGAAGAGGTGGGAAGAAACCAAAGCTTTAAGTTTACTTGGGGGGGGTGAAAAGAAAAAGGTCAAAAAGGAGCTTTCCGAGTACAAACAAGCGGAAGAAGAAAGTGAGTCTTGTTAACAGGAGGATGCATGAATGCAGGCAAAAAAAAAAGGCGGAAAAGAAAGAAAAGAGATGTGAGCATCGCCGAAGTTTGTCGAATGAAAGGGCTTAATAAAGCTAAAAAAAAAAAACCTGGGAATGTGGTTTGAATAACTTGCAATACGGGACAAAAAATTCTTCCCGTGGGTATACAAAAAGGGATTTCTGACGTTCGGGGAGAGACTGGCTATATGAAAAAAAAAAACGTGATAACAAGAAGGTTCCAAACACAAAAATAACTTGGATGGGACAAAGGGGGGGGGAATTTGGAAAGTCAGAAGAAGGCAAACTCGTGGGTTTGAGGGAGGGGGAGACAGCACGTTGCAAAAAGACTAGCTCCCGGCAAGGAAAGGGGAATACTTCCTGGGGGAGGGGGAAGACTTCCGTTCCTCATCCTACAAAAAGCAATTCTCGGAGAAAATAAGGAACTCTTGGGGCGCGCAGATCGGGAATATACGGCAAAAAAAAAAAGTGACGGGGGGG
>Ga0179591_1252253_pt1 | contig 12863 bp, 11 predicted proteins | sample CZOMad2_1_08_16f_FD_182891 | JGI IMG/M metagenome (GOLD analysis project Ga0179591, IMG submission 182891) | Vadose zone soil fungal communities from Angelo Coast Range Reserve, California, USA - CZOMad2_1_08_16fungal (PacBio error correction) | ecosystem: Environmental > Terrestrial > Soil >...
GGCCTTTGAAGACTGTTGGTACAAACGATGGGCGAAGATCTTGTAAAGGTACCGGATCTTGGCGATGTGAATAGATGGGAAAAGGGGTTTGAGACTTAATTTTTTATGTCAAATTAGAACCCATTTTGGGTCTTGTAGAGAGATGGGAAAAAAGCTCGGGTGGTGGCATCAACGAAATCCGACTTCCGGGGCGCAGGACCCTATGAAGAAGGTGTATAAAAGACAACGCCACGTTCACAGGAGGAATGAACTCGTCGATACGACGCTTGGACAGCACCGCCCAGCGGATTGATTTGCCTTTGGGGGGACCCTTTTTGGGCGACCTTCAAAAGCGCTTGAAGATGTGGGGTTTGCCTGGCGAGCAATGGAGCGAGACATTAGCGACAAAAAAAATACATTTGCCAAAGTGGAGCTTGTTTTTTCATGATCACTACCGAACAAAACCCTAAAAGCAGTATTCCCTCGCCCCAGGGGGGTTCCCGGGTTTAGAAAATGCAGAATGTTGGATCGCCCGCCGCAGAACACAAAGGAGTGTGGTGTGCGGCGAGATCACCTCGTTAAGCACAGCCGTTGGCCAAAACAGCCAAGGAAGTGGGAGTATGAGGGCGCAGAGCGGAAAAAAACGGCATTGGACCACAGACGCGAGTTTAATTTGACGGCAGAAACATTTGCAAAGGGATGGGGGGACGTCGATCCGAGAAGATCACGAACAAGATGAAGTTGCGACCAGCCGCAGCCTGCCGGACAGGTCAAAGGGAACAGAGTTAGGACGCTGCGGAAAGACGGAAAAAGAAAAAAAAAAGGGCTAGGGAAAGATCAGGTCTGGAAACGAAAAGGGGACCCGGGAAATAGGCACATGGGGGGGGACTTGCGTAAGGGGGGAGAGACGAAGGGGGGACCAATCAACTTCGCAATCTGGGGCCAAAGGAGTGGGGTCGAAAAAAAGCGCCAAAAGGACCGGGTGGTAGAAGAAGGAAGAGACGGACACGAAACCGCCGGGGTCAAAAACGGAAGTGGAAGAAGGAGAAGTAAGGGGATTGAAAGAGTCTCCTCTTAGGAAAGCAGTTTGGGGCCACTGGGAGAGGAAAAAGATGAAAAAACGGAAAGGGACCTCAGTGGAGGGGGAGAGGGGAGGATGTACGCACGCAAGCGGTAGGGGATAAGGTGGCTGTATCCAGGAGATAGTAGAAATGCCAGGTGGAAAAAAATGACTCAGAGGGAAGAGAGAAAAAAAGGTGTGAATCAAATAAGGAAAATCCCAGGGACAGAAAGCTAAAATATCCAAAAATCCGAAAAAAACTGGGAAAGAAAATTGGTTCTCGGGTTGCCTCATGATTCCCAGCAGGGCCTGTAGGCGGAAAAACATTGGAAGGCGAAAGAAAGGAGGAAGGACCAAAAGGACAACACCCCAGAAAGAGGCGAAGAATCTCTTTTTGAAGAAAGACCACGCTCATGGCAATCGAACGGAAGGGAACTAGAAAGGGAGTGTGTGTATCATGAGGACTTCAGAGGGGCACCTAGGAAAGAAAAGGAAGTAATTAGGAGAGAGAATGGAACAGGAAGGCAACGGGAATGAAATAATGTGAAGAGAGGAGGCAATATAAACGAATGAGCGAGGAAAAAGCGGATGGTGAAAAACGACGTGAAACTGATTGAAAGGCCCCCACGGGGAATACGGGTGGGGGGGGGCAGAGAGAGAAAAAAGATTCAGAGCGGACCTAGAGATTTGGAAGAGAGGGAGGTCAGTGGATGCCAAAAAAAAAAGCGAAAGCTGGAAGAAAAGGGAAACAAAATGCAAGCAAGGGAGGTCGGGGGAGTTAGGACCAAAGGCAGGAACTGGAGAGGAAGTGTGTTGGTGGAACGAAAATACATCAGGGGGGTGCTCAGGGATAGCATAAAACAAAATGGGGACAGGAATAGAAGGGACGGGAGGAGAAAAAGGAGCAGGGGGGATTAACAGCCAGATCAGTGAGTGAAAAAGAGAATTTGGATAGCTAAGGATCGGGAGAGTATGGTTAGGGTTACCAGGAGGAGTTGGCAGGGTAGAGGAGGGGCTAGGTAAGGAGGAAGAGTAAGGAGAAAGACCAAGGTGATATTGAATGTCCAGGCAGCAGAGGTCGCTACTGGAAAGGAGGGAGGGGCAATAAGGGCCAAAAAAAGTTCAAGGGCTAATTAAGAGAAAAGACACCTGAAGGGGAGTTGGACCCCGGGGTGAGAAGCAACCATGGTGGCCGGCTGGGTGCCAGGGCCAAAATGTGGGGGGAGGAATTGGGGGGAAGGGGGGTGGGATCAAAAGTAGAATGGTGTCAGTGTTGGAACCTCTAAAAAAGGGTGAGGGCAGGACTGAGGGTGAGAGAGGGGCCCAACTACTTTTTTAACCTAACAGTCCGTCACAGGGGGAGTCAGGCAGAAAGGAAGAGAAAACTCAAGAGGAAAGGAAAGAAGGTGGGGGGCAGGAATATGGACTGCAAAAGGCCCAGTGAGGATTATCATAGTAGAAGAGGGGGGTCGAAAGGGGGGGGCAGTAAGAACGAGAAAAATGAAGGCGATAGAGGACACTTGCCATCCACAGAAGGGAGACGAGGGGGGGGGGGGAAGAGGGTCATGAAAAAAGGGGTAAAAAAAAAAACTCGTGAGTTGTACGGAAAAAAAGAGATAAGGGAAGGTGGGAAATCAATAAAATCAAAGAATTTGAAATTGAGGGGACCCTGATGTAGAAAGTAGAAGACAAATAACGTTGGAAGGAAGAAACGGTCATGAGGAGGGGGAAGCGGGGGGGAGGGTAGACAAACAAAAGGTGGCAGTAGGGGGGGGTGGGAGGAGGACGCAGGGGGTGAGAAAGGGGGAGTGGTTGACCTGATATCCTAAAAGATGCAGAGGTAAGAAGGCGCGTTGTAAATACCCTCAATGCCCTAGCCTCCAGCACGAGTGACGCATCGTCCGCATCAAACAAAGGTCCTTGCAATCTCATCAATAGTTGAAAGAAGAATTAAAGGGAGTGGATCAAAAGAAGTCGAACAGAAGTAAGGAACGATCAAATAAAGTCCTCTTTAGGAAAACTGCCTTCCGACAAAAGTAAATTCCTGTAAAGCCTAACAGTCAAACGATTAGATCAAACGCAAAACGTGGTCAAGAAAAAAAAAAAGAAAAACTCGAAAACCATCGCAGTCGCCTCGTATCAATGCCTAAGCTGCACAATTTAGGGCGCGTCCCATTATCACGCGTGACACTGCCTGTCCAAAGGGATTGCCGCCCGTGGAATCGCAACAGTCTTCGGCTTCGCGCACCGGCGGTCGACGGATCAATCCTTACGGAGATTGCTGCACCACCGGTTCGGCCAGCGTGATGCTGTTGACATAAGTGACGAATCACAGTCCGCTGGAATCGGCCTGCGAAATCGCTTGTTTTTAACCAAACCGTCGGAATGCAGAAATGGGCGACGGTGGCGGGGGCAGGCTCCGGCAAGTGCACGATGTTCCGAAGACAGTCTTTTCACGGAGCCGCGTCCTCTGACCGGGGTGCGGTTTCCCGTGGGCAAGAAAAAGAGAAGACCTTGGTATGCTCCCGTCCTCCGTACATCGGAGAGAATAGCACCTTGGAAAACGCGTTCGCTTTGAAAACAGGCTTGAGTAGATGTGGGGGGGGGGGGGGGGGGGGTGTGGGGGGGGGGGGGGGGTGCTACCGGTGAGGGTAAAAAAGTGTGCGGTAGAGAAATGTGTGGGTGAGTCCAGGGTGGGGGGTCCGTGTGCGAAACGGGACACTGTCTAAAAAAAGAAAAGCGGGCTACAATCTAAAACCGGAGGGCAAAAACTACTAGCAAACCAGACGGCCTTTTCAACGTCGTCGTGCGAAACCTCAAGGGTAGCCATCCCTTGGAGAAGAATTCAGCGAAATGATCGTCAAGCAAAATCGAGAATGCGAACAGCGAACACCTGCGTTGGGACGAACGGGTAACACGGAGCGGTCTCCTGGGAAGGGCTTGAGCCCAGAACCAGCAGCAGACCTTCGACCCGAAATTGGTTTTTGGCAGTCAGCGGGACCCTTCGGCGCATCCACAAAGTTGAGGGCGCCGTAACTTTGATGATCGCGCACCACACGCAGAGGGGAAGAATGCCACGGGGGATCGACGATTGGATCCGGGGGTCTTCACCGGAACCGATCCGCCTTGGCCCCAACATGGGGTATACCCTACCCGTTGGAATCCAACGCCGCAAACAAAAAACAATCGGCTGGAAGAAAGACCACAGGATGAGGAAAGAAAGATAGGGTGGAGGCGCGAATGGGTTCCAACGATACTGAGCGCGAAAACGGGCGGCTCAATTTTTGGCCAAAATGCAGCGTGCAGTGGATGACACACGATACACTCGAATCCGGCGAGACGCCCGGCCAAGGAAAGTTTCGGGAAGGTCGCACAAAGGATGGTGCGCGGCCACGTGGTATCCTGTGTGCCCGCCGAGGACCCGCTTGCCGCAAAACCAATTCGGGTGGCAAGGCGCTGCAGGAAATGTCCTCAAGCACGTCGGACATCCAAACAAGTCACAGCCCTCCGATGCAAGGACTGGTTGGTAGAACTGTGCAAACGCCTGGGGGAAACAACCACCGATCGAGCATCAGATAACTTCTTGCTCCATTTTCCGGATCGACACAACAAGGGCGAGGGACACGGTCCTTGGAGGGTTTTTGGCACGACCTAAACCATGGCCTCCGTGTTCGGAACTGGGGTCACTATCACGTCAAGAAAGCAGACTACCGGGTTAAGAAAGGTTTTCAATCCGCTGCTGCGCACCCACAGAGAAACTATCTCAGAACGCATTATCCACCGGCCCACAGTCAGGCGCTCACGCCAACCAGATATTCACGAGGGGGAGAGCCTGATAACGAAGAACCGAACGCAGCCCCAAGGTGCTTGGGGCCATTCCAGCTGCAAAAGCAACAAAAGACCCCTTCGAGGCAGGAAGCCGGCGGGATCGTGGCACTGTGCCAGGGACTGGGCGAACCAATTGGCAGCAACCATCTCGGGCTGGGTGAAAAAAAGGAGTCGGTCGCAATTAAAGCTCGAACGACCCCTGGTAGGAAGTTTTCCAAAGAAAAAGATAACTACAGCCGACCCGGCAACCGGTGCATCAATGGTCCACCGACTCCAAATGAAAAAACACCAACGCCTTGTTCTTCGCGAAAGAAGGAAGGCCAGAAAGCAGTGCCCCCTTGCAGGAATTTGTGCACGCGGAATAAGCGACAAGAGCGAGTTGCCCGGACCGGGAATTGCAGCTCGCGGCAAAATCCGGACATGCAAACCTCGAAATGGTTTTGAGCTGTCCTGGGGGATCAGCCCAAGCGAGGCTGACAGCTATGCTAAAGAAAAATGCATAAGCAGAAGGGTCAAGAGGTCGTGATCACGACGTCCGAGAGCAATCAGGCAACTCGCCCAGAAGAGAGGATCGCAAGGCCCGAGAGTTGAGGAGAGCTGGCCCGGACCTTCGGAAATCCTGCAGGCTGGTATTTTACTAACCAATTTATAAAACGAGCCAACGCCGCCCGACTCGGACGTATCCAGGGCAAATGTTTGACTGACCGACACCCGCAGAACCCGAATAATTTGAAACCGGCATTCCACGTCTATGGTCAACCTACAAAGGACATCCATTAAGCACGCAACTGGCGGTGCCTGGAGGAGACAAACCGAAAGCAGGGCCCAGTCCTTTCGCGTACGTAGGCCAAGTGGGAGAGAACGACCTATGATGGACAAGACGGAAACCCATGAAGGGAATCGGAGGGAAGTGAATCAGCTATCCACCCCTCGACAACGATAACGATAATCATCCAGGGCAAATTTCAGCTCACCATATCAAGCAAAAGCCTCCGAGGCGGGCCAAAGTGACGAAGAGCCGAAAAGCCACAGATGACGCCATGGAAAAAGCAAAGGGCACACTAATAATCAAGAATATTACTTACACTGTCGGGGAACGAAAGACACCTTAAATGAAAAAAAAATCCCTACTACTGCCCAACTAGCTAAGCGCGGCCAAAGAAATGAATATTTCGGCGAAATGACCTAGTACTTAATAATGAAGAAATTTCAACGCAGAAATCGTTTCAATTTTCCTGTGTTAAAACGCCACAAAATTTTCGAGATGGCCCGATTTACGCCCCGACATCCCTCCCCTCATCCAAAAATCGAAAGGTCCAAAAGAAAAAAAAAATCAGCGTGCGCCGGTGCGCGCCAAAATACCCGGCGTAAGCAGCTGGAGCATTCCGCACAGAAAGGGGCATCCTTTTCATGGGCTGAAACGTAAACAACCCGGCAGTGGCGGGCGTACAGCCGCCCGACACAAGAGAAAAGATGCTTGAGACGGGAATTAAGCGGCTACTCAAGTCCTAATTTTCAGGTAAAAAATATATATTAGGTTTGACTGTTATAATCGGCGGAAGCAGGAATTGTACGAGATCGACAATAAACCAAGGAGACGAAAGCAAAGGAGCGACATAAAAGGGAAGACCGACAGGAACAAGGGAGACATTTTTTTTGGGCAGTTCCGTGAAACCCAGACCGGCCAGTGGGGGTTTGGTAATCAGACCAACCACAATCTGATGTCGTGCATAAAAACCGAGAAAAAAAAGAAACCCGGGGGCCGAAGTAAGCGGGAGGGACGGATCGACGCTTTAAAAGCGCTAAGACAGCCTGAGTCAACGCAAAGTGAATGCGAATGGTAAAGAGAAAAAAAAAGAGAAAGCTGAAAGATGTGAAAAGCTTCCTAACGTATAAGGGGGTGTAGCCAAGAAAAGGCATAGGAGGACACAACTTAAGCAAAATGTCTGGTGAGAGACGGCAGTATGGACCTCCGCTGATTTTAGGAAGTATGGGACTTCCTCCCTTACCGGTTCCACGAGGAGAAGGGGATAACGCAAAGAGAGATAAAGGGTTACGGAAGAAGCTGGCTGATCTAAAAAACCTCAAACGCGCAAGCATGAAAGGTATGCGGATAATTTCTGTCGGGGAAGTCCGAAAGACTTTGCCAGAATACGGGGAAAAGGGGGAGTCGAGAACGTGTGGCAAAAAAGAAAACCTTACTTACCGCCTAAAGGTCGAGGGACACAAGGGGCGGGTGGGCCTAAAAAAGGGACGGTGAGAGTGAAAGTTTGATGTCGGGAGGAAAAGGTACCAGCAGAACACTGCCGTAAGGATTACTGCAACTGACGCTAAAAAAAGAACGCAAAGGAGAATGATGTGAGAAAAAGTGCAAATCTGCGTGATTCATGCATCCCTGAAATGGGTGTGACTGGAAGAAAATTTGGGGACTGGGTAAAGGTGTTCATTAAACTTCCGACAATGTTGGGTGAGGGAACCTAAGAGAAAAAAAAGGGAGTGGGGGGATCACTCTCAGTCGAATACGCAAAAAAAGCGATCCTAACTCTCTCCCAGACCACCTACTAGGACCAACAATTTTGATAAACCCAGTGTATCAGAGTAAGGGCTTTACGAATAATAATCCCCACGACTGAGGGGCCAAGGCCACTAATTGAGACAGAGAGTAGTAATACACCTCTTCCTGAACGATGGGGGAGGAAGGGAGAAGCGTGAGAAGGGGGGGCACATTAAGAGACATGGACAGCGCCCCAAATGAGTTGTTTTTTCCCTAGAGCAACCGAGCCTATCCTGTTTGCGAGGGGGGGGGGTTCGTGTCAAGAAGAATGCGGTGGAGGATTGATAGGAGAAAACAACTTTAAGGGGTTTGGCAAATTTGAAGGTGGGTTGTGTTTTGGGGGGTTAAGATGAGAAGGGCTCATTGTGGGCACTACGGAAAACAAAAAGCAGCTGACTGAACAACCGAGGGTGGAAGGTCACAGCAAAGGGAAAGGAAGGTCCACAACCAAGGAACAACATTGAGAAGAAAAATACAAGACGGGGGAACCGGGAAAAGACATCCTCGTAAAGAAAGTAAAGAAGCGTTGCGGGCGATCGGGAAAAAGAAACAAGATAGAGGGAATAAGAGGCTACAGAACGAAACAATTGACGTTGTTGTTCGCCCCGGGGGGAAGGGAATCGGTAAATGGTAAAGAGGTCTCCAAAAAAACGATGGGGTTGGAGGGGAAAAAATCGATTGCAGTGGGGGAAAAAGAAACAGAATGACAAGAGGGTCGAAAACAAGGGTGTTGTTGCACATCGTAGCCACAGCACCAATAAAAAGGGGAAAACAAAAAAAGGTAACGGTTTTTTTCAAAAAAATTTCGAGAAGAGAAGCACCAAAATAGGAAAAGACGCAAAAGAAGGGGGGGAAAGGTCAGGTGAAAAACATGAAATCTCTCAAAAACAAAAAGAGGAAAGAGGGAGATGGGACAGAACAGAAGGGGAAAGGAAGGGGGAGAAAGAAATGCAGGAGGTTGGGTTAACCGGGTTCGTTTCCCGGGAAAGAGAACCAGGGTTGGCATCGGAGGGAGAGGGTGGGTTGGCGACGGGGGCTTCTTTGAATTAAATTGGGGGGAGGGAAGGGGGAGCGGATGGGGAAAACGGACTAGGGGACAGGCCACGATCAGAAACGGTCAGGGGGAGAAATTTGCGGGCTAGGGGAAACTAAGGGGGGGACAGAACGTGGGGAACAAAATTCATGAAAGAGGCGTAAGGCTCAAAATGGTAAGGAGACGCAAACAAGCGTTTACCTTGGTGGGAGGGTAAAAAGAATGGAACGAAAAAACTTCAGAAGAGATGGTTTGGTTTGTCCGAAAAGAGGGAAAAAGGTGAGAAAGGACACACGGGGAAATACGGGGCAAGAGTGACTGGGAAGACTATAAGGAAAAAAAAGGGCACAAGACGAGACCAGGGCACCGCGGCACAAAAACGGGGTGATGAAAAGCAGGGGGCATGGGATTAAAAAAAACGCAGTCGGAGAAAAACACAAGGTGAACGGCAGGGTGAGAGGATAGAGAACTTTAAAGAAGAATGGGACACGACCGCGGGGGGGGGAAGGAAGAGTCCTCATACGAAACGGGGAGGAAAAAACATGCTATGGAGAAGAGCGGGTGTAAAAGCTGCGGAAGAGAAGAGGAGACCCAGAGCGGGGCGAAAAGGATGGTTCTTCTTTACGGGGCAAGAATCGCAACGAATGAAGAGAGATAAAAAAACAGTGCGAGGGCGAAAAAGGACGAACGTTTTCAAAAAAAAAAAAAAGTAAAATATGCAGGGATGGGACAAAGGGGCGGCAGATTAAATCTCCGAATGGCAGCACGTAAGGGGGTGAAAGCAGCAGAAGAAAAAAAAAGTTTCCTTCCAAAACTCGGCATGGGCCTTAAAGATCAAAGCGCCAGATGCAAAAAGGTGGGAGAACTAAGCAGGAAAAAAAATCCACCACAAAAATCATCGAGGAACAGGGAAACTACCCTCTGGAAATAGGAGGGAGGGGAAAACTCACGCTTCAAGGAAATCAGTGGGTAATGAATGGGTAAAATATTAATTAGACAAAACATAAAAGAGTTGGCGCCGTGAAAAGAAGAACACAAGAGGGAGAAAAAAAGGGGGGCTAAAGTAACTGTCAGTGTTCATCGCACCGAAAACAGAGGACAAGGCGCAGCCCAAGCTCTCCATACAAAAAAGAATATCAAAACTGGGAGAAGCCACCAAGAGGGGGGATTGGGAGGGGTGGTACAATCAGAGGGAAGGAAAAACATGTCGGGCGAAAAAAAGTGGAAATAGTTCAGAAAACCGTTCACAGAGGGAGAGAAAGTAGGGGGGGGAAAAGAAGAGGAAAAAAAGCGAAGGACTGGTAAAAAAAAAAAAGTAGTGTCCTCAGGCAGGAAATAGGACTCGCACGAGAAACGTCCGAAAAAAAAACTCGCGAGGGGGAAAGTGAAACTCTAGACACTGACGGGAGAAAACTCCTCTCTCGGGGGAAAAGAATACAAAAAGTTTAAAAAAAAGAGAGGCTCGAAAAGCAAGGGAGGTCCAGCAGGTGGGTCGATCTCAGATAACCGCTGCCAGGAGCGTTTTAAAGGGAAAAAATAATGAGCAATGGGGAATGAAAAAAAAAAAAAAAAGAGAAGAAAAAGCTGAGAAAGAAAATTGAACAAAGGCCGACGTCGAATTGGCAGAGCCCCGCAAACTAGGAGAAAAAAGAGGACACATCAAGTGACTTTAGGAAAAGGAAAAGAACAGATCAATGAAGAAAGAGGTGGAAAAAGACGATGAAGCAAAAGTATTCCTCGAAGCCAATAAGAAGAAGAGAGGAACATCTTTGATTGGGGCAAATATGAGAGAAGGGGAAAATGCGAAATAATAAAGGACCGATCTTCTTGAAGAGGTGGGTCTTCAATTGGGAAAAAAAGAAAAGAAGTCAAGAGAGTAATGTCCCAGAAGGGAAACGACACAGGCGAAACTTTGGACAATGTCACTTTTTGACAAGTCGCCTTTTGGGGGAAAGCGGAAAAAGTTGGGACCGTCGAAGGAAGGTGAGACCAAGATCGAAAGGGACGGGGGGGAAAAACAGGGAGGGGAGAAGACATATATGCCACGAGAAAAGAGGGGGAAAAAAGAGAAAAAGAAATCAGAGTGAGAGGAGGGGAGGAAAGGAGCAACGGGAACTAGGAAAATATGTGAGAAAAAGTGAGGGGAGCAAAAATGCCACGGTGAAATTGAAAAAGAGGATGGGGGGAAAGATATAGGTGGGAGAGGGGGGCCTCGAAGACGAAGAAGAAAAGAACTAAGAGGGGGAAAAGGACCAGGGGGGAAGACAAAACCGGAGTCAGAAGAAAGAACATGGCAAAGTGTGAAAAAAGTTAAAAGGGTGGGGAAAAGAAAAAGAGGGGAAGGCAAAATTCCACCTGGTAAGGGGAGGATCAGACCCCTAAAGGGAAAGGGACTGCCCTGGAGGGAAGGGAGCTGGTGTTAGGGACAAATCCACAGGGAAAAAAGAAACGGATGATTCTTGAAGGGAGGGGGGTCGTTCAAGCAACGAAAGGATAAGCAGAACAGGCCCCCGCAAGGTGGCACGTAAAAGAAAAAAAACAACCATGGCAGACGAGAAGAAACCAAGGAGAGCTAGGGGGAAGAGTTGAGAAGCAAACAGAACTAAAACATAAAGTCAAGTATGCACTAACGAGGACAAAAACTGGGTGAAGGAAAAAAAACGGAAAAAGAACGGAAAGGAGGAAGGGGTAACAGGATAAGAAGGATCCATGGGTAGGCCGACGGTTAAACGGCAATTCAGAAACGAACGCCTCGTGGAAAAAGAAATACAAAAGAAAAAAAAAAAGCCTGCAGAGGCGGCAGAGGAGGAAGAAGCAAGGGTAGGACGAACTTAAAATTAAAAAAAACAGAAAATGGCATAAGAAAAATTGAATCGAGGGCCAACGGGTTTATCGTGAGGGCGAGGAAAAGCGCACAAATTTAGGAGGGGCTGCGAAAAAGGAGGAAACAAGGAGTACCAGTGACCGTGACGAAAGAAGAACGGTGAAAAAAAACAAAGGTTCTAGGGGTCGTTTTGAAACGAAGAAGTGGAACTTCCCCAAGTAGAAAAAATTGGAAAAGCTTGAGAAGAAAAGGTAGTTTAAAGCCGTTCTAAACGGCTGGGAAAAACAAGGAAGAGGAAAAAAAAAAATGGTGGGTTGGGGGAGAATGTGGGACCGTTGATCAAAAGGTAGAAAAAAAGGCCAAAGAGTACACTGGAGGTTTTCCGCCGAGAAACGGGGGGGGGGAAACGGGTGGCACAGCGGTCAAAACCCGAAGGTGTGAGGAACGGTCTCGAGAAAGAAAAAAGGGGAAAGGGGGGAAGAATCAAAGGGGAACGAGAGGGGGAAGGAGTGGGGAAGAAAAACTGATGCAGAAAGGGGTAAATGCGGCGAGGGTTGTGGGGGGGCACATTGGGAAAAAAAAAAAAAAAAAAGAAAAAAAGGGGAAAAGAAAGACGGGAACACACCAAAAGGAGGAAGGGAAAAGAAAACTGAAATCACAAAAGACAGTAGAAAAAAGGAAACGGCTGGTAAATGACCGTATAGTGCAAACGAAAAAAAGAAAAAAAGGAAAAAAACAAATCAAAATGACTTGGGCAAATAAAAGAGGGAAAGAAGAAGGCAAGGAGGGGGAAAACGACACGCAGAGAGAGAGGCCGAAACACGCTCGGGGCAGATGTCGGAAAAAGGAGAAAGTTTAAACGAAAAAAAGGGTGCTGGGGGAAGGAAAAGACCACAACGCAACTCCTTGAACGAACACCACAAAACTATTTGGGGGTTTGCGGCCAAGGAAAAAGCGGGAACCAAAATTGACCAAAGGAACGAAAGGAAAAACAAACGGGGGGGGGTGGACCACGAGTAGAAAAAAAACACCCTAAAAGACAGGACCCCGGGGGAGAAAAAAGACCAGTGAGGCCGTGGGAAACTGTGTGAAAAAAGACCGAATTACCGAAAGGGGGAAAATGGGATGCCGAGGACGCAGCTCACCAAAGAAGAGGGGGGGAATCCATCGCGAAAACAAACCTATCAACTAGAGAAAAAAAACTGAGGGAAAAAAGGAAATAGAAGGGGGGGAGGCAGAGGGAGAAAGAAAGGGTGACAACGTGCCATGGAGAGAGAAACGCAGTCATCACCAGGGTTGGAAACAACCTTGCAAATAGGGGCAAAAAAAAAAGAAAAAGAGACGGAAATAGAGAAAAAAAAGGGAAAGGGGGGACCTGGGAAAACTAGGTTGGATTCAAAAAAACTCAAAAGAAGACGGGGTGGAAGGGAAAAATGGTATTTTGGGGGTGGTTTTTGGGGAAAAGGGGGTGGGTGCGCCGAAGGAAAGCCCTGAGAAGGGAAAAAAAAAAGGAGTGGGGGGGGGGTCACGGAAGAGGAAGGGGGATTCTCAAGCACCAAAGAATGAGTCATCAAAAGGGAGGAAG
>Ga0179591_1306319_pt1 | contig 12863 bp, 11 predicted proteins | sample CZOMad2_1_08_16f_FD_182891 | JGI IMG/M metagenome (GOLD analysis project Ga0179591, IMG submission 182891) | Vadose zone soil fungal communities from Angelo Coast Range Reserve, California, USA - CZOMad2_1_08_16fungal (PacBio error correction) | ecosystem: Environmental > Terrestrial > Soil >...
GGACACGCCCTCCCCTGTAAACGTCGACCCGCAAAAAACGCAATGACGGCAGAGATAGAACAAATACGAGAGAACTATAGGGGCACCCGTGTCGGAGTTCAATGGGTCAACGAAACATCTCCACTTAACCTGTACGACATCCAGGGGAAGTAAAGGCGGGCGGAACAGATAACCGCGGGAAAAATCTAGGGGGAAAGGGGCTCCCGCCATCTTCATACTCTCTGAAGATCACTTCGAGCACAACACCCGTCTAAGGTACAAACGTTCGTGGGGGGCCATAAGAACGCAAGCGGAGAAAAAAAAGGAAAATCTAAACCACCGGGCAGCACCTTGAGTCTTCCAAGTTCAAGAAACCGGCAGGTCGGGAAACGTGACAGCTACTAGCGGATAAAAAGGAAACCGCGACAAACGAACCCGGAGGGGGGAAGAAAGAACGGCGTACGCCGACACAGTCCTGAACTAAGTGCCGAAATCTAGGAGCACACTTGAAACCAAATGAAAAATGGGGGGGCGCATCGGTTTTTGGAAAACCGCCGCTCTGTCGTGGTCTAATGAGCTGCAATGCGGCTGCAAGCCATAAAGGGGCCGGCAAGGGGGGGAAAAGCTTGAAGATACACTATTCCGTGGATAAGTTTCCTCCCCTGTCAACCCTTCATGGCTGGGAGGGGGGAAAAAAGAAACGAATTGTAGGAAGTACGACATAAATTCAACAAGCTCGTTCCCTATCTACTACTAAAGAAAACCTGCGCAGGGGGTCACCACCGCCCGCCTAAAGTTTTCCAATAAATGATGGGAAGGGAAAAATGGTAAAAGGTGTTTGGGCGGACACTGTGGTGGTAATCTAACGAAGAGAAAATCTCCATCCGGCTCCAGCTCTGAGACCCGATTCCCAAGCATCTTTAAGGTTTGACAGGACTTCTCATGGTCGCCCTTAGTCCGCGGCGGAAACGGCATGTTGGAAGAAACGAAGACGGGTACTGGAACACCTAACTACGTCGTGTGACGACCTTGCCAAGTCGACTTCACCACCATGGACCAATAAGAATACTTCATGGCACATCAAGATAAAACCTGTGCAAAGTATTCCCGGTGTCGGGGAAATGAAAAGAAGAGCCATTCGACTTCTTCTCCCCTGCAGCCGAGGCCTGACCTTTATCGAGAACCAATAACCGAGGGGTGTACTCCTGCACACCGTCCGCGGGGGCAGACCGGAAAAACAGCCGAAAAATCACGAGGTCCTCAGGCGAGGAAAGGCGGGCAAAGTGAACACGTAACGGAGCGACAGGGTCGAAACAGTCGGACAGACACGTTGGGAAGAACATAACACCACATCAAAACAAATGAAGGAAGAATGTATAAACCCACCCAGAACGAAGAAAATAAAACGAGGGCGCAATTCCCGGCTTTAGTAGACGAAAACGGGGAAGCAAAAAAGCAAGGATTGACAGGGTTCACGCTTTCTTTAATGCAGGGGGGTACCGCCCAGGCCAAGGCGGAGGAAACTTCGAGGTGCATCAAGACGCAAACGGCCTACGTGGAGGGGAGGGGACTTAAAAAAGGAATCAAAGAAACAAATACTCAGCTTGGGACAACACCGGGGAAGAATCAAACGGAAGGGGGAAAAGGGGGAAAAGCATGACCAGTACCTTGCAAAACTTGGGGACCACCGACCCTGCATCGGAGTAGCCCAGGCCCGTACTAAACTCTACGCCTCATGTCCCGGCCCCTCGTCGCCACAGAAATTTAAAACCAAAATGATCGTCTCCATAAGATGTAAACAGAGGGAAGGGATAAAAAATCGGAAGGGGAGTTGGGCAGGTGGAACCGCGGGTTCCACGACGCGGAGGTCGGGGGGAAGTTTTGGGCCGAGAGGGGGGGGGAAACAAAATCGGGAAGAGAATCAAACAAGACCGAACTTCCTGTTATCCAGTTTATGGTTCCACCGAGGGGGAACCGAATAGAAAGAGTTCAAGAACAAATCATCGAAATCCGACCCATGATCTCCCCTCTCCGCGCTCCAACCCCCGTAAAGGGGCAGGGAGACTCCTCCTCGTGGATGTGCGTAGAGGAAAGCCAGAGGACAAAAAGAACGAAGATCATTCCTGGTCAACTCATCCCTCTGTTCAGCTCAGAGGGAAAAAGGGAATCTGGAAGGAAATTCACGCTGAGGAGGGGAAAAAAAGGTCGTAGAAAACAATAACATGCAGTTTTTGATACTTTGATTTGGTGGGCCAGTCGATCAGGGGAAAAACTCCCATACGTCTAACGCGTTACACTCAGCGTCCGCCTTTTGGCCAACTAAATAGAAGGGGCTCAAGGTCGACAAGAGGTCCAAAAGATCAAGGAAGGGCAAAGGGAGAAGGAACACCCACTATGAATATCGGGAAAAATCCTTAATCTCTTGCGCCAGAGAGGAAGGGGTGTTGTCGTTAAAGGGCAGGGGGGAGGGGGTAACGGAAGACTGAAAAATGCTTCTTTAAAACCTGGGCTGGGAAACAGGGGGTCGGCGAAGGGGGGGCCGAAAAAACAAACATAGTACGAGAGCACAATTGAAAGTCCCCCCCGAACTGCGTACCTGTCAAGGGGGGAACCCTGACCGAGAATGTGGGAGGAAGGAGGGTGGAAAAGGCTTCAAAATTCTTCCTCTCCACCGCGTAATGAGCCCGAATACTGGGGTTTCGACTTCTGCGTGCGTCGTCTCTCATGGGACGTTGGAAAGTGTTCAGGGGGAAACGCGAAGGAGGTGTCTCGCTGGAAACGGTGACAGCGCGGAAAAAGGAAAAAAGGTGACCGGGGGGGAGAAAAAGCGAACACGCGATTGGAACGTACATTAGTGCAATGATCCGAAGGGATTACTCCATAGGAAGAGAGACAAAGTAAGAGGGGGGGAAGGGGAGGATATCTGGGGAGGTAAGGGGGGAAAGGTGGGACTCGGGAGAGTCGCAAACCGCGAAACACCTTATTGAACTTGAAAAAAACGAGGAAGTACGGAGGAAGGAAATGCGACTGTCAATACCGTCATATCATATGCCGGTAGAGAAAGGGTAAGGACAAGTTATGCCCGTAGGGGTGATCTACGTCCTACAACTAGACACCAGAAACCAAGGAGAATGGGTCAGTTAGGGCAAAAAGAGGATCAACCCAAAAAATCTTTATGGCTCTTTAATGGGACTCCAAAGTGGGGAAACTTCATGAGGGCGATCATGGGTAAAGAGGGAGTGGAGGTAAGTTGATAAAATCCTTTAACCTAAATGGTATTGCTCCTCCGCGGCCATCAATACTGTTCGTTTTAAATTAAAGTAACGGGGGATAGGGGTGGGCAATGGAACGAAAGGAAAAAAACCGTCAAAATGCTTATAAAGCTTTGCAGCGTGAAAAACGTTACAGGATTAAGGCAAGAGGGGAGGGGGTGGGGCGGATGCACTCCAACTTCCTCTCAGGTCACAAAGCGCAAGGGGGAAAGGGAAAAAGAGAACCGGAACTATAGGAAGTCCGAAAAGAAGAAAGGGCACTGTGGCGTGGGTTTATGGGTGTTTACAAAGGCAACGACTCAAGAGATCTCAGGGGAGAGAAAAAGGTAGGAAGGTGGAAAGAAGAGAAAACCAAAGATCGAAGACCCAAGTGGTATTTGTAAATCCAAGGGAAATTCGGGGGGGAAAGAGGAAAGAGCCTAGGCGGACTACGACCAAAAGCGGCACCTTTCGAAAAGGAGGGACAATAGACTTCCAACTCGCTCACCATTGCAAGATCTAGGGAAAAACGCGGAGAAGGGTAGACCGGGTTGAGTCGGGAAACTGGGGTAACGCAGCCTGAAGGTGCGGGGAGCGGAACACAAGGGAGTAGAAAAACTTCAAATTGCCAAGCCACTTCTAGGGGCCAAGAGTTCAAAGGGCCCTCCGGAGAGGGATGCAGAGAACAAAACCACACCGATCAGTTGGAAAGTCTCTTGCGGGTGAGTTGCCAGGGCAGAAAAGGAGGGAGTGGGACAAGGGAGGGAAGAGGTAGAGAAACGGGTCAGATGCCGTTTTGTGACCGTATCTCGTAATCTTAGAGGGGGGGATGGGTATCTAAGGGGGGGGCAAGAAAGGTACAAAGAGAGGAAGAGGTTTAACACTCGACGTGGCACCCACTTTTTGTGCCAACTGATGGGGCGTGAGAGTTTCAGGGAGAGGGGCTAGGGAGGAAAAAAGAAAAAAGCGGATATAAGGGGAAAATCGAAGTCCTCAATTTTGGATTAAGCGCGCGTGTAGGGGGGGGGGAAATGACTTTTACTCGGGAAGGAGGGTAAAAAAAAAGGGGAAGATCGAGAACATCTCAACGAAGTAATTTAGACTCACCTTCGATACGCGGGGGGAGGGGGGGTGGCTGGCGCAATCGGGGGGAAAGAAGGACATTTGGTGGAGGCAATGAAGTTCCAATCACTTCTCGCCTCAGGGAGGGAGAGAAAGGAAGGCAAAAACAAAAAAAACAAAGAAAAGGAAAGCAATGGAGGAGAAGATTCTCCTTCGGGCACGGGAAGCCCTGGTTTTGGGAATGTCAAAAGACCCACAAGGAACGCCGGCGAAAGCGGGGAAGCGAGCGGGTCTATCGGCGGGGGTTCTCCGGTAATTCGTATTGACACTCGCCACGGGAACGTCTTCTGGTTTATGTTCCGATCTTATGAACGGTGAAAAGGGGACGCCCAAGAGAGGGGGGAAGAAGAGCTGTATGGGGGGGGGGGGAGAACAGAGCACTGCTATTTTGTGTTCATTGCAACTATTTTAAGGAGGGGATTGGCAAAGGCTGTGGCTTCAAATCTTACCCGAAAAGCCGATTCGGGGGAAAAATGGTGTTTAGAAGTATTATATCTAGCACAGATCATCAACTTGGTACGACAGGATAAGTGGCTTTCGATATAAAACCAAAAGGGAGGGAAAAGAAAGGGGGGAAGGAAAGACCTCACCTAGATTGAGGGAAGAACATCCCCTTTTTGCCCTCCTTTTCTAGAGTTTGAAAAGGCTTGGAGGAAAAAAATAAAAAAAATCGCGGAAAAAAGAGGGGTTGGGTGCTTAGGTCGTGTTTTCACTCCCACGAGTCTTCCACAGAGATGCACATGGGAAGGCCAAAAGGAGGAAGGGCGACGTTGGCAGCCAATCGAAAGACGCTGGTTGGGGTCAGGACGTACGAAAACACCTCAGGGAGAAAAAACAAACGAAGGAAGGGAAAGCGGTAATGACCAGACGCAGTCACCAGCTAAAAAAGGAAATGCTACTCCTCCTAAGGCTTCGGGATCGTACGGGAAAAGGGGGGGACTGGAGACTGGAAAAAAAAGAGGGGAAAGGGACACGGGGACGGAAGAGGATTCTCGGAGAAAAATAACTATTTGTTTTTGTGGTGTTTTTTCGTTCAGGGGGGGACTGAGAGCTAGAAAGCGCGGGAAAGGTCTAGTTTGCGCAGTGGCATCCATATTTCCTCTCAGCTCCGAGCAAGAAGACAGACGACAGCAATGGGGAGGGGAAGGGGGGGGGGACTGAGAAGAGGAAAGGACTGCCTTTGATTTTTCTGCTCGTTCAAGGTGTGAAAGAAAAAAAGGTACTGGACCGAATTTGCAAAGAAAACGAATGCACTGTCGACTCGAAGCCAAACGGTTAGAGCCTGGAAGCTACTTTTGATCCGCGCAAGGGCTGGGTGGGAAACGATTAAGGAGGAATAGAAAAAGGAGAAAAAGGGAAAAGGGGGGGCAAAAACAGTCGGACCAACGATGTATAAAATACTAAATTTATTTGTAATTTATGGGAACCTGGAAGCACCAAATCCACATACAGGAACTACGCCGACCGAACCTTCCAAAATCTTTACGTTGGGAAAGATGTGCACGGAAAAGAGTGTTTGGATTGGAAAGGGGGAAACTGGTGGGAACAACGAAAAAAGGTGAAAAAAAGAAGGGGAAAAGGAGTGGGGATGGATCCTTCTTGGTCTACTGAAAATCAGAGGGGAACTGGCATGGAGGAGGTAAAAAGTGGATTTGCGACCAGTCAGACACTAAGGGGTGGAGCAAGAGGAACCAGGAGTTCCCTAAAACCACCGTACCGCTCATCGCTTTAAAGCAGGGGCCGCAAAGCAAGTTGGGGGGGGGGACGGAAGTGGGTTGAGTGGGGGGGTCCCGACTTACCCCTAAATTCGTCTTCAGAAGAAGGGGGGCGCTGGAAAGAGGAGAAGCGTTGAAATTCAGACATGGAACGGGATTTTCACAAATTCAAACCTCCTTCCTCTGCACGGACAGAAAGGTGTTAATCAGGGCAGGGCCGAAAAACCATGGGAGGCGGGAGGGCTAGATCAATGAGTCGGTGACAAAACTTACCACCACGAGCCAACTGCAGGGGCGCAATCTGCAGAAAAGCGGGAAGCAACAAGGTAGTGAGGGGAGAAGATCCCCGAAGATTCGGATGGAGGGGTCTAGGGGATCCCGGGGGGGATGGGGGCAGAAGGAGGCCCTGACGCGCCTCTTTGGGCCTATCTTCAAAAGGAATGAGAGTAGGAGGGGGGGTTGAGGGGGGAGTAGTGAGGTCAGGGGGGGGAGTACGGAATTTACGAACGTCACCCTTTGGAAAATGCAAGGGAGAAATAAAGGAGGGGGGCGTAAGAAAAAGCGGGGAAGGAAAATGAGCGGATCACTTCGTTTCATCCCTTGGGTCCACCTTAGGGCTAGAGGGAGACAAATCAAAAGAAGCCCTCCCCGCGCGCTTGGAAAGTTGATTAAGGCCGAATGGAAGAGGAGGAGGGGGCGGATGGGGGGGGGAGCGGAGGATCACACCGCGGGCTACCTGAGGTCCTTAAGCGTCAGATGAGAAAGCTGGAAAAGGGTCTGGGTGGGGGAAAGAAAGGAAACAGGTCCCTCAGGACCGGCATATTGAACTCAATGAAAGTAGGGATGGAGGAGCGGAAGGGGGGGAATACCACAAAGTGAGGACATCATCCAGTAGAAGGAAGCAGTGTTATTTCTTTTGGGAAGCATAGGGAGGTTAATCGGCCTGGGGGCGTATCGGGAATAGGAAAAAATTGGGGAAAAATGATGTAGTGGCATCACGTATCTTATTCGCTCGGCTGGTAACAAAAGATAAAAGGGGTGAAAAAAAGGAAAGTCGCTGGGCGAAAAAAGACCAATCGCGATCGGGATCGGCCTCTCCACAGTCTGCAACACAGGCTAATAGGATAAGGTAATAGGGGGACAAGGGGTGGGGGGCCCCGACTGCCCCAGAAACGAATGAGAAAAGTATCGGGAGTGGCGACCGGGCGGAAAGGTGCCAAGGTCATGCGCGTCTCTTCTACAGGCGTAAACGAAAAAAAGGGGAAATCACCTTGTTTGTCACTAAAGAGGTAGGAAAAACTGAACTAGCAGGAGAAGTTTGAAGGGAAAAAAGAAAAAGAATTGAGACAACGAAATGCTACCACCACCGCCTCGTTACTAGACGGAGGAAAAGTAGGGGGAAAGAGTTCACTATCGTTGAAGAAAGGCAATGATATCTGGGACCGGGCTGGGGGGGGGATCAGGGAGAAAAGGAAGAGGGGGGCGGGGGGAGAGAGTTCGAAAAGAACGGGGTAACGGAAGACCTTCTAGTGGCAAGAGAGTAAAAAACTCAAACCAAAAGAAGAGGAAAACAAATATGGAATTGGGGGGTGTTTGGACGGGTCTAAAGAGTTGGTAATCAGCTCGGGATCATGGCCAGGAAGGACAAAATGAGAGATGAAGGGGAGGGGGAGGAGAGAGGGAGTAGTGCAATTCAAAGGCAATGAAATCGGTTCGGAAGACGCAAAAGAACACGGAAAACGGAGAAAAAATAGGGGGGGGGCCGTGGAGGCAGTGACCGTTGGTAATCTAGCAGGGGGCATCAGAGGGTGGGAAAAAAGGGCAGCGATCTGGATAAAAATCCCGAGAGGGCTGTAAAAAAGCACGGTTCTCTCTTCCCATTCGCGCAGCAAAGAGGTCGATTCATAACGGAAGCGGAAAACCAGGAAGAAAAGAGCAGAGGCTCGTAACACGCAAAATTGGTCACTCAACATGAGAATCAGGTGTGAAGGAGGGGAACCGACGGGCCAGGACTACCGGAATTTCTTACGGTTATCGACGAAGGGAAGAGGGTAAAAGGATCTGGAATGGGGGGAACGGGAAACAAAAGGAGAGGTAGGGCCAGTGTCGTGTGTTACCCTAAAGTGTCTGAAGTCGGGGCGAAGGGGTGTTGAGAGGAGGAAGGGGCGGGACCCGGTCCAGCCCTTCAGAATTCGGGGGGACGGTTCGTGAGGGGAAAATCAAGGGTCAGCAAGCTTTCTGGGGGCCATCCCGGGCTAACATGCCTTGTCACCCGGAGAAAGGCAGGTTATTCGTTCCATGGCTACTGTGGCATCTCCCTTGACGGTAGAGTCCTGACACTAAGGCAGGAGGAGGGGCTGTATTCTACAGCATAAAGCAAACCTTTTTCTGGTCCTGCGGGAAACACTGGGAACGGAAAGATGGAAGCGAACAGGTGAACTATTAGTCTCGATCTTCAAGCCTCTTCCGCAATGCAAAAAACACGCTGCTGTGGAGGTGAGGAAGGTCGACCAAAGCGGGAAGGTGGGGGGTGGGTCTCAGAGAGTACAACCGAAAGATTTGGGGGGGAGATTCAGTCAAAAGCCGGATGCAAGGGGGCGAAGAAGGTTCGGATCTGTATTCGTTCCACTGCCTCTTGGGGAACTAGCTGACCGAGGGAGGAGAGAAGAGAGGTCCTCTGTTGTTTTTAAACTCCCCATCTTCAGAACGTCACTTCTGTCATGTGGGGGGGAAAAAGGGGGCCGCAAACATGAACGCCCGACTGAAGGTTAAGACGCTGACGGGAGGAGGACCGGGAAAACATGAAAAGGAGAAAGAGAGTGCTTAGGGGGCCTGAAATCTACATTAGGGATTCATTACTTTGTACGCTCAAACAGGAAAAAAGAAGAAGAGATAGGCCAATCTCCAAATTATCCCCTCCCATACTAACTAGTGTTCGTTTGAATGGAGGTAAGGAGGTGGGGAGGTGTGGGAAGTGGTGAGAAAGGGAAGATCTGAGCAGTCCTCTTTATTCGGGTCGAATGGGCGAAGCAGGTCCAACTTAAGGGTCGGTGAAGAAAGGACAAAGACCTTGATCCCCAGGGAGGAGTTTCTCTGTGAAGTTCGGCATCAGGGGTTTATGTATCCAAGTGGCACCCTCTTTCTTGAGACGACCCGAACAGAAAAAGGGGAGGGGGCGTGAGGGGGGGGCCCCCCAGAGGAAACCTTTCTGAGGGTCTTCCTGGACCCCCTGGAGGATTGGTTTCGTGGGTAGACTGAAAAGGCGAAGTGGAAAGGGGCATGGTGGGATAACTCCTCATGGAAAATCAACCCCCCTCCGTCTGGGGAAATGAGGTCAGATTTTAGTTGTTTGCGGAGAGAAGAAAGCCCGTTTTCTCTCGGTTGGTGGGGAAACTTTAGCAGGAAAAATGAGTACACTGTTAAACATGTTTCTTGTAAATTTTTTTCGTAAGAAGTTAGAAAAAGAACTTTAGTATCGTCGCGGGGTAGCGGTCTCCTTGCCGGTAGTTAAAAGGAAGGAGGGCGGGGAGGGGAAGGTCCAAGAGGAACGGGGTCGAAACGGGAGGACGCTGTAAACCCCTTTCCCAAAGGTTTATGGTTTGAGGAGAAAAGGAGGGGAAAAGAATGGAAAGAACAAGGAGAATTCCCGGTCCTTCCGCGCGGTTGTAGCTGTGGCTCTGCAGGCTGGGAAGAGGTGTTAAGCTGGAATGGGGGAACCTGCTCTTCGTTTCACAGTCATCCACAAACACACTGTTGGATTGAAATAAGAAGGGATGGAGGGGCTACAACCTTTGCTCCCCTGTCCCAATCCCTCTGACCCCCTCCCAGAGAGAAGAACAAAGTAAGTTTATCGAGGAAAAGGACAAAAAAGGTCAAAGAAAGACGGGTGAAAGGGAGGCGTCGTAAACGGGGGAATCGATCTCCACCTTCCACCTTTACACACAAGTGCCTGAACGAGGGGGGGGGGGGGGGAAAAAAGCGACCAGGTAGGCATTTTAAAATCTGGCTCACTCTAGCTCTGGAACTTCGGAAAAACAGGCGAATCAGTAGAAAAGGAGGAAAAGGAACCGTTGGGGAAGGGAAAAATGGTATTTACGACGTCCAGTCCATCCCGGAAAGTTAAAGCACCGATGAGGAAAGGGCGAAAAAGAAACGAGGACAGGGGTGCGGGAACAGTTCGCCACCTAAACATCCAGGGAAATAAAGGGAAAAAAGGGGGAGTGGTCCTGAGCGAAAACGCTTTTCGTACCCATTCAGTCCGGGGAACTCTAGGAAGGGAGGGAGAAAAAGAAAAAAATGGAATATGGTGGCAGAAAGAACCTCTGGGACACAGGCCTAGGGGGGCTGGAGGGGGTAGGGGGGAGGAAAGAAAAGGCAGGGGAAGATGCGGCTACCTTCCATTTAATATGTCAGACTCCACAAGAAGAACAGGGGAGAACGGCGGGGTCAACAGTTCATGACCCAGTCTGGTCGGGAAGGAAAAACCAGGGAAGCTGAAAGGAAGGGAACACGCGCGGGACGGCGGGGACGTACATAAACGATTCTCTCACCGGCCTAGAAAAGTGGCCGACGAGAGGAAAAAGGGGGAGACAAAACTGAGGTCTCTTCATTTGGGGGGGGGGTAGGGGAGGGGAGAATGTAAACAACCGGGACCTTTTGGAACTCTCCAATTTGACATCAGTCTTCCCGAAACCACTAACAGTCTCAGGCAGTGTGAGAGAGAAGGAGAAAAAAAAAGGAAAACGTAACCTTCGCCAAAAGTCGCTAAATTGTTTCCCCGGGCCGGCAAAAAAAATGAAAAACGTAGGGTCTAACGAAAAGCCGTCCGTATTCTTGGCACCACTCGGGACACAACAAGAGAGGGAACTCAAAAAAGCGGGCGCTAAGATCGCTGAGTGGCTTGCGCTAACTCTTTCCCTCACGGGTCTGAGGAACTTGAAGGGTGGAGGAAATTGAACAAATTTAGGGGAAAGTTGTCGCCTTCACCTTCAGCGGTTGGGAAGCGAGGAAGCAGAACAAAACACGGGGAGGGGGTCCGGGAGGAGAAAATTGCAAACGGATCTAAGGCATCTCAGAGTCCCAGGTAAGAGTCGAGGGGAAAATGAGTTGTCGGCCAGTTTTACGGGGGGACCGTGAGAACAAGAAAAAAAGGGGGGTAGGGGAAGAATATAGGATACGGGGAATCGCTTGAACCTGGGAGCCTCCATGCAGGGGAGAGAAACCTCGGAAGGAGCCTGAAAAGAAAAAGGGACGTTCCGAGGCATGGGTGCCCTGCTTTTCTGAAAGGGGAATGGAAGAAAAGATTGAGGGAAAAAAACTTCAGATGTTTTCGGGCATAAAGTTCATCTTCTCTTCTGGTGTTAAGGTGATCAAAAAGAATCTAAAGAAAAACAGCCGCAGAAGCGTGCGCTTGGGCAACTATGTAATAATACCAGGGGTACAGGGTGGAAGTCCCGACGTGGAACGGTAACTTGCGCAGATCATAGTTACTACCCACTAAGAGTAAACATCCAAACTCAAGAGGAAAAAGCGCTCTAGGAACCTTAGTGTAGAAATCCGACAGTTCCCTTCTCCTCCCTCTAGTGACCACGTGCTTGGAGAAGACAAAAAAACGATGTCCGCGGTTTGGGGAGGTTGGGTCCCTCGAGTTGCGACCCTCGGGACAGCGGAAGTCGTAGTGGGGAAGAATCAACAACTCTTCTCCCTCACGCTAAGGAGGAGGAGATTGTAGTCAAAAGAGGATTGTACTCGTTCCCTTAGGCTCTATGAAGTTACAAAAGCACGGGCACATCTTCCCTTGGGCCCTTATCAATCGGCCCTCCTCCAAGAGAGGCGAAGGGGAGAGAAAAAGTGGCAGTTATGATCAGCGTGCGATGGGGGTGGGGGTCACTAATCATGGAGTTAAAGGGGGGAAACGCAATTAAAGAAATAAAGAAATGTCAACTTCGAGGGCCGCGGTCCACCTGGAATTATCGGGGCAGAAACCCGAGAAGGTAAAAAAAAAAGGCAGGGTTAGAAAAGAAAACGGACCATTTGGACTTTCGGGGGTTGGGTGCTTAGAGGGAATAGCTGAAAACCCGAGACAGAAGGGGGGTCTCTCGGGAAAACCTCCTTCAAACTTCTCCCCCTTAATTTCTCATTGACGTGGACAAAAGAAGATAATTCATGAAGGGGGCACGAGGGAGGGCACAACTAGTCCATTAAGCTAAAAGATTCGTAATCTTCTCTTCGTCCCTCCCGGAGGGAAAAAAAAAGGGTGGGGTTAAAGGGGGCAAAGTTGAACAGGGGGTCGGGCGGAAATATCCCTTTTAGCGACCTGACCCTGTGAGGGAGGGGGGAAAGGGCAGGGAATGAACGCTTGACGAGGTTCGAAGACCCCGTAACCTTGGGGAAAACGGACAGGCCGGAGAACAAAGAGGTGTAGGGGAGGGGGGTTTCACGAGATTGTTCGAACGAGAGAAGCAACGAAAAAGGGGGGGAAGGTGGCGGAATAGGCGAGGTAAGCACTTAAAGTCGCATGGAAAGGTTCGGGGGTCGGGGAAAAGAGGGGAAGGTTTCTCACAAGGCTGTCTGGTAGGACGGTCCAGAAGGACAAAGTTGACAGGAGTGAAAAGAGAAGACACCCATTTCACTCATTGGTAAATAGGGGGAGGCAAGAAAGGAAAAAGTATCCCTGGGAAGAAATAAAAAAGGGAAAAATAATGGTTAAATGAAAGGAAGGGGTACCGTGATTATGACCTTAGTACCATGGCTACACCAGAGGCGCGGGGGAAAGAAGAAAAAGAAAGTGACGGGG
>Ga0179591_1270501_pt1 | contig 12862 bp, 18 predicted proteins | sample CZOMad2_1_08_16f_FD_182891 | JGI IMG/M metagenome (GOLD analysis project Ga0179591, IMG submission 182891) | Vadose zone soil fungal communities from Angelo Coast Range Reserve, California, USA - CZOMad2_1_08_16fungal (PacBio error correction) | ecosystem: Environmental > Terrestrial > Soil >...
TCTATCAACGTGAAGTTGAAAGGTAAAGAAAATAACATGGAAGGGGGGGAAAAAAAAGAATACAAAGGAGGGAAGGATCCCTCGCAAACAAAAAAACAACCAGGGGGGGAGAGGCTTCATTCAAGGTTGGAGAAGGGTTTTACGGTCAGAAGGTGGGGGGGGGGGGATCATCAAAGGAACGGGATAAAAGAACCTCCGAAATATTTACCAGTAACTTTGTCAAAGAGGGATTTTTACTGGAAAGTGAGGAAGATGTAAAGGAAGGACGCACCTGGGGGGTCTGGTTGGGAACAGGAAAAGGGAATGCCCTGAACTGAGACAAGGACAAGACGACATTGGGGGAATGTTATTCCCTCAAGTACGGGCCTCATCCTCAAGGTAAAGGTTCGCTACCCCGGGACGAGAGATAAAAGGGAACCATCCAATAGCGATCAAGAAAAGAAAAAACAAATATACGATCAGCCCACATCGCAAAAGAACATTGCACCTTGGAACCTTAGGAGAATGGTCTTAAAGGTCGAGAATTATTGAAAATTTTGGAGGACATCGATCGGCCTGGGTTAAATTATTGGAACAACAGTTAGGAGAGAAAGAGACGCGCAATAAAATCAAGGTCGCCAGGTCTTGGAGGAGAGTGCTATTCACACTTGGGGACCCCTCCCGGAGGTAAAGAATTCGCTAAGGCAGGAGGAGTATCATCTACGCTCCTTTAAAAAAAAATGGAAAAAATACCGGAACACGAGCATAAGGTCTCGCGATCCCACACTAGAAGTAAAGAAAGTGATGGGGAAAGCTCCCCTTCTCATGCGATGTTAGGGAAGACAATGAGAGAAAATGGGGGGGGACCGTTGATACGGAAACAAAGAAAGGCAAATTCCTCCAAAACGCTTCGCAAGGAAGGAGGACCGGGCTTCTGGGCCGGGAAGGCGCTCTCCTCAGGCCACGTAGCAATAAGGGGTTCGCCATACGAATAAAATGGTGACGAAGGGCAGAACAGACAACTCCCGTCGGGGGAAAATGAGACTTTCAGGGGCCCTTAATTATCTCGATAGAAAGGGGTTCGCCAGAGAAGAGCGTTCCAGGAATGGAGTAATAATGAAAGGGAAAGGGGCGGCAGTGTAATCCGCCAAAGGAAAGTCGCGCCATGAAAGGGGGGAAAAGGGGTTAAATGGCGGTTCTAAGCAAAATTTAAAAATATACCGGCGTTTACGCAAAAGAAAAAGGGAAGAGGGGGGGGGGGGGGGGGGGGGTGCGAAAGGAAAGTGGCGTAAATATGTTAAAAGGAAGAAGAAGAAAAGTATGGCTCCCCGTAAAGAGTGACCAGAAGAACTAACTCACTGGGGAAGAAAGTTGGGGGAAGATATGACCGGAAGAAGGTTTCACAGTTGGTCCATAAGTGTCTCCTTCAGAGGACTGTGCGAGGTACAAAGGGGGACGGAATCTAAAACGGGAAGTTTGGAAAACTTGTATGACTTGATGGGGAACCGTAAGCTCGAAATTGCCACTGCGTCTGGGCAGGAAATAGAAGGGGGGGAGCTGATTGGAGCCTACTCTAGTAGGATTGTCTAAAAGTGGTGGGGGAGGATGTAACGGGGGATCGATTCTCTGTTCTTAAGCTGGACTGCCAAGAGAAAGGAACTTCGTTGGTGCTAAGTGATTGGGAAATTGGAAAGTATTATGCATTGATAAAAGGGGGGTCACATGGATGATCAAAACGTAAGCATGTAATATTTTTGGGGGGAGGAAAAAGGAAGAAAAACAGGGAAAAGGGGGGAAGGGACTTTATGTCAAAGGAAATATGCTACGAGATATAATTGTGGTAGTTGTTAGGACGAATTCAAGTGTGCGGTACGAACATATTCATGGGGTGTTGGAACTGGGAAGTAGAAGAGAGGAAGAGGGGGAAAAGTGGAAAAAGGCCTTAAATGCAGGACGAGGGGGGAGGTCAGGTGAAGGTCTTTGCAAAGACAACAGGTTCCTATGAAATGGGGTTTTGAGGTGTGAAATTCATTAAATGGGTTTTGGGGGCGCGGACATGAACATTTCTTGTCAAAATTATTTGAATTAGAGTAGAGGGAAATTTACAAACTGTGTTGAGAAGAAACACAGGGTTGGAAAAAAAAAAAAATAAGGCTCATGGTTGAGGGTCCTGTCTTAATAACTCTCAAAAACAAAAGGGGGGGAAAAAGGGGTATTAAAAAGACAACCGCACTACAGGGGGGCAAAAGGCTTAATCCTGTCTTGAACCAGAGCAAAAAAGGGGTGGTGAATTCCAGATGTCCACAAATCAGGGCAATTACAGAAATGTATATTTACAGGGGAACAACTTTACTGATCCACATCCAATCGGGGGCAAAAACATGTGAATGAAAAGGGAAAAATGCAAAGACCGACAATCCAATATTAGTTAAAACAAAACGCCTGCCGGTCATCAGTTAATTCCTACTATCGTAAAAAACTTTTACAGGGTTCTTCAATAGGGCAACCGAGCATGGAGGCAAGAAACCGAAACAATTCTGGGGTAGGGGAAGGGAGAACAAATTATGAATGAGGGCGGAGAAAAAGTTTAACAACGAGAAGAAATGACAGACCCCTGGTTGGGGGGGGGGGTGTGGGGAACATACACTCTTCAGGGAGGGAAAGTGAAGGGGAAATGGGAAAAAAACAAAAGGAAAAAAGCATACTTGAATTCTCGGAATCGGCGAAAGTCAACCAGAAAAAACAGGGGTTTCCTACTCGGGAGAGGAGTCTATTTGAAACAGAGTAGGGAGGAAAACAAACATGTACAATTCCAATATCCAGGGTAGATGTAGAAAAATGAATAGTGCAGGCAAAAGGGCCGAGTATTAGGTGCGTATAAAACGAGAACACTTTCCGCACTGAATCAACCAAAAAGAAAGCAAAACAGTGCAAGATGCTGTTGTCCATCTCGGGGGGGGAGACCGCCTTTGGGACATCACGAAGTCCTGAGGGAAGGAACATAGTTGGGGAAGCAAAAGGGACTGGGGAAAGCGTGTAAATGGCCGAGCGGCACAGAATCAAGACAAAGAGTTAATTGTGGCGAGGGCAGGAAGGGATCACTTGAACGGGGGGGGGGGAAAGGGGCGAATTTAACGGTGAATGAACTTGACGATCACATCAGCTACCTTTTTGGGGGGGTGGGGGGAACGCCGTAAGAGAGTGGGACCTCAATAGAAAAAAAGGTGAATGAAGCCACATGGGGCAGACTCAACTTGGAAAGGAGGTAACAGATTAAGGGGTGGGAGTATAAGGACAAGAAAGGGCTTTTCCTAGTGAACAGAAAAAAAAGGGCGAGAATAGTAAGGGGAAAAAAAAAATTCAAGTGTTCCGCAGGGGGGGGGGGAGATGTTGTCTGGCTTCTGCAAAAGGGAAAAAAGGATCCCTTCTCAGAAAAAGAATATGGTACTAGCGCGTCGAACCATAAAATAAGAAAGAAGGACTTATAATATGGTGGGGGGAATTCGGTTTTATGGTCATTGAGACAAAGGACGGGAAAACGGGGCCGTTTCAGTAACATCAAAAAGCAGATGAGGGAACTAGCGGTTTACTTGGGTGAGGAATGGTATCGCAGGAGAAATAGGTAACGGAAAAAGAGGAATTGAGGTTTGGGGGGGAAAGGGAAAGTAGTAGAAGAAAAAGGTATACTGAAAGAAAAAAAAGTGGGGGGAGTGCTCAAGGGGGTCAAAAATGGGGAACTAGAAAAAACCAAGGAATCAATGCAAGATGAGAGGGAAAAAGAGGTTATTTGAGGGGATAGAAAGGGGGAAAGGCACGGGTGGTCAATAATTGGGACAACTGGGGCTTGGACCAAAACAAGAACATTGCACTAAGAATGAGACAGCGGGAGTGGGAACATTCAGGATGGGGACCGAGGGGAGAGGAGCCCTGAGGGGAAAAATGGAATGGAGACTAGAGGATTTGGGGGGAACCGGGGAGAACTCAACTAGAGGGGGGAAAAAAGAGAAGGGGTGCAGGCGGGGACTCGGTGGCGGATGAAAATAAATTCTTCAATGAAGTAGTGACTGGGGAGCTGAAGGATTGGGTGATTAATTGGACAAAAATTGGGATCCAACAGACACGGCGAGGGGTCATAAGTGAAGTGAACACTTTCGTTAATCTCTGGAAGAAAGGGAAATAATTATCTTTTTATGAGGCGGAGAAAAAAAGGGGAGGAAAACCCACAAATGGCAGGGTGTACCAAAAGAAGGTATGAAAAGTAGGGGAAGACGCAAAAAAACAACACGGGAAGGAACAAGAGAGATATACGAACAAATCAGGAAAGGAAGGGAAAGTTTTTGGCCCATACACTGCAGGAGGGGGGGTAGCAACCGGGAAAGTTGATCGGATCAAGAAAATAAATTATGGGTTTGGGCCCAGAGGGGGGGGAAGAGGGTTAGTACAAGTTGGACAATAGGATGGAAACCCAAAAACTATTTTGTCTATTAAAAGGATCAATCCCAATAGGGACCGGGGAAACAAAGGAACTTAAAAAGAGTCCTTGGCAGAAGGATGAGCCAGCAGGTCGAAAACGGAAAACTCATCCTCAAAAGGAGTGTAATCTCTTTCGAAGAACCTTTCTAGGAGGGAGACAAACAAGACGACACATTCCTTGCAAGAAAGAAGGAAGCAGACTCACCAGCAAGAGGAAAATGGGAAACCGGGCCACCGTCGGAACAAATTTTCAGGTACTTTAAATCGGGGGATCGTCCTTGGAAATTATGGACAACGTTCGTCTGAAGGCCAGACGAGCATAACGCAAGATAAATCGTGCAAAGAAAGAGAGGGGGTCAACTGTGGGAACTGAAAGGGAATTCCAATTTACATAATTTCTCTCCGGTCGTAAAGCCATACAGAGAGACCAGGGCATAAGTAAAATCGGTGAAATCCTTTTCTTCTATAACGTCCCTCAAAAGAAGTTCATTTCTCACGCGAAAGGCGGAGGGGAATGAAATCGGAAAGGCGGCTTCAAATAGAACGTTGACCGAACAGTCTTCAGACAGGGAAAGGTTACTCAAAAAAACGGAGGTAATGGCCCTTGCAGGAGGAGGTGAACGGCGATAGGGCATCCAAACAGAAGTCATGTGTTCACTCCGAGCGAAGGTAGACTGACGGTGAAAAAAAGGCAACAGACACGCTGCACAAGGCTCTGAACAACTTGAGAATTGAAGGGAAATTATCAAAGCAGGGATGAAGGCAGTCCTACAATAATGATAATCTTCTCGTGGAGAGGAGGGACATGTCGTTCACTGTACTGAGGATGTAGCACGCAAAAGAGTCTGCACAAAAGGACGATTTTTGAAAATGTCTTTTACTGGGAAAAAGGAAAGAAGGAGTCTGGATTCTCAAAGAAGAAAGAGACGAGGTGAATACGTCAAGGTAAAGGGGTACATTAAATAGAAAGGAAAAAATCCCAATGACGCCCCGGAATAATAAGGACCATCACCTGACACTTGGGGAACGTGCAGATCGTGACCTGCCAAGAAGGGGAAAAGACAGGGGGATCACAAAAGTCGGGAAATCTGGGAGAGGGAAAAGGAACGTCATTACAGAAGTGGGGGAAAATCGAGGTCTGGGGAGGGGGGGTATGTGCCACTTCGGGCCTGGGGGACGAAGGGAACAAGGTCGGAAAAGGTTAGGCGAAAAACATCCTCCTTGTCGCTGATGGAATCAGGGGGAACTCTAGTTTATTCCCTGTCGAAAAAATCGTTGAAAAGCGATTGGGGAAGGGGGGGGAGCAGGGGGTCAAAGGACTCACAAGGTTCGATAATGACTGCCCGCAAAGGTGAAGAAAGTGTTAGGTATCGGGAAATAAAGAGGAGAACATTATTCCGGGGGGTCGATATCCAAGGGGGCAAGGTTCGAGGACCCGTAAAAGATCATGTAGAGGGGGGTATGAAAAAAGGAGCCCCAAACAGTACGGAATATCTGGTTCAACTTAAAAGAATAAACCATAATGTGGGGGGTGGAAAGGGATAGGACTAGAACATTCCATGTTTGGGCGGGAAAGGGGGCGAAGATTTCAGTGGGATGGGGGGGGGTGGGAAACTTTACTTGTGAAATGGATGGGACGAACTTTTACCGGCATTGAAAGGAAGGTAAGATGCGGGAATAAATTGGGATAGATTTAGTCATTGGCCTGGCAAATGTTGCGACATCGGAGTGGCAAAAAAATGTTTTGGACTTCAGAGGGTAAAAATTCAATTAGCGTATACTGAGAGTATGAAAAGGGGGCTGAGAGAGAAGGTAGGAAAACCTTGGTGGGAAAAGGCAAACAGGGATGGGGAGGGAGGCGGCTGTGTGGTAAGAAAAAAAAAAAACAACCAAACGATTCCCTAGCTTATGAAAAAAGAATAGTGCAAAAAGGAAGGGCAAGTCTTCTCACCAGCCACAATGGGGAAAAATACAATGGGCCTCTAGGGGCAATGAAACGGGGAACGAAGTTTATATTGAAAAAATAAATGGAATGCTCCCCCTGAATGGGGCGAAAAAGTTGAAGTTATGGCCAGGGAAAGGAGGCAGTCAAGGTATTTAACGACAAGAAGCCTGTCAATGTAAGGAAAGTTCCGACTCGTCACATTTGTCTAGAAGGGGGGTCAGTAATTCAAAATGAATCGTTTCGGGGGGACAGCGAAAAAGGGGTCATATAAAAGGTGACAAACAAATTAGGAGTTGAACTCGCTAATAGTGGAAAAACGATAATCAAGATTCCTACCGGAAATGGGGTTGGGGATCAGCAAAAAAGTCTTGAAGACTAAGTGCAACGTGACTACGACAACAGGGAGATCACCATCAGGCATATTGGGGATGGCGCTATATCAGCGCCCATGGGACCCAGAGGTAAAGTAGAAAAACAGTATGAAAGGGGAAAAGAGGGGGGAAAAAAGGAGGGGAAGAACGGGGGGACTACGAAAATTGTAACAGTCAAAAGAAGAATTGGGAAAAGATTTTATCACACTGGGGAATAAAAAAAGAGGGGGAAGAGGTAAATCGATACCAGATTCGGTGGAACTAAGGAGAAAGAAATGTTGGTACCATTAGGTCAACACCAAGCAAACCAATAAAAGAGGCTGGTTCCCCCATCGGCATTGGGGGGTAGATGTGCCTTTGTACACCGCAACAAGTCAAGAGGAAGGACAGGAAAATGGTGAAGAACTGGAGCTGGACAAAAGGGGTTTATGGACAAGGTCAACAGAAATCCTGGAGGAAATGGTAATTGTGAGCGGAGGGGAAAGGAAATGAGGGTAAGCAATACTTGGATTTCTTTCGGAAGGGAACGGGAAAGTGGATTGAAAAGAAAAACGGCTTGACTAGGGAAAAACAAAACTGTTTAAATCGGCACGAATCTAGATTTTCTAACGGGGGAAAAACTTAAAAGAAAAGGGAAAAATCTGAATGGGGAACATGGGGGGGATCACGCAACAGGGGAGGGGAAAAGGGAGGGAACGGAACCCTGGGGAAGGGAGGACAGCAGAAGTAGGAGCAGGATTCATTATTCCCTAGACAAATTATATTTAATAATGGGGAAAATTAAAGGTCTATTTGGGGGGGACAGAAGGACCCGGTAGGTCAGTGAGGGGCAGGATTCTCCTCTACGAACAAAGGAAAAAAAGTATCAGTTGGACTGAGAGAAGGGAGGGAAGGGTATAAGGAAGAAAGAAAGGAATTTTTTTAAAGGGGGTCTGGAAATCATTGAGCGGGTCTATAAAAAGCGACTGGGGGAAGGCATTAACATCAGAATGGCAGAGGTTGTCTTGAAAAAGTTTAAGGGGGGGAAGAAAGGGAAAAATCACAAGGAAAGATGTAGGATGGAAGAAGTGAAGGGCTGTTTTAAGGGAACTCTGGATAGATGAGAGGAGAAAGGCAGAAAGCATTAATGCGCGAAAGGGGGAATTGTTCTCAGGGGGAAAAAAAAAAAAAAAAGTGGGAAATCGGAAAGCGACACACGGGCCCGAGTTATTATGGGGAGTATTGAAGGATCTGCCGCCATGTGGGGTGCCATCGGGACGAGCGAGGGGTAAACTTGCCCACGGTGAAAAGAAATTGTCAGATCTCCAGGGAGTAGCAAGGGTGAAAAAACTATGTGCAAGGAGGCATAAGGGGAGGAAAGACCTTAAAGGCTTGGTACGGGAGTTGTTCCTACGTTTAGAAAAGAGAGGTGAGGCGTAAAGGAGACTTTTGAAAGTACGGTGGCCGAAAGGGAGGAATTCCTGCAGGAGAGGTGGAACTTTGTCTAGTGAAAGAATTGGTCTTTAAGTGCACAGACCCAAAGAAACCTCGGCGCGATCAAGCCAGAGTGGGGAAAGAAAGGGTACACATGAAATCTCAATATTCTGACAAAAAAAAAGTGGGAAAATGAACGTTATGACTTGGTGAGTGGAAATCACCGTTCCGGGAGGACTCAAAAAAAGATTGAAATTTGGCAAAACTTTCCGTTGGAGAGGGAAGAAGAGCTAAAGCGACAACACAACAACGGCTAAGAGAGATGAAGTCTTCAAATAAATAAAGGAGTTTGACCAAGAAGGGGCCCGGAGGGGGGGGGGGGAAGGACCAAATGGGACCGGGTATCGAAGAAGGGAAAAATGGTTGAGGGTTTTCAAAGAAGGGGGAAAGAGGTTGGAACGGAAGAGTGAAGAATATAATTATAGAGTGGGTTTGAATGAAAGGGGGAAAGGAATCACACTATTTCTTGCACACAAGGACAAAGTACAAACATGGGGGGAGAATTATGATAAAACACACGCGAATTTACCCAAAAAAAAACAGAATCAAACCTGACGTTCGACGAAATAACACCGGCTGCTATATTACCACAAAAAAGATCGACAAAGTCCCATTTCAATCAGATCATAAAATCTCTCCGGAAAGAAGGGGCAACCGCAAGACGGAGATGCGGAAATTTTACACTTGTGCAATGGGGCCAAGCGGGGCCTGGGTAATTCTAACAGGAAGGCCAGAGGAGAAAGAAGACAAAATAAGCGCAATATACATCGGACCTTCCTTTAAGGGGGAAACCAGTTCGATCACAAAGGGGGGACAAAGACCTATTAAAAACCAATGTAAACAGTGTAGAAGGCAGAAGAATCATCTACTAGTACAAAATAATCTACGGAAAAGCGACATAGGGAGAGCAACACGGCCGAACAAGGAAAGAGTTTGAGATAAAGGATTGAAAGGAGAGGTAATAGGGAGGAAAAGGGGAAGGGAGCGAATTAGTGAACATAAGGAATGAAAGAAGGAAGACAAAAATTAGCAATCGAGGCCAAGGAGTGGAGGGGGGGGGAGGGACTTGAGTAGAAGATCAGGGACATCAAGGAAAAAGGGTGTTACAGAAAGGGCAGAAAAATGAGAAGACCTGGTGGAACAGAAAAAATACAAATTCTTCACAAGTATGGGGAAGAATATACTAGTGGGAAAAGGAAAGGATTCTTAAATATAAATTTCGTCTCGTACTAATGAATAATCGCTAGGTCAATATAAGGAAAACTTTCAATGTCAGTCATCAAGAAATGTGATAGAAAGGCCTAAGTGTGGTTTGTAGGGGAGAGTTGGACAGTTCCCCCACTGACGAGAGGCGGCGGTACCACTCTCCCAAGGATCGAGGGAAGACATGAATCAAAGTGAAAAGGTCAGAAGGAGAACAAGGGTGTTCGAAAAAGTCATCTACTTGAACTCGAGAAACTAAATCGCCTTGGTACATAAGAGTAAAGAAAAAAAGTTCATACCCTGGGAAGCGTTTTCCCGTCAAGTCGGAGGACAGGAAAAGGGCTTTCGGGGGATGTACAAAGGGAACGTCAATACAAAGAGATTTGTGGGGGGGTGGAAAATCGGAGTTGGAAAGGGGTTCAGGGGGGATGTTCCACCATCTCGACATAATGCTGGAAAAAAGGGCGGCGACGGGTTTAAGGCCAAGGCGAGTTGTGTCCTATTTTGCTGCTATTAGGAAAAAGTGTCTAAATTGAAAAAACTGATAGGGGAAAGGGTGTATAAGGTCTCCCTTACTGTGAGACGGAAGTCCTCTCCGAGTCCGGACTCAGGGGGGGGTGGGGGGGAACTTGTAAAAAATCTGGGACTGTAGAGAGATAGAGATGCAGTCGGGGAAGATAAGGGTCACATTGTGGAGGGAAAGTCAAAGTATAATACACTCTTTTTGGGGGGAGGCGCAAGCCGTGGGGGGGAAGGGGGCCCTCTTGTCTTGCGAGTGGTGCAACCCGATGACGACGCCAATAATAATGGGGATTGATGGAAACGAAGAAAGTAGCGGTCAGGGGGGCAGAACAAGGGTGGTCTTTTTACCTGGACTGAAACTTCCATCGTCCCCCCGGGACGAGAGGAAAGCTTCCTTGGGAAAGGCAGAATGTTTAAAAGAAGAATTGTGCGGGTCGAGGGGGGGGGGAATGGACAGTCAGGGTTCAATCGTCAAAGGGGGTCGGGCAAGGAGAGAGGGTGGCTCATCATGTTTTGAAGGGAAAAGACAGTTCCCTTTTCACCCTTGAATTGCAGGGAGAGGAACCGGGAGGAAGGAAAAATGGTCTGCTGAAAAGAGGAAGAATCACTTGGTTTGGGAAAGAAGGCAGGAGTTGAATTAGGGGGGGGGTAAAGCTATCGATCTCACACAAAAACCGAAGGGAGAGAGGGATAGTATTAAAAAGACCCAATACATTAGCAGGAGGGCAAAGTGCTAATCTTCAGAAGTCTTCTCTCAAGCAAACATTTTGAGTAAAACTAAGACAAAAAAATCATTGAAGGATTGAAATGAAATGTTACCAACAAAACAGGAAGGAAGGACAAACATACTTCAGAAAACATTTGACAAAAGGGGGGTTCAGACAATCAAAAAGTATTACTCACGCCAAAGGAAGGTCAAAGGGAAAGTTACACACGTAACCATCCGAGGGGAATATAATGGGTAGGACGATTTCCCACAATCAAATGAAAATGTGGAGCAGAGAACGAAACCAGGCGAATGGGTATAGGGAAGGAAAATTATACACAAAATGGATGGAAACGGAGCAAGAAAAGGGGAACAACTAGAAGCATCAGACCGGCATTTTGGTGTTTGGAAGCGAAGAAAAAAATCTTACATTGCCTAGGTGAAGTTGGTAATAAGAAAGGAACCATTGGGTCAAAATAAGGATAAGGGGGAATTGAAAGATCGAACACAGAAGTAGCAAAGTGACACTTAGGAAGGGCGGAGTGAGAAAAGATAATTCGGAACGAAAACCCTGTATAAAACATAAAGTCAAATGGGGAGAAAAGGGTCAAGAAATAGAAAAGTGAAAAAGAATCAGAGAAAGGCTGTTGCCCTTATACTACAAAAAGACAAGGGGTGAACCCGAGCTGGTCAATCACAAGAAAATTGTTAAGATGAAAACTTTGGGGAAAAAAAAACAATCATGTGGGGGGGTGAGAATTTGTACAATCGAAACAGAAAAAAAGGGGGAGACCTAGTGACTCAAAATGGAGAGGGGGAACCTTTGGTATGGGCCAAGGGTCAGATAGACGACTAGCAAAGGAATTAAGGGTAAGAGGGGGGTAAAGAAAGAATTTAAGGGAAAGCCCTACTTGGTAGGTGAAATTGAGGACTTTAAACGTTGGGGTAAACTTGAACTTGGTCTAAAAATCGGAGCTTGGGTAAGTGTGGAGAGACGAATATCATGGAGACGGGTTTTGACCATTAGTCAAAAAAAAAAATCGAATCCTTTGGCGGGAAGAAATAAAAGTTGGAGTGATTTAAAAGATGGTTGAAAGTTGAAGTAGGTTAGAAAAAATAGAAGAAAGAAAGCGGGATTCAATAGTGGACGAGACAGAGTACGCGCTCCTTCCGAAACCTTAAAGTCTTTGGGGGCTGAAAGAAATGGGGGGACAGAGTTGGATGTGACATGGGGAAGAATTCAGGACTACAAGGGGGGGCCTTCGCGACGAAAAAGGGAACTTAATACTTGGGAGGATAAGACGACTTCGGAAAATTTACAATAAGAATCGTCTGCTAAAAAGTAGGTGTTTGGGATAAATTTCAGAGGGAGTCTGGACAAGGGGAGGCAGGATCAAAGGGGAGAATGAAGCGCCTGGCTGTCAAATAACAAAGAGCAGAATTTTAGTCGTGAGAACGAGTAGGGAGTTGTGTAGAAATGGAGCGCAAAAAGAAATTCGTCATTGGGAAGTAGATTGGGAAGTGAGTTGGGGGGGGGTCCAAGCGAATAAGGAGAAGGATAGAGATCCAGTCAAGATTGGGTAATCATTTCGGGGGCAAAAGTGGGAACGCGGAACAAAGACTCAATTAAGGGCCGCGGGCTCGGACGAGTAAGGGGGGGAAAGGCTGGGAGAGAAGAAAGGGTTTTGGGGTGATAGGAAAACTGAACAAGGCAAAAGGGGGCAGCACCTTGGACAAGAAAAATGGAAGACGTAAGAACAGGCTTATCAGTTCAACTCGGCGGCGAGTGAAGAATTGAAAAAGAAAGAAGCGTCACTGGGAAAGGGGAAGGGAAAGGTGGATTTTGGTGGAGCCGTGGACCTACGAAGGTGATCTTACTGAGAACGTAATTGGGAGGGCTATGTTCCCCTCGTGGCAGGACGGACACAGGAGATTGGATAGAAGGAGGGATCGTCTGGGAAGGTCCTCCGGGGGTCAGTGGTTGTCGAAAAAAAAAATGGACTCAAACTCCGGCGGCATAAGGGAAAAAATCCAGAGTGAACATTTTCAACAGTAAAATCGAAATAGAAAAAACCAAAGGGAAACAAAGGGAAAAGGGCCGTGCTTATTCTTATCGAGAAACGGGAAGTGACATGACTCCACAATCACAGATTTGGTCAAATCCGGGTATGAGAAAAAAATTGGCGGCAG
>Ga0179591_1280007_pt1 | contig 12861 bp, 11 predicted proteins | sample CZOMad2_1_08_16f_FD_182891 | JGI IMG/M metagenome (GOLD analysis project Ga0179591, IMG submission 182891) | Vadose zone soil fungal communities from Angelo Coast Range Reserve, California, USA - CZOMad2_1_08_16fungal (PacBio error correction) | ecosystem: Environmental > Terrestrial > Soil >...
TGAAGGGGATCGTACAAAACTTTCGCCCGACGCGGCGGGAGGTGGAGATAACCCTGAAAGAGTCACTACCGCGTCTGCCACTGAGAAACCTCGGTTCCGTCGCTGCTCAGAAAACAAGTAATGAAATTTAGGGCGTTAGAAGCACCCATTAGGGTAGGGGCTTCTTCTGACCAGAATTTACTCAAAGCCTTGGAGGGGAGATCGATCAGAAGGAAGTTTGGCGAAAGGGAGGGGGCTTAAGCAACACTAATTGGAGAAAGGTTAATGAACGTCATAGTACGGGGAAGGCAGGATGGGACCTTGGAGCTACACAGGATGCATCGCACAGAAGCCAGAAGTAGGGGCAATTTCAGCTGTCCACACGGACAGTGGGAGAAGGAATGAGAGTATTTAGGGTAACCTCGCGGGAGGTATAGGAAGAAAAAAGAAGGTTAGGTTTAAACCCGAGGAAATGGCGGGACCACGATCGGCTTGGGTTACTAACTCCTTTCGCGGACATGATTTCAGGTAAGAGTGGGAAGGACCACTTTGAAAGAATTCGGAGCCTCCTTATGGACGTTTTCAGAAGTCCGTACAGAGGGGGAGATAGGGGAAGTTTCGGAAGAAATGATCTTTGGTACAGGTAATGTAGGTTCAGAAATTTTTAAACACTGATAGATTCGTCAGGGCCGCGGAATCAAAAAAGGGGGGACCGACGCCAAGGTTGACCTTTTTCTTGATCAAAGAGGGGGACTAGGGGGATACAGGAAGAGGAGATCGCCTGGGTGCAAGAACCTGGTTGAGCTGAGGAGGTTGGAGCCCGCTGCGGAAAAAAAGGAACAGAAAACGCTCCAAAGAAAAGAGTCTTTCTCTACCCCCAAACACTGCACCCAAGAGCTAAGAGGGGGTGGGTTCAAGAGAGGGGGGTTTGGAGGTGAAAAAGTGGACGGGCATCTGTTCTTTTTGCTCGGCTGAGACAAACCTATATCTGGATAAAGAATGGGGGGGTTCGGTTCGGGAGAAAAGGTCCAAGCTTGTTGGTCGGACCTCGAGAGGTATCGCGGGAACTGGCCGACATGTTGGTAGGGTGACCTGGAGGACCAAAGAGACATCTCTCTATCTGCGTAATTTAAGTTACTCTATTTTGCGTACCTGTGTAGGGAAGACAAGTCATCTAAACCCCCCATTCTCATAAGGAGGCAGCTCGCTTATCCTTCCTGGAAAGAAGGTCTAAAGAGGTACGGGAGCAGTGAGTAACACAATTACCTGTGAATTATTATTCAATGTGGGTGAATAGACTGAAAACTGAAAAACTCAAGATGGGGGTTTCGGAGTTGGGAACCGCTCTTCTTCCAGTCTCAGAAAGATCGAGGGTGGTTTTATAGGACGACGTCTGTAGGGGAAGGGGGGACTCCACGTGTGTCGGGGGCGGGGGTCGCGGCGGTGGCGTCTGTAAGAAAAACAAGCTACCTCGCACAACCAACTGAAGGGACCGAGAACAAGAGAAGGGGGACAGACCCTTTTGCCTCCGGACTAGAGGTATCCCTGGCCCTTCTAAATAAAAGCAAGTACCCGGGAAAGAAGATTTAAAAGGAAGCGAACGAATTACTCTGCCAAGGTGCCAAAGAGTAGGAGGTATAGGGGAGAGATCAAACCACAATCCTTTCTCTTACTTGAAACTGTAAGAGGAGGAGGGTTGAGGAAAGAAGGTCACCTTGAATCAAACTCAGGGGGGGATCTTAGGAACATGACAGAAATTGTTAGAAGAAATATTGAGACGCGGGGGGAGGGAAACGAATAGATAGAAGTAATGGCAAAGATGGAGCTGACAAAAAAAAGAAAAGAGAGTATCCTTATATAAGCTCATCTCTGCCCAGAGGCCGTCAGAGGTCTTAAAATTCAGGGAAAGGGGTCTAAGCCGCGGCGTGGTGCTTCTAAGGGACGATTGCAGAACAATGAAGTTTAAAGGAAGATAACCACGGATGGAGTGGAACGGGCTGCTCGTCAGGGGGCACGTTGGCGAAAACGAGCTGAGGTAAAATATTTTGCGGCCCTTTATCTTGTAGGTGCAGGGAGTTTCGGAGGGTCGAACTTCCAAGTAATAGGGACCCGGAGGTACAAGCAAAAAAAAAAAGACGCATTTGTCAGGCATGGATGCGCGGTGATACAGGGGGGGAGTAGACGTGGGGGTATTACGCCATACCCGCCAGAAACCCCAAAAAAAAAAAAAGCAAAAAAAACAAAAAAAAGACCAAAAAAAAATCAACCAGCATCGCACGGCCCGAAGACCACGTCTTCGGCCGAAACAAAGACAGCCTCATAGAAAACGAAGCAAAAATGATTCTGGGAAAGCTGGGAACTATGTAGTTTACCTTTGGGGATTCTCAACTTAAAAATGGAAAATTCGCGACCTCTAAATCACGGAATTGGAACAGCAGGTTAAAGGTTCGCTAGAAAGACCAGGTCAGGGCTCATCCTATGAAAACTGCATTGGGTGAGGGAAGGTCAGGCTTGTATCAGCACTAGTGGAGTCTCCAGAAAAGAGAGAGTCGCTTAGCCCGTTTTCCGAAATCTAACCCAAGCTGAGGAAAGGGAAGAAGTTCTCAAGAAGGGTAAGCTTTTCAGCGGTGCCACGCGCGGAGGAGCCTCAAAGAAGGATAACCCCTTCCTTTCTCCTGCGAGGTGTTCGGGACGCCGCAGAGAAGACTGCCTCCCGAAGTGGAGGGGTATTGTAAAGCTAGAGAAACCTCAAACATCGTTCAGTTGGTGAATGGTCGTCCTTGTGGGGGAGAGGAAGGGAAAGGAGCGTTTTCAGTGCTTTTCTGAGTCGGCGAACGCAGGACGATCTAAAAAAGGTCATGGGAAAAGGGGGATAAATCTGCTTTTCCACCCTTTGGGGGGAGAACTTCGTCCGCGATCACACACACAACACCAAAGGGCTGCTTTGGAACCAACTGGGTGCTGCCGAGAGGAAAAGAATCAGAGGTCAAAGAAAAAACGCTGCCCGCTGCTCAAAGTACCTCAGCTCTGCGGATGGTAAGGAGGAAGGATAACCGGAGAAGGCCAGGGGACTAATTGAGGAGGACATAAGCTGGTTGCAGGTTCGAAACTCAGGGCCAGGTCGAAAAATCTTCTTTTCAGAAAACCGCCAAAATCAGCTGTGCCCTTCATGGGGCTGAGGAGGGGAGGGTGACACACCCCCGTTCGGGAGGGAGACACCTTTAAGTTTTCCCTCCCTCCAGAATTGCCCGTTAGAGAAGGGTTTCAGCCTTTCTGAAGGCAAACACACTCCACCGGGGCTGCCACCGGTTCGACTGGAAAGAAAAAACGGTTAGAAAAAAGGGACAGAGACCTTGGGGGAACTCGCCAGGGGATTCCCGGGTGAAGGTTTTCAACGGACTAAAATTTTTTTCGGCCATAACCCGAGAGCGATCTCAAGCCTCAGAAGGGGTCCTTCAAGGAAGGACAGGTAGAGAACGCCAGACGCTTCCCATCTACGGGGGGCACAGAAGGACCGCGTTCATGACGTTGCTGAAGCAAAAACTAGGGGAAGGGCGATTGTCGGTCAATGACGGAGGGGGGAAATAGAGGGGAAGAGAAGTCTTCGGGGTGAAAGGGTGTCTATCAAGGTAGAAAAAAACCACGGGAAGGAAAGAAAAGATAGATATCTTACATATGAAGCGTCAAGGACGCGGCGGATCATCACCGAAGGCTGAAAAAAAGGAAGGGAAAAGAGGGCCACTTCCCCAACGGTTTGACTTAAAGGCACCAGTGACATGAAGGAAATTCCTGGCATGGACACGTCGTGATGAATCTGAGTAGGCCATCCTGGACACGACGCCCCACCAGGGGGGAGGAGGAAGGGACTGGGGAGGGGAGGCTTGGGAGAAAGCCAATCGGCTTTCCGTAAAAAGGTACAGGCATACCAGTTAGAGAGTTAGAGGAAGGGATGGGGGAAGGAGCAGACACACTTCTTTCAATGCGACATCCGGTCCGGAGGGACTTGGAGCAGCAAAAAAGGAAGAGGGCACCTTCGGGGAGCCCCGGCCCTTTGGCGGTTACCCGCACGGGAGGGGGGGATATATTGAGACCTACGTGCCGGTTTTCACCTCCCCCATCCAGAAAGGAAGAAGGGGGAATTGGGACCAAGGATCGGAGGGGGGGGGGCGGCCTAACAAGGGGAATCCGTTCTTCTCATCGTCGCACGGGACAAAACACAAAAGGAGTAGGCGCCGCTGTAAGGGTGGTTCAGAAGAGGGTTAGGGGACTTCTTTCCTGTAAGCCAGATCTGTAAAGGTGCCTTTCGGGCAGCGATGTCAGAAAAAGGTGTTTAAAAGAGAGTGAACCTCTACATACCACTTTTTGAACGAAGAGAGGACGGGGGGGGGGGTCGGGTGAGACAGATTTGGGCCGGCGCCGAAGGAACCAGCAGATCCGGTTTTAGAGATGGGGAGCGAGTTCCTGCGTTTCGACTTCTCAGAAAGGAAAGTAAACACGACTCTGAGTCCTCTAAGGACGGAGGAAAAAGAAAGATTGGTGGGGGTGCTACCGCGGAAGATCTTTGGGAAACTCTTCCCAGGGGAGAGTGAGGGACGATCCCTCTTAGGCCATCAACCCGGGAGAGAGGCGGCTCATTCTTGGGAGGTAGGATAGTTGGGGGCTCTCGGAACCTCTGGATCGCTGAGGAAGGGGTCAGAGAGGCGGTTTCTTTTGAAACGTTCAAATCGGTGTAAGGGGGCTAAGCTCGTCGAGAGAGGAGCTCAGGAGAGGGATACCTTAATAGCCTGACAGTAGATAGGAAACCCAGGGGAGTCAGACAGGGGGAATGCCGGCTGGCTTGATAGCTAAATTGAAGATCGGGGAGAAAGAAGGCCTTTAGCGGGAAGCCTGCAGGAGTTAAAGGGTTAGAACTAGGGAAGGAGAAAGTAAGCAGCTGGGAAAGGGGGGTCCGAAGAGCAGGCTTCCAGTCTCTCTTAAAACAGCAACGGGGGGGAGCAGACAGTGGGGGGGGCCGGCTTGTGCCGGTGTTGTAACGGTCCAGAGAGGAACCTATGGAAGGCTTTTTTCTAGCTGCATCAAAAGGCGAAACACAACTTCATGGGGGGAACATCATGTTTTACTCACACGAAGGAGGGATTACCAAGGAGACGTACTTTTAAGGATCCGCATAAAAGAATCAGAACGTACAAAAAGGAAATAAAAAGTCGTAAAGCACCTCCGGAAAGCTTAAAGGGGGGGCCAGGGGGAAAAAATATATATTCTAGTTTCCCCATCAGGGGGGGAACTGGTGAAGGACTAGATCCAAAATCTTTCAGGGGTGAAGTGGCAAATGAGAGGCCAAATTCGGGTGGGTAAAAATGCCGAGTGGGGATCTTAAGGGACCTGAGGGATCCACGCATATCTTAGGGATACTAATCTCTCTGAAGGGGGAATGAAAAAAGAGGATTGATCCGAATCAGCACACCAAAAAAGAGAGCACAAAACAAACAAAAAAAACAAGAGAGAAACCCCGAAAAAAAAAAAAAGGCAAGTACACAAAATAAAAAGAAAGCGGTTAACGGCGGGGAATAATCAATAATCCTGAGGTTTGATGACAAATTTAACGAACGATTCAGGAGAGACCAAAGGGTGCAATTCCCTCGACCAGAAGGATGGGGGGAAAGTGTCAGAAAAAGAATTCTCGGCACGTTTCACGTGGGAGCCCCGAGGCGGTGTAAGGGACGCTTTCCCTTTTTAAAGCGTGGAATTCGCTTTTTGAGAAATAAGAAAGACCCCTAGAGTTACCACCATGGAGGTCCAAAGGTGTGGAGGAAAGGGGGCTAGGGGTTCGACCACTTCCTTTTGGGGGGGCGATCGGGGAGGGGTGAGGAAAACAAGAATCGCCCACCTTCGCGCGAGACCGATCTCTAGACAGGTAAAAAACCTCTCACCATACAGCCGTTTCGGGGAGAGATTATTTACATAGGGGGGACTATCCTTTACGTCCGAAGGTACGACGGCCTTGGAAGGACTCAACAGCGACAAGAGACCAGGGAAGTACTGAGGCGACAAGGCATTTGACTACATGAAGACTTCACCTGGATCTAATCAATACGATCGGCTTCACCTAATAGATTCGACGACTGCATGGGTGGGAGGCTTGAAAGAGGTCAGGTAAATTTACCCTCCGAGGTAAGAAGCCTACGAGGAAGAGGTCGGGGCCTAACTCGAAAAGTCACCCGTATAGTTGGCCATCGAAAGGAAGAGGTCCGGAAGTTGGTAAAACCGTGCGCTTGTGTTCCCCCCCCCAAAAATGAGGAACACCGCCTATCCCGGCCGTGCCGCCGCATTGTGCATTGGGGGGCCGCCGAGGAGCGGGGGAAAAAGAGGCCGCACTAATTTTAATCGGTGAACTCGGGGGAGGGAACAAAACAGCTTTCCTTTTGGGCGTTCCTAGGACCAGCGCCTAGATAGTGGGGGAGGGTGGGAGGGCTTACTAGGAATAAAGTTCACACGCATTAGATAATGTAAGAAATTGAAGCTAGGCCCTGGACTATTCAAGTCCACGAAAAAAGACTTGAGCAAGGGGGACACCTTTGCAAATGGGGGAAGAGTACAGAGGAAAGAAAGGGGGCCACCTTTCTTTCCCGAACCACTGCCGCCGCGGAGGTATACCAGAGCTGGATGAGAGCGAGGCCTTAGTAACCTCTTATGCCTTTAAAAAAAAAAATTAAGGAGAAAACAAAGGTGGTCTTGAAAAGTTGGGAAGGGAGGACGCTAGTCAGGAAAAGAGAGAAGGGAAGGAGGGTGGAAACGACAAATACCACAAAAAAACCTGGAGGGGGGGGGGCCCGGGGGTAAAAAATTATTATTCAGTGTGAGGGTGAAAAACCAAAGTTCTTAATCCGAGTCAACTGTTGGGGACGGAACAAACCCAAAGGGGCATCGGGGACCATTTACAGATGCTTAACCAGTTCGTTTAGGAGTAAACCAGGTGTGAGGACAAAGTGTAAAGACATCATCCCTTTAACCAAAGGGAGTAAAGGACGAAGTATGGTAAGGACCCCTAGTGGACACGAGGGAAGCCCGGCCCTTACAAAGGAGGGGAAAGCTCAGGTAGAATCGGTGACATTCCTTACGACGTGTTAACATGTCCGGCCAGGGGACATCACTAGGGCCGAGGGAAAAATACCCGGGGGGGGCATTTAAAACGGTTGACGTAAGGAAGCTGTTAAAAAAAAGGGGGAAGGAGCTTCTTGTCGCTGAAACTCCTGGTGTCAAAGATAGGGGAAACTCCTCCTCGTCTTGAACTTGGGGGGTCGGTACCTGAAAACAACAACAGTAGTAGGGAGAAAAAGCGTACAGCTTAAAATCGTACAAACAAATGAAGGGGGACAAAAACGTCGAAGGCTCAAAAGGGATGACCCCAATCGTCTCGGACCCGCCTCGGGGCCACTGCCCCTAACTCTGGGGGTTTGGCAAACAGAGTCTTAGGGGGTTAGGGACAGGGGGGACGAAGTCCGGGGGCCTGCACCGTCCGATTACCTAGGCAGCTGCTTAAACGAAAGAGACTGTAAAACGCGTCAGTCAAGGGGAATTAGAGGAGAGAAAGGTGGACCGTTCCTGGAGGTTCTGGGACCCCACGCGGGCAGAGTTACCTGACCGGGCAGACCCTGGGGAAAAGGGGGGGATTGGGAACACTTGCTGCGCGGCGGGTTTCCGTCTATAAAAAAGAAAAAAAACCTTAAAGTTCAAGGAAACGATCCCTGTGTGAACGGACGGGATTGAAGGGGCACGCTCTTTCATGATGAGCCCAGAGACTGGAGACGGGGAACATTCCCGTGGGTATAAGATGCTACCGAAGCTGTTGGTGAGGAACAACACCCGCCTTCAAAGGCAGAAGGCCAAGAAGGGGGTGGGATTTTCCTAACCTCCGCCTGGAGTAAAGGCCAGGGTTTAAACCAACATTTGACTGCTGGGGGGAATCCCCCTTCCTTTAACTTGTAAGCCTTCCAGAGGGGGGGGGAGTTCCTAAATCCAGTACCTTAAAACGGCCCATAGCGGGCAGAACGGTGGTGAAATCTAGAACTCGCTGGAAGGGGGCTTAAAGAACCAAAAAAAAAAAAGGTGGACACTGCCTCCTTGTGGGGCGGGGTTTCGTGGGCCGAGTCCGAACTTAAACCATGTAGGACTTTAAAAAGGAAAGGGTGTTGGCAGAGGTGCGCCTGCGGCGAAAGGACAAAGGGGAGGCTCGCCTTACACCCCGGAAGGAAAAGAAAAAAAACTCTTGTGCGTGTGGACCGCGTCCGCGCGTTGAGAGGAGTCCAAAATGTCGGGGGACTTTCTTGTGTCGCGCCGAGCGGCAGACACCGATAGGAGGTATTCTTGGGGGGAGGGGAGGAAGGAAGAGTCGTGGGGTCAATCAAACGCGTAAACCCTCCTCTGGGATCACCTGAAAGCTACTCGGTGCTTTGGAAGTGGTAGCGTTCTTCACCTCCCCCCGTCGAGACGAGTAAGGGAGAAAAGTCAGTTTCCTAAAACTGATATCCGCGACTTCAAACATAAAAAGGGCAAATTCATCTCATCCGGATGAGGAATCTGAATGTATTGGAATAGGGCGATGTGAACGGGGAACCAGGGACCCCCTGACAGGGGGAAAACGTAGAACATGGGAGAGAAGATCGGTGAGGGGGGGATACCCCGTCGGCATCGTGCCGGAGAGGGGGTGCATTCTCCACATTCAAACCCTAAAGAGGAAACTCATCCGGGTGGTATGAAATACTTTCTTTGAAGGGGAGCAGAAGGTGGGGATGCTAACTAGTCGAGGCGGGCTGGGGGCTAAGTCGTACAAGACAGGAGCGCTCCCAACAACGAAAAAAGCGAAGCGTAATCAACATAGGTGGAGTCATGGTACCGAATCAAGGGGGGGGTGACGAAAATAACCCGATAACCCCTTCGAATGGGAGCAGTAACACCGGACCCAAAACTTTTAGGAGGCAAATCCATAAAGATGGGAAACTAGAAATTACACCTGGTACTAGAGGAGGTCAGGGTCCGCAAAAGCAGGCGTTTTCAAAATCTATTTAAAAAGGTACTCAGGAAGAAGGGGGAGGTTCAGAATGTCACCTCAAAAACCCGCATAGTGGGTAAAAAATTTCCTAATTTGAAGAAAGCCTAAAAAAAACTGCCGGAGAGTAAAGGGAATAAAAGAATGAAAATCCTCAACACGAGGGGAGGAAGATAGAGAGGGAGGTAGAGTTAAGAAAGAAAGTTGCCCGGTTCAGATCTAGAATTTGAGGGGTAAACCAAAGGGCGAAACCCATCCGCAGCCTTGAATATTAAATTAGGGGCGCAACCGAGAAGTAGCCAACGAGAGTGGGAGATCGGGAAGGACAGACAGGCTCTAAACGAACCAACAGGAAGCGTTCGAGGAAAGGGCTAAGTGAAGGTACTGGCTGATGACAGGGGGTAAAAGGAGACTTCCAGTCAGTTAAAGGGTCCAAACTCGGTTGTGGATAAAGCTCGGTTACTACACCCATTTGGGTGGAGGGAAAAACGGGTGTTTTAAACTATCCCACACGCGAGGGCCAGCCGAACGGTAGCGAGGGCAAAGGGCCGAGAAAAATACGCCTAGTTCCCTTCCAACGATGAGGAAATGAGGGAGAGGATCAGGACGGGAATGAAATCTTTTACTACCTGCTGGGACGGAAAACGACGGAGAGAGCGATCACCCTGGAGAAAAGCGGCTAGCGAAACCGTTCAAGGGCGAGACCCTACTTTAAGCGGGGAAGAGAAAGACAGAAAAAGGATCGCGAGCTCTTATGCGACTTGACAATGGGGTGAGAGGAAGGGTGGAGGTTACAATCACTCTCTACTCTCCAGCTCTCCTCAGATATGGGAGGAACTCTACCGGCCAACCGGGGACATTCTTTCTCACTATGTAACTCTGTGACTGGGGGGGGACACCTCTTTGAATTCGCGCAAGCCAAAGGCCCATGGAAGGGAGGATAGGTTCTTTCCGCCGCGGAAGCGAAAAAAAGAGCCAAAACAATTTCATGAGTTTGTCTGACTAGCGAAACTGAGAAGGGAGTTTGTGCCGTGCTTCCGGGTGGGGTTGTAGAGAAAGAACGAGATATTTTTGGCCCCACGGTTAAATTACGCGCAGGAGACAGAGAGAAGACTCAACCGGTCCTGAGCGAGAAGCTAATGTTCCTGTCGCGAGGCCAAGCAGGGAGAGGAGAACACTGGAAACATCTTGGGCGTGGGGGGTGAGACGATAACCGGCACGATATCCGTGCCAAAACGGGATGCAAATGCCGCCGACGTATAAAAATCTTTCGGAAAGAGCCTTCATAACCCCAGGAACTTTCCTCAAGAAATAAGGAGAAGATGAGTGGGGTCTCACCATTGGTGGTTTGGTAGATAGTCTTAAACTCAGATCAGTCCGGGTCGTCCAAAACAAAAACAAGAGATCTTGTCAAAGGACATTTCACAGGAAGTTTTATTTGAAGAATGTAGTTAATAAGATTTATCAAGCCGGGTACCCGACCTCCCGCAAAGGCCAGGGAGAGACGACCATTACATCTTCTGCCTGCATAAGGTAAACGGGAGGAAAACTGCGGTGCAACATCCATACTTTGTAGGCCAAAGGACGGGTAAGACCAACGGCCTCGTCCCTGGTAGGAAAGGAAAAGGGAAGTTTACAGGACCCTCTATGTTTTTCTGAGAACAGCGACAGAAAAGGACCTTCTTGATCGAGATGTAATCCGGAACGGGGTACATATCATGGCGCACAGATGAAGGCCAGAAAAGTAAGTTCCCGTTAATGTCAGGGTAACGGTCCTCGGAATGGAAGAAAAGGAACCCTCTTTATGTAATTTGCAGAGCTGTTCGCATGGCCCCGGGGAAAAGCGGTTGAGAGAAAGAAGGAGGAGGCAAACTGTGTTCAGGGCCTTGGTCGAAAAACAACACAACGAGTAGGATAGGAGACCTCTTATTCGAAAACTGCACACGGGCGGTCAAGCATAGACTTCTGAAACCCAATGAAAAGAGGGGAGATAATTCCAAGGTGACCCTACTCTTGGAAGTGAACAGGGGAGAAGAAAACCAGGAAAAAAAATAATATTCAGTTCCAGGGAAACCGGCGGTCACCGTCGTTTGAAAATATTAGGGGGAGGAGGGGAGGGCAAGGATAATGACACAGCCGGCCGTGCCTGGGGTCTAGGAGAGAGATAACCTGGGAGAGTTTCCTTTCTCAAGTTGCCCAACCACGATTAGAAGGTTAACCTAACCCTTTCATACGATTAACTGGGTCTACCATTGCCTGGCCTAGGGCCTATAAAAACAAAAGTAATGAGAAAAACCATGCAGCGTAGAGTGAGGGACAGGTCAGAAAGATAGCTGGCAAAGTTTAGCCCCGGGCCTGCGGTAGGTGCGGTAAAGGAGGGAATGAAATAATTATACCTGAACTTTTAATTGTTGGAACAAGAAAAAAAAAAAAACAAAAAGGAATGAAGGGAAGGGCCAATAGGCTTTTTGTTGGCTGGGAACCTCCATGACATTAGAAGGAAAATCGGGGACGCCAACCCTTTAACCAACAAGGGTCCATCAAAGGGAGAAAGAAAAAAGGGTCCTTTGAATGGGGACGATTGAGCTATTGCCGATACAGCCAGGAGAAGGTGTCAAGTCTTCACGGCGTAAAACGGGAAAGGAACATCTGTGACTGTCCACTCCAGCAAACAACTGTGGGAAAGAAGGGGTGAATGTTCTTTATCATAGGTTTCCTAACGCCAAAAGGACCATCTATAATAGCATGGTTCCAGGGGAAAAAATGGGGGGGGCTCTTCCTGCTTTGGGAACCATCAAGGAAAAAGAATCCTAACCCTCAAAAGTAGACGCTACCACCAGAACGCCACGGCAACCCACTGAAAAGAGGGGAGGGGTGCGCAGCTTATTCTTTTTAAGGCACGCCTTCCACTGGTCTGTCGACAGGGTGCATCGGGCGGCGTCCAGAACAAGAAATAGAGGTTGAGTTTTCTCTTCGGGGTAGGAAGGAAAGGTCCTAGAGAACAGAGATAAAACTAGTACCGCTGGAAGGGGCATCGATCCATTGTCTGGGTGAACGGAGCTGAAAACTGCTCCGGGTCTGAGCTGTGATAAGAAGGGGGGCTTGGAATACCTTAATATCACTTCAGTCCAAAATCATTCACGGAGCCATTTCCTTAATTAGCATTGGTGGAAGACTGGTGGTTAATCTCAAGAATTCCAGGAAGCAGGTCCGTCCCCGGAAGTATTTATAAAGTGGGCCCATGTTTATCTACCTCGTACGAACGTTTTATAGTGGCAGAGAGGTTAAACTCGGCGTCCAATAGCTGAAGAAGAAGAGAAACTGGTTTGGGAAGATGGAACCAGGAGTATTGGAACGGTTTGAAGAAGAGTGGGACGAGAGGAGAGGGACTGGGCGTTGGGGCGATCCAATCAACCCAGTCGAGGCAAAAGGCCGTTTCTAACACGGGGGGCCCACAAGTAGGGGGAAATCCTGGGTGGAAATACTCTTACTGGACGAGAGATCAAAGAAAGAAGTCAAGGAGGGGAACAGGAACCAGCCGAACAACCTGCTCCCGAATTACTATTCCACTTATATAAAGGGGATATTGGACAGGATACACCCATATCACTTTGTCGGGACTTGCTGGAACTACACCTCTTGAGTGGAGGGCAGGACCTAGAAAGAACAGCGGATCGGGAGGTGGAACATGGGGAGGGAAAGAAAATCGGAAACCGGCCACTTTCCGGGAACTAGAAGTAAACGGATAATGAGATCAGCAAAAAAGAGGAGGGGTGAAGATCGAATTTATCGGATACGCGAGGAAGGAGTTTTAGAAGAGACTCGGTAAAAATTCT
>Ga0179591_1312275_pt1 | contig 12861 bp, 7 predicted proteins | sample CZOMad2_1_08_16f_FD_182891 | JGI IMG/M metagenome (GOLD analysis project Ga0179591, IMG submission 182891) | Vadose zone soil fungal communities from Angelo Coast Range Reserve, California, USA - CZOMad2_1_08_16fungal (PacBio error correction) | ecosystem: Environmental > Terrestrial > Soil >...
TATGCCGGAAGAAAAAAGGATGAAATGTTACTTTATCAACGCTTCGCAGCCATAAACGCTAAGATTTTCCCGTTTAGCTCCACAGCCTACTAATCTGAGAGGGAGCTGACTAAGACCAGGTTGGGTGCCAGACGCATGATTCTACAAAGGGAGTGTAAGTATTCGTAGGAAAGAGGCCATCACACTTCTCAGTTTAAGGCCTGCTTAGAGACGGAGTGGACTCTCAATTGTTTGGTGTCATTGCTTCCTGCGACTAAAAAAGAAACAAAATCCCGAAACCATGAAAAAACGAAGAGAAAAAGAAAAAAAAAAGTTTGGGGGGTCTCGAATACGAAGGAGGGGGCGAAGTTTAAGGGCATCGAGACCACTAGAAACTAGACGAACGCGAATTCACGAGGACGGAGACAAAAAAAAAAAAACGACCCAACAACACTAAAGACCAGAAAAGGGCGAAAAGGAGGAGGTCAGACCAGAGGACTTTCTTCTTGGGAGGGGTTCTTTAAAAAAAAGTTTCTGTAAGACGTAATAGGATTTTCAGGGAAAAGAAATTGTAACAAGATGTAGAAAGAGAAGTATGTCCACAAAAAAGAGCGTCTAACTACTTTCAGCTACGGAGATAAGAGGGTAAGCCTCTCCGCGTCATCGCAAGAGAAACAACTCTGTCGACTCTTCGTAGGGTGTGTAGAAAAAAGGTTCGCCCACACTTAAAAATAACCTAGCCCAGGAAGACTATAGGGAAAGCCGCCTAGCCACGGCGGAGAGGAATTACGCAGAAAAAGATAGTCGAATGGAAAATCTAAGAGAGGATCTAATCATAAAGAGTCACTCTTACTGCTTTCGACGACATTTCAGATCGTTCATCAAGGACACTGAATTTCGTCCGCGTCGCCGGGTGGTCCGTGAAAAAAGAGCAATCCTTGCCATCGGGGTTGAGAAAAATAGAAGTACCCCACAGATCACAAAAAAACTTACCGAAAAAGAGGGCGAATAGGTTCATATCAGTGGACTATCAACCTACATAGGGACATGGGAATCTCTGTGATACGGCGCCGGTACATAGGGTCTTTCAGGAGAGGAGGAAAAGAGTCAGGGAGAGATACACGCGACTGAAAAGAACCGGGGCACCACTGGCAACCGCAAGTTCCTAAGCAAGGGAAGAAGATTAGCTCATGAGAGAGAAAATCCTAGGGGGAATCGATGGGGGGTCTTGACCAGAGGAACAAAAAAGAGACTCCACTCGATCTTCTAGCTCCTTGCGAGGTAACTCTATGGTGTGTACTTGGTTGGGGCCCTGCTGAACTCCCCAGGGGGTGGAGCGTGTGGTCCAAAATCTGTGTTCTGTCCTTCTGGCGCGGACATAGAAAGAAATGGGCTGATCAGTCCTGCTTCCTTCCCTCCTCTCGTCTTTCTTTTTTCTCTCGCTCTTGCCCTCTTCTCCAGGGCCAGGCGCAGTACTCTTGTTTTCTTGCCGACACGTTTGTTTCCTCGTCTCTTTTTTTGTACTTAGTACTCTTCCTCTGCTTTTCTCTGTCAAATCTTTCTTTCGCTCCTTCCTGCTTTCTTGCCCGGGCGCTACACTCGGTTTGGGAGAGATTTCGCCTATACAGAGTGTGCGCGTGTTGTTTTTGCCCATGTTTGTTCTTTCCCTCTCCCTTCTGCCCTTTTCTTTTCTGCTTTTCGTTCTTTCCTTTCTTCTGTTAGGAAGCCTTTCTAGTGTTACAGTTGTTGGCTGGTTGGTTTTTGCAAGTTTTTGCTATTCCTTTCTTTTTTCTCTTGTTTCTACTTGGCCTGTACTTCGATATATTTCGTTCTGTTCTAAAAGCCTTTGCTGAGGTTGTCTTGGTTTCTGTGCTTCTCCCTGCTCCTCTATCTTCTTGCCTGTGCCTCTCTTTGTTGCCTGGTTGTTGCAAACATTTGGTTCTCTCTCTGCTCTGCTCTTATGCTCTCTCGCCTCTTCCTTTTGTTTCTATTTGCATCCCTGTTCTTGTTTTTCCTCTCGTGGAACCTTTTTTCTTTTGTTCGTTGTCTTCTCCTCTTTCCTTGGCGAGTTGGACTATGCTGAGTGCGTCTCTTGTTCTGCTCTTTTCATCTTCTACTTCCTCAGGGTGCGCGTTCAAAGTCTGTTTTGTGGCGTTTTGCAAATTGTGTTTTTCTCTTCGGTGTCGTTTTTCTCTTCTGTTGTTTCTTGTGTCTTGTGTTTCTGGATTATTGGTGCTTCTTTTCGTCTGTGTGTTTTTTTCGTCTGCTCTGTCCCCTTCTCTCTTCCTTCGTTTGTCTCTTCCTCTTGTGATCTGTGTGTTCTCTGTTTAAGGTGTTTTTTTTTTTTCTTTTTTTTTTCGGTTTGGTCTTGTGGGCGCGCTACTCAGGCAACGCTCTTGTTTTTTTTTAGTCTGTCCTTCTCTTTTTTTGTTTTTACAATAAGCCTTCTTTTGATGGTCTTCGTGCTACTCGTGTTGTCTTGACGGTCTCGGCTCATCTTTCTCTCACCATTCTTGTCTCGTTTTTGTTGTTTCAGGTTTTTCGGTCTGCTTTGCTAGTTATCTTGTCTCTTTGATGCTTGAGGATTGTTTCTCTTTTGTTCGGTCTTTTGTTGCGTGATGACTTTGGTTCCTGGCTTGCATGTTTTCTTGTTCCTTTTTGGGTCTAAAGATTTTTTAACTTTGTTTTGTGCTTGTTGTTGAGTTGAGTTCCGTGTTGCCTAGCGTCCTCCATTTCGTTCCTCTCTCGTTTTATTCTTCCGACTTTTGGTTCTTTTTCTTCCTTATTGGTGGTGTGGCGCCTTCCTGCTGTGTCGCATCCTTGTCTTGTTCCGATTGGTCTCTCTTGTTTTGCATCATTAAACTGGCTCTTCTGTGTGTGCTGGGCTTTGGTTTTTTGTGCTCTCTTTTGTTGTGTGTGTTCCTGTGGTACATCTCTTCCTCTTTTATGTGTCCGGGTCATCTTTACCAAACTCTTCTGGTTCCAACCTTTTCGTCTTCTCCTCTCTCTCCGGGTTTCTTTTATTTGCCCTCTGCCTTGTCCTTTCTTTTGTTGTTCATTTGTTCTCCCTCTCTTCTTCTTTTTTCGATTCATTTTCGTGCGCTGTTTAAGGTGGTGTTAAGTGGCTGCATTCTGTCTTTCTTCTGTTGTACGCTTGCTGTCGTAGATGTGGTGCTGTCTTGTCTTCTTTTTTTGTTCTTCTTTCCGTTACACGTTTTTCTTAGGTTGTTGTGTTCTGTCTTGTCTTCGTGTTTCGCTGATTTGTTTATATTTTTTCGGAGCCCGCTCTCCGCTCACGATCGGTTACCACTTGCTGGAAAAGGGGAGTCCCAATTGAGAGAAGGGGTAGGGAGCTAGGGTTCTTTCATTCTTAACATCCAAGTTCGGACCACGTAGGACTAGAAGGATCTCGGCTGAAAAGAAAAAATGAAGGCGGTAGCGTCTCGGAATATTGCCAAGAGAATGTCGTGAGAAAAGGGAGGGGACATAGACTGCACCTTTTTCATAGGACGGAATTGGGGAACTAGAAAGGAGACCAGTAAATCCGAGGCGAGCGTGGCATTAGAGGGGCAAATCGGCAGAAGGGGGAGGACTGGTTAATTTAAGACGATCGTGAGAGGTAGACGGTTAAGTGCGCAATCGTAAAGGGGGAACTGGAGGAAAGGGTGGGGAACGTGCCGTCTTCGAGGGGCGCCACGAGAACCGCGAGGGAAGGGGAGCCTTCAAACAAGAATCATAAGAAAAGTCGAAGCTGCGATGTCTCAGGCGGCACAATCTCGATAAAGTCGAAGAAGGCAATCACAAGGAGGAATCAAAAAAGATTTCTCTGCGAAAGGGGTATGAATGGCAGCATGCAACGACATTCTTGATCAAGAGAAAAAAAAGGTGAGACCCACTGCTTGAGCTTCCATCTCCTCTCAAAAAAGATGAGGAAGGGGAGGGGGGGGGAATCACAGCATTGTGGTGAGGGGTTTAGCTAAAGGACAGGCTGTGCCTTTCAGGGTTCAGCATCTCGGGGGGTGGTGATGATTCCAGGTCTCTAAAGATTCCTTATAGTCCTGAAGACTTCACTCGAGGGTAATCTTAGCCTTATACTAACGGTCTAGCTCTCGGCTAAAGGGAGGACGGAAGAAAAAAGAATAACTCCTAACAGACCCTACTGGAGGGGAGCGAACCTTCACGTCTGGAAATCTCAACTCTCTTTTCTCGCTGATCAAGAAAGAAAACCGGGACGGGAGGAACTATTTTGGGAAAGAACGAGGCAAAGACTCCGCTCGGATCTAATAAGGGGATCAGGGAGGGGAGGAATAAGAGACCAGGGGTAAAAGGAAGTGCAAGCACGGGATCTGTCACCGTGTGCGAAACATGAGTTCTGTCTAAGAGAGGAGATCGAGTCGGGTGCAGACCGACCGGCGAGTAGCAGAATACGGATAAAAGGTGAGTGACCGACCGGTCTCGCGACAAGGAAGAACCCATCGAGAAAAGAAAAGCGAAGACTTCAACCAGAGGAAAGTGTCTTGGAGGGGAGGAGACTAGAGATTCACCGCCATACGGGCCGGGGAAACATCGGGAAGGAAAAAGAGCGAGCATCGGGCGAAATATTCAAACAACCACCACTTTTACTAGAGACTTCTAAGAGGAGAGGAGTCCCACGGACGAGGACTGCAACCTTGCAAAGAGGAAAAAAATGGAGGAAAGGAGGGGGGGGGGATTAAAGAATCGCTTAAGGGCCTTTACTCAAAAAAAACAGCTGTCGCGCGGTATTCATCACCCCGGATTCAGATCTCGTAAGAAAAACAGACTGCCCGGACGCGTCGCTGGCGCAAACTAAGGAAGGGAGATGGTTCAAGAGAGACCTCAAAAAAGAAGGCTGAACTCGAACCTGAAGGAAGACACTCTTCAAGTCCCAAAGAAGTCAACCGGAATTTGTATAGGACCGTGCAGTGAAAAAAGAGAAAGAAAGCTTTTTCAGTCTAGGATCGATCAAACGATTTACCCCGGGGGGTCCTTTTCAAAGTCCAGGAATCGAGGCGACCCGATGTTGTGAGAGAAGGGGAGGAACAGGGAAAAGAAAGGGGGGGAGTAAGTGCGAAGACGCTGCGGGACCGAAGAGGCCTATTGAACATCTTAGACAGTTATCCCTTTCCAGAAACAACCTAGGGAGAGGAGACTTCCCGTCCGGTCGACGCTCGGGGCGTGTGACGTATTTGAAAAAAGAAAGGGGGGGGCTAACGGGATCCAGAAACGAGGGGAGCATTCGATGGAAGGGTAGTCGGGGGAACGCGTGCTCCTTCGGATCTTCGTAAGAAGGACTTTGGGGCAGCGCGGGCCGCCTCTTCCGTGAGCCGCTTGAAAGGGATGGGGGGGAAGTAGACATCGGAAAGAAAGGAAACGGGGCACAGAAGCAGCGACCTTACACAGATGGGGAGGGTTCTCCAACGCCTCGTTCAAAAGCGATAACCGAGACTAGGCTTTTCAGGATGGGATCGCGGGAAAAAAGCAATTGTGGGCGGGAGGGACGAAAAGAGGACTTCGCTTGCAAAGATCGGGTCAACTTAACCGGCGCCGATGTCCAAGAATCAAGATCCTTATGAAAAAAAAAAAAAAAATGGCACGGTCTCACTAATACCGGAAGAGGCGAAACGAAAGGGAGGGGGGGGAAGTTTTGGTGGGAGAATCTTCGAGATCCAGGGGGAGTTTCCGGGGATCCGATCCCAACTCGGGAACTAACTAGAATCGCAGGGGGGTTCTATATGAGGGCGTAGTCGTCATTGGGGCATCGGGAGGAGATTTAGAGGAGAAGGAAAATGGGTGTCTGCTTGAGCTAATGCACAGAAAGGTAAGGTGTTGGATGCTCTTCGCCGGGAGAGCCCTCTTGAATTGAGGGGAAGGGGGGAACGGTGCCGGCATGCTCTTCGCAAGAAAAAGACAGAGAGGAAAGTGTCCATATTATGACAAGACCACGACCAAAGGGTGGGTGGTGGGGGGGGGCACAAACCAAAGGTCACGAACAGAGCAACATACGAAAACACCAAAGTGAAGGAAGAAAGGGTGTCAGGGGCTTTCGGGCGGGGGAGGATTTCTAGTGTTGGGTTGAGTAAAAAGGAAAGGCGATTCCTTTCTGAAGGAAGGGAGTTAGAGGCTCGTGGGCTTTTGCCGGGTCGGAGGGGTCTTTACTTGAGGGAATATGGCTGAGGAAGGAGTTCGAGAACACTACCACCTTCAGTTGCTCCTGTTGTATAAATGAACAGTGGTTAGAAAAGAGGTACTCAAATACACTGCCCCAAAGATCTCAGGAGCCACAAAGAGGAAAGAAGAATTGGGAAAGGAAGTCGTGATTACGCTAGTCTGCAGCTGAATCGTTGGAAAATCGCCTATTCTAGGATCTGTCAAAACTGCAAAAACCACCGAGCGTCCTCGTCCCCACCCGGGGAGGGGAAAAAATAGCAAAGCATAAACACCGCCACAAACGGCTCAAGCTGCGCTAAGCGGGATACAAGTAGCGTGAATTCGAACTGGTGAAATCTCTGAACACAAGGAGTATTAGTAACGAGAAGATTTCTTGGGGACTGCAGAGAGAAAAGAAAGCTGCGATGCATCCCACGCGAACACAGACGACGAATCAGAGATGCCTTAAATAGGAGGGGGGGCGTCAACAGCCGACGTTCGACCTCAGCTCAGGAAAGCATTGGGCCGAAGGATCTTAAGACGAGTTGAAAACGATGGGGGAGGGGAGGGAAAGGTCCGATTGCCAGCGCATCAACGAGCGGATTGAAAGGGGGCGGTAAGGGAACGGGGGGGAGAATATCGGGAAACTAAAATCTTGGGGGTTCCTAGCAGGATGCTAACTAAGGGAAAACTAAAATGGGGAAGGTCGGAAAAAACACCATGACCGAAGAGAAGTTTGGGGGGTTCCTCGGGAAGGGATCTATTTGGAAGGGAAGAAAAAGAACGGCACAAACCTATAAGTGCCTAAAGATACCGGGGGTACCTCTGTAAGAAGAAAAAAAAGGCCCCGGGTTAGACTCCCAACTCAAATAAACACAACTATAAAATCCAAGAGGAAAAAAGGCGAGACTACACTGACTTCTTGGTTAAGACGTTCCGTATTTTCTTTAGGTTCGGGAGATTCCTTTAAAAATTTTACAAGAAGGGGGAAAAGAATGTGGAGTTGCACGAGCGAAGATCGTCTCACGACGGGGAAAAAAAAAAAAAAAAGCTATGATCGAGGACAGCTAAAGCACGTACTAGAGGAACGGAGGCGTCGCTGCCTAAACTTTATGCCACAAGGGAAGGAGACCGGGTGGACCACGACGAAATCGAAAAGAAGGAAACCTGACTAGTCCTCGGGGGACTGACAGGGGGTGGCAGCTCTAGAGATCTCCTAGTAAGACATAAACAGAAAAGATGTAGCCCTCTTGTCTCGTTAAAGATTTCAAAGGGGGGGGAAGCACCTGAAGGCTATGTGGGGAAGGGAATAGGGACTCTTTTTGACAGACCGACTTGAAACCAGCGAAGGAAGAACTGGTTCGACCATCTCGATTCCAACGGAGAAACGGGAGGAAGTCAAACCATCCTGAAAACTCCAGAATATTCGGGGAAGGTTTAAAAAGTGACTAAAAAAGGGAATCCCCTACAGATGGGGAAAAAAAAGGGGAGAGCGGAAAGTTCACTCGGCCCTAAGATCTCGGCGTCTTGCTGAAGGGAAAACAGACTTAAGGGACAATACGTAAATAACCGAAGAAGATTTAAAAGCTGGGTCGGCCGAATCCAAGAGCAAGAAAACACGACATGAAAAAGAGGGGGGAATGAGAAAGACTCTTTTCCGAATGAAACATGGATGTCAAGACTACTACTGAAAGACGATTCTTGAGAGGTGTAGTACTTGGCGAGCGGTTCTTTCTGCGCCCGGCCGGGGAGGACGGGGCACTGAAGGGTACAACTAGAGACGGAAGTATCTTTCCCGCAGAAGCGGAAGTGCCTAGAAGAGAACTGATCGACCTCACGCGTCTATCCCACAGAGAGGGGCTTTCTCGATCGAATTAACGGTCAACTCGGACAAGACAAAATTACCCCTCTGGAGAAGTCTATACTCCTCGGGAGATTACAATGAGTAGGGAGCACATACATCTTCCGGGGGCTACTACTACGAAGTGTCTATTGCGTAGGCTCAAAAGGTGCTGGCTTTCGAATTGGACGATGAAGGGGGGGGCCGAGGTAAGAAAGATGCTTCTTCGGGGGGACATAACTTTGGAGGAGGCAGCCACTTCTAGCGGCATTTCCGTCGGCGACTTCTACGAGATCAGAGGGTAAATGGAAACGGTGACGCATGCCGACAAGGGAAAAGACTACTACAAAAAAGACCTGTAGAATCAAAGGGAAGCAACGAGTATCCATGGGGAGACACTCAGGGTCACCTCAAGGACGCCTTAAGAAAAAAGGACCCTCTCACCACCGTGGTTGGTTTTATTCCTCTTTTCAAAGATCGATGACTATTCGGAAGGCCATTAAAGGGCCGTGCAAAGGGGGATTTTGGGAGGACTTGCGTAGGAACACCGACGGAACGGTCAAAGGGCTTTTGGAACTATCGACGTCAAGAAGAATATTGCTGTTAATAGGTCGCGGGGGGGAGGAACTTCACATCCCCACGGGGTATAATACAGAGCAAAAAGAGCCGATCGCGGGCTTGCGATTCGGGGAGGAAGCATGAGTCTGCTCAGCTGAAAGGTCCCACTCTTGGCGGCGGCACTTTTGGGAACAAAAAAAGTGCGAAGAACTCGCTCCAGGTGTGCTAGCAATATGGAGAGAGACGAAAAATCAGGTAAGGTATCCTGGCGGGAGGGTAGCGTCGTCAGAAGAACGGTGTCCTTGGGAGGACGCTGATCAACCTGGGTAACTTACGACGAATGCTAGCTCAGCTCGCCGGGTCACTTGGTCGGTAAGGAAGGGGAAAAATGGGTCTATGCCCACGATAGCCTGCAAGGGATCGAATCGCAGTGAAGGAATGTAAAAAAGGGGGGCTAAGGGTAGACATCGCGCGGACATCGCCCACAGCTAAGTAACCAGGTGAAGGGGGGGGGAAATAAAGAACCTAAAGAAGAAGAGATGGAATCTTCGACGGGCCAAAACTCATCTTTCAACGACCACCGAGTCCCCCAATACTTTAGAGAGTAAGAAAAAACAACACTTTGATTTAAATATTAAGTGGAAGATACATGGTTTTGGTCTATTGGCATTGCGGAGAACGGGAGGGTGTTCCTGTGAAAGAGAAAAAAAGCTCCGAGCGCCATCGCTGGGGCGGAATAGGGGAGATTCCATTCAAGAAATGCTAACTTGTATGTAGACTTCTGGCAAACTTCTCTCAAAAGGGGTCCTTTTGGATGAAAAAAAATCCAAGCCAAAAAGGCGCGGTCTAGCCGGAATCTCGTGGAGGTCGCCAGACGACGAAAGAGGACGACCTGAGCTCTAAGTACCGTCGTTAGCGTCAGACGTTCTGAAACATCAGGAGACCCCGCTACTTGTCTGCAAAAGGGTTTTTAGCAGTGTCACAAGTCGGATACGATTACGGTAGCATGGAAAGAAGGCAGGAAAAAAGGGGGGGACTCAGTCAGGATCCCGTTAGAATCACGTGCCCTGGACCATCGGGGGGGGAGGGAAGCTTCTGGAAAACTTCCTTCAGAAAAGGGTCATACGGGTAAAGGAGTCCTAGAAAGTATGCGAATCGGTCATCCAAAAGTTGAGGGGTAATAAGGGAAAATGGAACGGGGCGCTACCGTGACGCCATAAATATAAGGAAGAAGTCAGTAACCTCCACGACCAGGGCTCTGGTCGACAGGCTGGAAAAAAGGGGGCTCCTCATCCACTGAGCCTTCAACGACCATCATGCAAAAGAAAAGGGGGGGCAGGGGGTTGCTCTCGGTGTGGTATTCCAATGGGAATACTAACACTAAGAGATTCGAAAGGCTCTATGAGAGGTAATCGGTCCCTAGAAGTTACCAAGAGGATGTCCTGAGGAAAAAGGGGGATTTTAGGAAGGTTTGGAAGCAATAAAATCAGGCGCGCCGAAGGGGGGGATATCAATGGTCAGAGTTCGGACCCCGCGTGCTAGGAGTCGGCGAGAAAGGGGATCGCCGTAGCACTAAAGCTCCTTTGTCTAAGCCTCAGGCACTGATGCGGAGATCCTTCTAAGATCCGGCGAAAGCCAGAATAGCGTCCCACTCTAAAGGGACACAATCGGTAGGGAGGAAAAAATCGTAAACATGAGCGTTTATTTCATACGCCGACGGTATCAACCCTCATTCTCTTGGAAGTCGTATCTGAATCAAATGGAAGGGGAGGACAAATTGTTAAAGGGGGAAGGTTCTCGGGGGCAGGGAGCGTTTTGGCGAAACGGAGGTGACAGACGCTTGCCGGGGGGGGATTCAGGTCGGAGGGAGAAGCAGACCGCTGCTCCGTCTATGCCGTGAGGGGGAAGTAGGGGAGGAGGGGGGAGGCCAACCTAAGGGCAAGAACCAGGCAGAAGATCACGGCAGTGGGCAGCTCAGCGACGCGGGCTTTCTTTTGGGGGGGGCTGGGACCGTCCTCCAGGACTGCAGCATCGCGCGCCTCGAGGTCGGGATCATGGGTCTGAGGAGGGTCGGATCTGCCGAACACTAAATCGGGCGTTAAAGGGCTTGGGAAAGCAGGGTTATAAGTCGGTGGAGCTTCAAAGAGGTTGGGGGCAAGTCTCATTAGCGATTCGTTAGGGACGATGTGACAAAGGGAAAAAAAAAGGACAGAGGGAGTGGTGCTTTCCACGGCTGTTAGGGACCCAAGCTCTAAAAAATTTTAGGCTTAGGAGGTGAAAATCCTGCCAGAGTTACGGAGTGAAAAGAACCCTAGGGACTTAAGTCTCTGGAAGTCGGGGGTCAACACACCGGCGCCGCCGAAAGGGGGGAACGTCAGGATCCCTGGGCGGTTCAGCACGAGAGAGAGCGCCTTGGCCGGGTTCTGAATTCCCTCGGATGCGATGCCTGCCATTCCCAAAGGAATAAGAGGGGAGGAAGACGTGGAGAGCGCGGGAGAGCTTCAGTGTCATCGGTTCGAAGTGAGCGGTCCATAAGTGGACAGGTTCTAAGAAAAGTGCGCGATGTCGGCGCCTGGTGAACTAAAAAGGAAATCTTAAGAGGGGACACGGGGTACGTCGGTAGCTAGGCCGAAGAAGGAAGTAAATCGGGTATATTTACATTGTTATGAACCAAACTACTCGAAAAAAAAGATAAAAACCAACAAAACATACGAAACCCTATAAAAGATTATGGGGCTACGGGTAGAGAGGGGATACGTGGTCTTTGCAAGGGGGGGTCATTGCGCGTGTCTTGACCCCAGTGCCTTCAAGTTTCTGTCTGTTTCGGGGCAAGGAGGAGACGGTGCCTTCGTAAGGTTATCTGTACGGCGAACGTGGGGGGGAAGGGAAGGTACTTGAAATGACAAATCGTGCTTAGGGGGTAGTGCGCACCTAAATTTTGGACTCGTCGGCCGGAATACACTTCAAAGGAAAAATGCGCCATAGGAGAGTCGCCAAAAACTCTTCAGCCGCCGAGCGTCACCGCGCTACGTCGTGATGGAGGAGAAAATCCCAGCAAAAGTAGTTTTTCGGGGTCCTCCAAAGTCAAAAAATTGCACCCACATTAAGGTCACGCGGCCCTATCTGCCTCGGGAGGGGAAGACAACCCGACGAAAGAAGAATACCCTCGGAAGGGGAAGGCTTTCAAAATATTGGGATGCAAACTGCAGATCTCAGACGGCTCCAACATAAAGGGGGAGAGTCTTAAAAGAGAGAGTAGGCAAAGTAGGGAAGATTCTGCGACTGGGGACAATCAATCCGCAACACGCAAAAAGTGGCGCCTCGGAGAGGGGGTTGTCCCCCGACGAATCTCGGGCCTAGAAAAAGGGCATTGGAGAGGAAGAGGGGGAAAGAGTTAAAGAAGAAAGGGGGAGTTTTGCCATCTGAGAAGACTAGCGCGGGGGGGTTCGCTAGAATTAGAACAAAATCCCTGTAGAAGAGGGGTTTTGATGTCTGCTGGCGACTAGGTCACACAAAAAGGAAAAAATTCTAAAGAAAAAAGGGAAACGGAACGGGGGGGGTTGGAAGGAGTAATACTATTAAGGTAGAATTACGAAAGGACCCAACCCACTAGAAAGTCCAAAGCCGAACCTAAATGTAACGAAAGGCACGAGGTATTGAGAAAGAAAAAAAAGGGGGAAAAAACAAAACGAAAAACTACTCTAAAACAGGGAGACTTGAAGGCCTACTAGTTTCAGGCGTCGTTCGGAAAAGTAGGGTTCAGGTGTCGACTGAGTGATCTTCGTCCTGCAGAAATTGGCAATCGTATAAGGGGGTATGTCCACCTACGAGAATGAAAAGACGGAACGTTCAAAAACCGTCGAAACTAAGCTCTCGGAGAGTCCGCTCACCATTGGAGACGAAGAGGTCTCACTCGTCGGTCGAGCCCTGTTCTGGCCGAGCCTAAACCGATTACCAACTTAAGATGCAGATCTCGACTCTATCAGAGTGAAACCTGGGAATCATAGGGCAGTAAAGAGAACGGCCGCCGAGGTCATTCATACCATCGGGAAGATCGAAAAGAGGGGTGAAACCGGAGATAGGGCTCTACTCCAGGAATGCACCGAAGAAAGTTTGTGAAGGGCCCCGACCGATTTCACTAATCAGGCATACCCGACCCTCTCAGGGAAGGAAAACGAAATCTGGCCCGATACACAACATCCTGAAAAAGGAATCAAGATTAAACGAGCTTCGTGTGGCGAGGGGGGGGACAAAAAGGGGGAAACTATTCCAAGGAAGAAAAGTGGAACTCAGCGAAGGGCTTTACTCAGGGAAAG